>Ga0302223_10000264_pt1 | contig 39674 bp, 40 predicted proteins | sample II_Palsa_E2_3_FD_194565 | JGI IMG/M metagenome (GOLD analysis project Ga0302223, IMG submission 194565) | Peat permafrost microbial communities from Stordalen Mire near Abisko, Sweden - II_Palsa_E2_3 | ecosystem: Environmental > Terrestrial > Soil > Palsa > Peat permafrost | place: Sweden... | reverse complement strand
GCGGCACCACCTGGACGCAATTACCTTGGCCAGAAAACCAAAACATCGACCGTCTGCTATTTCTCGATGCCCAACGCGGCTACGCCATCGGCTGGGGTCCACATATCTGGCGCACCTCGGATGGCGGCCAGTCGTGGCAGCCGGTTAAATTACCACCACTACTCGACTTTCCCGCAACATCGCGCAGGACCTTTGATGCAGTCAATCTGGGTCCTGACGGCATGTTGCGTGTCGCCTATTACGTGCAACGGCTGGGCGACATCCAAACCTCAAGCCTGGTTTATCAACTAGCGTGGGCTCAGCCCGACTTCACCTTGGACATGGTGTTACCGCAACAAACTGTGGCTGATTTGCAAACTGATGACATCGCGACGGGCCAAGGCTACAAAGTTTATGCCTTGACTCGGCTCGGACCACCACGCGACTACAACGATTCTACCGATAAGGGCCACCGCACGGGAGCACTGTCATCATGGTCGGCAGATCACCATCAAGCCACGGCAACGCAACTGCAAACCTTCAATGCGCGCTTGACGCTCAATGGGCTGAGTGTTGGCCGACAGGGGGTCATGTTGGTCTACACCACCGACGCGTCCGATAAGGGCATACCGCACGACCTCACCTTACTCAGCAAAGACGCCGGAAAGTCCTGGGACGAACTCAACGACGGCATGGCGCAAGGCGGATACTTCGATCCTGAAACCAATACCCAATATGGTCTGTACGCTTATTCACTGAAAAAACGCATATTCTGAAATATCCCGCTCTATAGATGGGTAGTGAAATGAATCTTCGAGCACAGGTAGCGCCCCTTACTCCGATGCGACGAGCCCTCCGCGTGGGAGGGCTCAATCCATTCGAGTGCATCGGCCTTCTTGCTTCAGACTAAGCAACCACCCCTCGATGCCAATCGAGATCGGCCGGGTTCGATGCCACCAAAATGCTTCTGGCCCGCGCCACTTCGTCAGCCGGACCATGTGCCATGACGATAAAGCTATCGGCAACAATCGCCTTCTCGTACTGCACCACACTGTCTTTCGGAATGCCGGCGCTAAATAGCGCCGCACCCAAGGTGGAGAGGCCGCCGACCACCACCGCACCTTCGATGGCGGCGATGACGGCGGCCGCAAGCTGTCCAACCACTACGACTGGGCCGATTACCGGCACCGTTAAAAATATGCCGCCAAACAGCAGTCCCCAAAGGCCCCCCCAAAAGACACCGTATTTACCCCAAAATTTCATGCGCTCACCGGTATTGTAAAAGCCGATGATTTTTTCGTCGGTGTGGTACCCCTTACCGATCACGCTGAAATTCTTCATGTCGAAACCATTTTCGATCAGGATACCCACGGCCTTATCGGCTTCAATATGGGTCGGGTAGACCGAGACCAAGACATCATGTTGAGTCATGTGATACTCCTGCGTTGAGAGCGTGGCACAGCAGCTCGATGCGATAGAAACCGGCGCTTCAGGCCGCCACTTTTTTCAGCATGAGGTACAGCTCGTCCTTGAGTTTGAGTTTTTCTTTCTTCAAGTTCTCGATCTCACCTTCGCTACCCGGCTCGACCCCCGACTCCATATTTTTGATGGTCTGGTCGATATCGTTATGCCGGTTGAATAATTTGGCGAAGTGGGCATCTTGCGTCTTTAGCGTGGAAATCAGTTCGCGGTATTCGGGAAACATCGTCGTTCCTGGTTAGAGAGAAAAATCGAGCACCACACGAGACGGAACATCACCTCGTGCCAGCCGTTCGAATACTTGGTTAATCGCCGAGAGGGGTTGCAATTCGATATCGGCCTTGACCTTGCCGTCGGCGGCAAAGGCCAGTGCCTCAGCCATATCGCGACGGTTGCCGACGAAGGAACCGCGGATGGTGATGCAGTTCGCCACCACATCGAATAGAGGGGTGGGGAATTCGCCCGGCGGCAAACCGACCAACACACAGGTGCCGCACTTACGGGTCATACCGACGCCTTGTTTAAAGGCGCCCAATGACGGTGCGGTGATCAGCACGCCATGCGCGCCGCCGCCGGTGATTTTTTTTACCGCGGCAATGGGGTCGCCGTGCTTGACGTTGACCGCCGCGTCCGCACCCAGGCGTTTTGCATGAGCGAGCTTGCCGTCGTCGATGTCGACCGCGCACACGTGCAATCCCATGGCTTTGGCGTACTGGACGGCCAGATGCCCCAGGCCGCCGACGCCGGAGATCACCACCCATTCGCCTGGGCGTGCCTGAGTCTCTTTGATACCCTTATACGAGGTGACACCGGCGCAAATCAGCGGGGCCGCTTCACGGGCACTCAAACCGGCGGGTATGTGAGCGACATATTTCGGGTCGGCGAGAATATATTCGGCAAACCCGCCGTTCTTGGTATAACCGCCGAACTGCGCATCGGCACAGACTGGTTCATGAGCGGCGAGACAATATTCGCAATGTCCGCAGGCGGAATAGAGCCACGGCACACCCACGCGGTCGCCCTCCTTGACCTCGGTCACGCCCACGCCCACCGCGGTGACAATGCCGATGCCTTCATGGCCGGGAATAAACGGCAAGGTCGGCTTGAGCGGCCAGTCACCGTCGGCCGCATGTAAATCGGTGTGACAGACGCCGCATGCTTCGGTCTTCACCAGAATCTGTCCCGGTCCAGGCGTGGGAATATCTACTTCTTTAAGTACCAGCGGTTTGCCGAATTGTTCGACCACCGCGGCTTGCATTTTGCGTGTCATGGCGCTTCCTTTGATGATCATCAGGTTTAATCAGTGAGGTGCATCAAGATGAGCAGTACGGACCAGTTTTTTATTGACGAATTCCTGGATGCCCATATTGCCCAGCTCGCGCCCATAGCCCGAATACTTGATGCCGCCAAACGGCAACTCGGCGTCGGTCCAATCGATGTTGTTGATAAACATCATGCCGGTGTCGATCTGACTCGCGACACGTTTGCCACGCGCTTCGTCGCGGGTGAATACCGAACCGCCCAAACCGAAATCGGAATCGTTAGCCAGCGCAATCGCCGCCGCTTCGTCCTTGACGCGGAAGAACGAGACCACCGGGCCGAAAAATTCATCGCGGAAGGCCGGATTGCCGGGTTCGATATCGGTCAGAATCGTGGTTTGCATAAACGAACCGGGCCGGGCTATGCGTTTGCCGCCCATCAGCAGCGTGGCGCCATGTGCCACTGCCTGATCAACTTGTTTGAGCAGTTGCTGCAACGCTTCTTCGCTGGACAAGGGGCCGTGGGTGGTGCCCTCGTCCAGCGGATCGCCCGCTTTCAGCGCAGATAAGGCGGTTTTGAATTTTTCCAGAAAAACATCTGCAATCGCGTCGACCACGATAAAACGCTTGGCGGCACAACAAGTTTGGCCGCCGTTGTACATCCGCCCCCAGACTGCCCAAGGAACGGTTTTTTCCAGGTCCGCATCTTCCAGCACGATAAATGCATCGCTGCCGCCGAGTTCCATCGACGTCTTTTTGAGGTTGAGTCCAGCCCTGGCCGCCACACTTTTTCCCGCGGCGACACTACCGGTCAATGCCACGCCTTTGATGCGTGGGTCGTCAATCACCTGCTCCGATTGTTCATGCGAGATCAACAAGTTGGTATAGACCCCTTGCGGTGCGCCTGCATCCAGCAAGAGTTTCTCGAAGGCAAGCGCGCATTGCGGCACACATCCCGCATGTTTGACCACCAGGACATTGCCGGCCATCAGTTGCGGGCCGGCGACACGCGCCAGTTGATAGAACGGAAAATTCCACGGTTCTACACAGAACAACACACCAAATGGACTGCTTTCCATATGCGCTTCGCCCACCTTGGGGTTAAGCTTTACCGGCGCCAGAAATGTTTCGGCATTTTTTGCGTAATAGGCAAGAATATCCGCGCTGAAATTGACTTCGCCGCGCGCTTCGTTGATACGTTTACCCATTTCCAGCGTAGCCAACTTCGCAAAGTCGTCGACCTGGGCGCGCAACAGTGCCGCGGCGCGGTTCAAGATGACCGCCCGCTGCGCATAAGAGGTTTCTTTCCAGGTCCGGGAGCCGGCATCCGCTGTGGCCAGCGATTTCTCAAGCTGGGCCGCATTGAGCGTATCGAAGGTTTTCAGCGTCTTACCGTCGTTGGGGTTGATACTTTGATAGGCCATGAGGCGATCCTCTTCAGATTAGATGGGGTGAATCCAGGTATCACGCACAAAGTGCAAGGTTCACCACGTTGCGGAAAACGCCTGTTGCAGTTTTGCCGGCGAACTCACGCCATTGGCAAGCAACAACTGGGTCAGAATGCGAGCTTTCTGCGGGTTCAGATCCAGGCTCACGATAAAACCCTGCTGGTCATCGTTGACCTCGACATTCCGATTGACGAACCCCGAGCCGACGCGGGTTGAGCGCACCACCACCACGCCTTGTTTAACCGCCCTTTCCAAGGCTGCCAATGCTTCGGCTGAAGTATTGCCGTCGCCGACGCCGGCGAGCACAATGCCCTGGGCGTGGTTCGCCACCGCGGCATCGATCAAAGTCCCATCCATATTGCTATGGGCATAAATGATCTCGACTCGCGGCAACAGGCCATCGGTCGGCAGATTGAGAGCGGCGCCGCGATGCTCGGGTTGCGCCGTCATAAAACGCACGCTGGCAGGGTCGACATACCCTGCCGAACCGGTATCGGGTGAGCGAAATGTGTCGATATTGGTGGTGTTGGTCTTGGTCGCCCAGCGCGCTTCCTCAATCTTGTCGTTGAGCACGATCAACACGCCGCGCCCTCGGGCCTGGGTGCTTACGGCAACCTCGATCGCCTCGTATAAATTACCGGGACCATCGGCACTGATCGCCGTCGACGGTCGCATCGAACCGACCAAAATGACCGGCTTATCGGTATGTAATACCAAGTCGAGAAAGAAGGCGGTTTCTTCCAGTGTGTCGGTACCATGGGTAATCACGATGGCGTCGGCTTGATTGTGGTCGGATATCTGTTGAATCCGCCGCGCGAGCTGGAACCAGACCTTGTCGTTCATATCCTGCGAGCCAATCGACGCAACCTGCTCGGCGCTCAGGCGGGCCAGTTTGTCTATGCCCGGCACCGCGTCGATCAATTGTTGCGCGCCGATACTACCCGCGTTATAAGCATCTGCGGCACGGGCATCGGCTTGTCCCGCAATGGTCCCCCCAGTCGCCAGCACAATGACGCGAGGCAGTTTTGCCGAATTTTTTGCCACAGTAGTTTCGCTGCCTGAGGCTGCAGTTATCGGTTCGGCCGCTCGGACATGGGAGGCATTCAGCGACGTCGCGGCAAACACACTGGCGATGATCAAACTACGGGTGAGCCAACGCTGGGTGCGTGGCAGCGGAATGCGGGCAGCGTGTTGCATAATCGGATCTCCCTGATTTAATTGGCATATGCGGCCGTTTAAGGTCACCTGCGATCACTTAAGGCCGGCTGATTCCATCAGTGTCAGCGCCAATCACGTCATGCACCTTGACCTGCATCAAGTTGCATTGAGCCACCGTCTAAAACAAAGCCATCCGGCCCTGCTTTACAGAGCGGTTTGACCCCACTATGATGAAGATGACAGCATCTGCTGGCTGCATCTGCGGACTGCATCTGATAAGGCAACAAATTTGCCTGATCCTGGAAAATCTATGCGTTAATGAGGCACAACAACCGCGGGCTACAATAACCGCGGCGGTGCCTCCACGGTGGTACCCCCTATCCTTGATTCAGACCGTGTTTTGCTACGGCAGCTTTGCCGGTGAATTCCCGAATCCAGCCTGGACCTGCATGGACGACATCCAACCCGCTTCGCACCCCGCATCGCCTCCATCGTCTAAGCGTGTTTATCTGAATGAGACGAGGATGATGAGCATCATCCGTTCCGCGATGGAAGTGATCATCACCGTCGACGAGGCGCAGCGCATCGTCATCTTTAATCCGATGGCGGAAAAGGTCTTTGCGTGTTCCGCGATGGATGCGATCGGCACTTCGCTCTCGCGCTTTATTCCTGAACGCTTTCGCGAACACCACGGGCGGCATGTCAAACAGTTCGGCGTCACCGGCGTGTCCGACCGGCAAATGGGCCAGCAACGCGTCTTGTTCGGTTTGCGCGCCAATGGCGAAGAATTTCCCATTGAAGCATCTATCTCGCAGGTGTATGGCGATGAGGGCAAGTTATATACGGTGATGCTGCGTGACGTGACCGAACGCGTGAAAACCGAGAATTCCTTGCGCGCGTCGCAAGACGAGTTGCAGCGTTTATCCGCCAATATTCAAAACGTGCGAGAGGAAGAAAAAACCCGTATTGCGCGCGAACTCCATGACGATCTCGGCCAACAACTTACCGCGCTCAAGATGGATGTATCGATGTTGGCATCAGCTTTGAAAGATAGCGGCGCGGCCGCCGATTTATATGCCAAAACCCAGGCCATGCATAGTTTGATCGACGCCACGGTAGCATCGGTGCGGCGCATCGCGGCCGACTTGCGCCCGGTCATGCTGGACGATCTCGGCCCGGTACCCGCCATCGAGTGGCTGATCAACGATTTCACTCAGCGCTACGGCATCGAGGTCACGATGCATATCCATCAGCACGATTTCGATTTCAACCCGACAGCCGGAACCGCCCTGTTCCGTATCGTGCAGGAAGCCTTGACCAATGTCGCGCGCCACGCCGGCGCGACCCGTGTGACGGTGCGATTGTCACGTCAAGCCGACCAGTGTGTAGTATGGATCAGCGACAACGGCCACGGCGTCGAGCCTGATGCGATGCATAAAGACAAGTCATTCGGTTTGCTCGGCATTCGCGAACGTACCCGCATGCTGGGCGGCACGCTGTCCCTGGACACGGCGCCGGGGCGTGGTTTCAGCCTGACGGTATCGCTGCCGTTGCAAGCAGTCGAGCAGCAATCCGGGCAATCTTGAAGCAGGTTCTATTTCGATCCGGGCATGCGGTTCTAACCCAATCGCATCCCCTTTAGCGCACCTCGCTGTAGGAAAGCCCCTACACGCTCGCTTTTTCTCCTACGTCAGTCTCATCCATCGCTGATTTCTTTAACATCCATCACCCGCCATACTGGGTTGATGGAAACGCAAAGCCCCCCCCAACTGCTGAAGGTGTACCTGGTCGAAGATTCCGAGATCATTCGGCAACGGTTGCATCAACTGCTCGGCAGCATCGCAACGATACAGATCGTCGGTGAAGCCGAGGACGCCGGACCGGCGTTGGAAGGTATAGACGCGACGCATGCCGAGGTGGCCGTCATCGATATGCAGCTTGCGCACAGCAGCGGCCTCACCGTGCTTAGAGGACTGGCAAATCGCGCGCCGCAGGTTATCGCGATTGTGCTCACCAACTATGCCACGCCTGAATTCAAGCGCGAATGTTTGGCGGCCGGGGCCCAGTATTTTTTTGACAAGACCAATGAATTCGATCTGGTCCGGCAGACCCTCCGGAATATCGCCACCGCCAAGATATCTCCTGGCCCATGCCGTGGCGCATCTATCACCGCTTCAATGATAAGGGTATGACCATGTTATCCACTTACCGTAGCACGGCTTTACCCGAGGCCATCCAGGCCATCGTGATGAACGCACAAGTAGATAGTTATGGTGCCAAGACCCGCTCAAACGGCTGTGCAAACTGCGCCATGCGTCATACCTGCATGCCCAGCGAGCTCAGCAGCGGCGATTTTGTCAAACTGGACACCGTCATCAGCGCTTCACGCAACGTCAAGCGTGGCGAAGCGCTATATCGCGCCGGCGATGCCTTTCAAAGCATTTATGCGGTACGGGTCGGATCGTTTAAAACCGTGGTCATACACCGCGACGGCCGTGAACAAGTGACCGGATTTCATCTTGCCGGCGAGCCGCTGGGGATGGATGGTATTTCCGCGGAAGCGCATACCTGCGATGCCATCGCGCTCGAGGACAGTTCGGTTTGCGTGATCCCCTTTCACTTGCTGGAAATCTTGTGCCGTGAGCTGAAGGTGATGCAACACCATCTGCATAAAATGATGAGCGGCGAGATCGTACGGGAGTCGGGCTTGATGATGTTATTGGGCAATATGTCCGCCGAAGAACGCCTCTCCGCTTTTCTGCTGAATATGTCGACACGCTTGGCCGCCCGCGGTTATTCCGCGCACGAGTTCAATTTGCGCATGACGCGTGAGGAGATCGGCAGCTATCTGGGTCTTACCCTGGAGACGGTCAGCCGCATGTTCTCGAAATTTCAGAAGCAGCATCTGATCAGTGTACAAGGCAAGCAGATCCACATCACCGATATCGACGGGCTCAAGAAGATTTGAAGATGCTTGACGGCCCGTTCTCGTACTCAGTCTCGATCCCCGCTACGTTAGTGGGAGATCTCTTCTAACGCGAGATCCCGGGTGCGGGGCCCCATCAATCCGATCGAGAGCATCACGCACACCATCGCGCCGGCAATAAAAATAAACACACCCGGCACACCGAATTCGCGCAGTACACTGGAAATGATAAAAGCGCTGAAGATTGCGGAGAAGCGGCTCCAGGAGTAAACAAAGCCGACTGCCCGGGCCCGGATGCTGGTGGGAAACAGCTCGGACTGATAAGCATGGAAGCTGTATGAGATGATATTTCCGGCTAATGTCAGGCAAACGCCCAGCGAAATCAGCAGCACCACGTTCAAGGCTTGGCTGAACAACAGGCCGCATACGATATTCGCCAACGCCATCCAGACGATGATGGTCTTTCGTTCAAAACGATCGGCGATCAACAAACCGATCACCGGACCCAGCGGTGCCGCGATCGCAATAATGCTGGAGTACATCAAACTCGAAGTAACCGTGATCCCCTGCTTGATCAGCAATGCCGGTACCCAATTGGCAAAACCATAATAGCCGACGGTCTGGAACACATTAAAGATAATCATCATGATGGTGCGTTTGCGATAAGGCGCCACCCACATATCGCGAAAACTGCCTCGCGCACTGACGGGCGCCAGCTTGGCCGGCTCGGGCAAGGTTTTGCCATATTCGGCGGCAACTCTACGCTCCAAAGCACTCATCACCTGGTCGGCCTCGGCGAGTCGTCCTTGCTGCGCCAACCATCTCGGGCTTTCGGGCAGATGGCGGCGAATCCACCAGACAAAGATCGCGCCGTGCGCCCCGATCAACACCACCCAACGCCAGCCATCCACGCCGAATGGGCTGTAAGGCACCAGCAAATAAGCGCAGAACGCCGCCACCGGCACGGCGGTAAAACCGATGGCCTGCTCGCAGGCAAAAGCGCGGCCGCGAATATGCTTGGGCACCAGCTCCGAGATGTAAGTGCCGATGGTGACCAGTTCCACGCCGATTCCAACCCCCGCCATAAAACGCCAAAAATTAAGCCCGTTTGCCGAATGCTGGAACGCCATGATCACATTGGCCACGACATACCACAGCAGTGAATAGGTAAAAATGACGCGCCGCCCGAAACGGTCGGCCAGAAAACCGCAGGCAATGGTGCCGAAAAACAAACCCAGAAAGAGCACGGCGATAAAACTGGCAATGCCGGTGGTGCCGAACAGGCCATGCGTGGAGGCCGTCAGCAAGCCGCTGCGGATCAGGCCCGGGGCAATATATCCGGTATATAGCAGATCATATAGTTCGAAGAAAAATCCCAGGCTGAGCAAGATCACCATGTTCCAGATGGTCCGTGTCGCCGGTAGACGATCGAGCCGGGCGGAAATCAGGCTGGCATCGTTTAGCACCAGCCCGGCGCTGGCCGAATGGCTGTCGGCATGGCCCGGAGTATCGAGCGCGTTCACCGAACCGGGCGCGTGCGGGTGGATCGTCATGTGTGTCTCCTGATGGATGCCCGTTTTCCGGGCTATCGCTTATTTTTTGTGCCGCCGGCAAACTTGTTGCGGCTTGAAACGTCGGTCATGTACGCTGCGCGCCTGATGCAGGTCAAGCCTGAATCGTCACACATTCCCACGGAAAACTATATCCGCGAGCAGTGTAACGCGGAAATGCTGGATCGACATGGTGGACATGCCGGTGCAAGAGGTTAAAAAAATCTGAAAAAGCTGCATCATGCGTGGCGTGGTGCTTAAAAAATGGACCTGAATCTGGTTTTTTTACCACTAAGGTGCAACCAGGCGCAGCGCTTTTAAAATATTTTGCTTAGCTATGCTTAGCTGTATCTCACTGGCATTGCACCGATTTCGACATAAGCTCATCGGCCGATGGCTGAGACATGCCGATGTGTGCCGGAAAGCTCATTCACCTCACAACCTTAAAACCATGCAAATGAAAAGACAGGATATTCTGGAAACCGCGCTGCGCTTATTTGAGTGCGAAGGATATCAGTCGGTCGGCATCGATCGCATCATCGCGGAGTCAGGCGTGGCGAAGATGACGATGTATAAACATTTCCGCTCCAAAGATGAACTGATCATTGCAGTGTTGCGCGAAAAAGATCGGCGTATTTTGCTCTCGCTGCATGCGTTCGTCGAGCGGCACAGAACTTTCCGCAGCCGGGTCAAGGCGGTTTTTTTGTGGCATAACGCATGGTTCAACAGTCCCGCCTTTAATGGTTGCATGTTTGCCCACGCCGCGGCCGAATTCCGTGAGCATACCAGCGAGATACGGCGTGTCGGAGAAGGCCACAAATTCAAGCTGGAAAATTTGCTGGTGTCCTTGCTGGCCCAGGCGAACCCTGCCATGGCTCAGGAAATGGCGGGCCAATTTATGCTGCTGCTGGAAGGTGCCCGAATCTCGGCATATCTCAGAAACCGCCGCGATTCCGCCTTGCTGGCGTGGCGCATCGCAGAATCGTTGCTGGCGGCACAAATATAAGACCCCGTCGCTAACGTTTGCGCGATCGCGAAAAGTGCGCAAGCTCATTGACTCCAAGCGCCACGATAACCAAAGCAAGCGCGACACCTTCACGTATGCCGAAGCCCTCATCGCGAAAAACAACGCCAAGAATCACGCCAACCAGAGGCACGATAAAACCGGAAAGCGAGGTAAACACCGGACCGCAGCGTTGGACCAACAGTGCATACATGACATAGGCTGCGGCCGAGCACACCGTACCCAACACGATCAACGACGTCAGCGCGGTGCCGGTCCAGTGCAGGGACCATGGTTTATCGACCGACAACGAGGCGGCAAGTAGCGGAATCGAGCCCAACCATAACACTTTCATGGCGGTACGAATCGGTGTGCCGCGTGGAATGCGATCCATCAAATTGATGCTCAACGCGAAACTCAAGGCACCGCAAAATACCGCTATTTCATAGATGTAACCACCCGTTCCAAGACTGCCTGCATTCGGATGCATCAGGACGACAATGCCGACAAAACCGAGTGTCACACTGACCGCGGAATAACGGTTGAAATGACTGTTCTTACTGATGAAAACGGACAAGAACAGCGTAAGAATCGGAACGCTGCCTAACAGCATCGCGGTGACGCTGCTATCGACGCCTTGTTGCCCCCAGGCGATCAAAAACATCGGCAGTACCGCCTCGAACAACGCCACCGCCGCATACAGGAAACCTGTCGATATCGGGCCGGCGGCATTCACCGGCGGCTCTTCGTGAATAAAACAGGTCGCGACGCTAAGCGTGATCGCGCCAATCAAGATACGGCTCGCAGCAACGGTAAGTGGCGGCAGATAACTGACTGCGGCGGCATTGAACACAAATTGTCCGCCCCAAAGAAAGCCAATCCCGAACAGCAACAGGTAATCAGGTATGGACGGCTTGCGATGCATGGCTTTTCCTTTCTTTTGCAGCAACCAACAAAAACCCATTGAGGCAAGCGCTGCCTCTCGGGTAATATCCAAGATCATGCTTGGAATATTATTGGAAAACCATGAATTACACAAGAAATTCCTTGGATAATGATGCGTCGCGCTCGGTCGATCTGTTGGTGCGTCATTTAAAAGTCCATGGCGGGTCCAGTACCACGGCACTGGCGCAGGTGCTGGGGATGTCGGCCGAGGCAGTCCGGCAGCATCTGGTCAAACTGGTGCAACAAGGGTTGATCGAATCCGAGCGATCCAGCTCGGGGGTGGGTCGTCCCAAGCAGTTATGGACATTGACCACGGCGGGCCATGCTCGATTCCCGGATACCCATGCGCAGCTTACGGTCCATATGATTCAAGCGATTGCTCAAGTATTTGGCGCGCAAGGCATGCAACGTATCATCGAGAATCGATCCGAGCAGCAGTTGGCCGAGTATCAGGCGATGCTCTCCTCAAGCAGCAGCTTGGTCGAGCGCCTTACCTTGCTGGCCCGTTTGCGCGATGCGGAAGGCTATATGGCGCGGGTCGAATGCGATGGCATGGATTTCCTGCTGATCGAAGATCATTGCCCGATTTGTGCGGCTGCCACCGCCTGCCAGGGATTTTGCACCGCGGAACTGCGCCAATTCCAATGTTTGATGGACGGCTGGGCAGAGGTCACGCGCGAGGAGCATCTGCTGCATCAAGCCAGGCGCTGCGTATATCGTTTTCGCGCAACTCAGGCGCTTCGACCGCCGCAACCAAACGCGCTACGTGGCGCGGAAGAATGACGCTTCCAGCCCCCCTTCAACACCGGCCAAGCGCTCTACTCGGCGCAATATTCCAGCAGATCGCCCGGCTGACATTTCAGATACTGGCAAATGGCCTCCAGCGTCGAAAAACGAATGCCCTTTACCTTGCCTTGCTTCAACAGCGAAAGATTCTGTTCGGTAATCCCGATCGCTGCCGCCAAGTCTTTGGATTTGACCTTGTGCTGCACCAGCAACACATCCAGCTTGATATTGATGGACATGGCACGCTTCACACAAAAGATTGGTTTTCGGCATTCACCTCGCTGGCTTGCCGCAAAATGCGCGCAATCACGGCGATGCAGGCGGCAAGGAACAAAGCAACGAGGTCGGATGAACCGAAGGTCAGTGTCACGCTGTGATGCCCGGCCGGCGCGCGCAACGTCATCCACATGCTGAGCAACGGTTCGCACACCAGGTTCAAGCCGACCCACAAGGCGACCGAGCGGCCGACGACACCAAGATGGTGAGCCGCGGCAGCCGAAAAATATTCCTTTCGGCCGTAGCCATGAAATAACGCCCGCAAGTGATAGAGCCCAATCGATAAAGCCAGCAAGGGCACGCTCGACAGCAGCATGCCGCCGACTTTCTGCCACCAGGGAAAGGTGCTGAGGACATCGGCATGATTCGCGACCGCGAAATTGGTCAAGGCGAAATCCAATCCGTAACCGCCGTCAGTCGAACCCAATTGCGGGAACCACCACGTTGCCGCATTGAGTACCAGCATCAGGACAATAAACCACAGTGTGGCAGCAGCCATACGCTGGCTGAGATGAGCAAGCCGATCGGAAGTCATGGCAAGAGTGCGGAGTTGAAGGAGATAAAAATTTACCATAAATTATTGTTTAACAATAATTTATGACTATATTTCGATCATTATCGGACGATGAGCAATGTCGCCGTCGGCCTCCGCCAAAGTGGAACGGATACTCTATGTTGTGTTTGGTATACCAAATACAACTTGTGATAGCATAGGGCCGTACCGATAGAAGTCTATCGGAGGCTCCCGGTTTCGCGGCTGTCATGGTGCGTTGCGCTTTGATACGGTCGGATGCCTATCAGGACATGAGCATGTACCCAATCATCTTGCCGCTTTGCATTGGTGTGGCGTTTATCGCTGCCGCATATAGCGTGTTTAAAGCCGGCGTAGTCCTCGGCCGGCTCATCGGCACATAAGCTGCATCGACAAATCGTCTCAGTGCACTTCGTGCGCGCCGCCGGGGTGCCGCGGTAAAAAGGCGGCAACGATGCCAATCAAAGGCAAATACGCGCACAGCCGGTAGACGGCTGAGACGCCGTGACGGTCCGCCAGCCAACCCAGGATAGCCGCACCGATGCCGGCCATGCCAAAGGCAAAACCGAAGAACAGCCCCGACACCATGCCGACCCGCCCGGGCATCAATTCTTGTGCGTAAACCAAAATCGCAGAGAATGCCGACGAAATAATAAAACCAATTAAAACGATCAGTACCGTGGTGACGGCCAAATTCACATACGGCAAGATCAGCGTAAACGGCGCCACCCCGAGGATCGAACACCAGATGATGGCTTTACGCCCCATCTTGTCGCCTAATGGCCCGCCGATCAAAGTCCCCGCCGCCATTGCCGCCAAGAACACAAATAAGTGCATTTGCGCCGCCTGCACGCTGACGCCGAATTTCTCGATCAGGTAAAACATCAGGTGGTGCGAATGGCAGGCACGGTAGCGATGCGTTCGCTCTTTATTCAGCCGGATGCGATTGCCGGCTTGCCGCAGGCTTGCCATACGGTGGAAATTTCCGCTTTGCTGCGGCAATTGATTTTGAGTGCGATGGATGTCGCGGGCGACTATGCCGCAGATTCACGCAAAGGCCGTCTGATGCGGCTGATCCTGGACGAACTGATTTTTCTGCCGGTTCTACCCTTGTATCTGCCACGGCCGGACCACCCTTATTTACAGCCCATTTGCCAACAGTTAAACGATGCTCCGGACAATAATAGAACGCTGATTGAGTGGGCTGAAATTATCGGCGTCGATAGCAAAACCCTGCAACGCCTGTTCGCCCAACAAACCGGCATGACGTTTGGCCGGTGGCGCCAGCAAGCGCGCCTGTTGCTTGCCTTGGAGCGCCTGGCAAGTGGCGAACGGATTCTGGAGGTGGCGCTCAGTTTGGGTTATGACAGCCCGAGTGCATTTGCCGCGATGTTTAAAAAGCATTTGGGTGTAGCCCCGAGCGCATACTTCCAGGCGCGCGAGTCGGCAATGCAATAGCCTGCGGACATTGCGCCGTGACCGGGGCCGGCCAGCTTTCTACGAATCAGCACCGCAATGCGCACCCGCCACATATTATTGAGAACGTTAAAGGATTATCGATTATGACATCTGTTTTACCCCGCTCCACAGCACGGATCACGCTACGGCGATTAGTCTTGAAAGACCTGGCGGATTTCCAGGCATATCGCAGTTGCGAAGAGTTGGCTCGCTATCAAGGCTGGGTGCCGCAAACCGATATCGAAGCAACGGAATTTTTAAACGAAATGCATACGCTGGAATTGTTTCAGCCGGACGTTTGGAGTCAAATCGGGATCGCCGAGGCCGGCAGCGGCAGATTGATCGGCGATATCGGGATCTGCGTCGGCGCCGATAAGCTGGCTGCCCAGATCGGTTTCACTCTGGCCCAACCTTATCAGGGCAAGGGCTTGGCCAGTGAAGCCGTAGCTGAAGCGATCGCCATGCTGTTCGACGCAACACCGATTCAGCGGGTAATAGGGATCACCGATAGCAGAAACGGCGCCTCGATCAAATTACTGCAACAGATAGGCATGAAATTAAGCTCAACTGATAAAGCTATTTTCCGCGAGCAAGAATGTAGTGAGCACACCTATATTATCGACCGCCGCAACTAAATCAATTTAAACAATTCGTTTAAAATCATAAACTTAATTGATTTATTAGAATAAAAAGCGTTTTTCATACACTTCCACCGCACTGATTCGACAGCCATGTCCTTTTTATATATATTGGGCAGGCCCTCTCACGCCTAAAATTTTATAATTCATCGTTATATTTGAAAGCTTGAAATATTTTGAAAAAATTGAAATTAATGTAATTAAACTTCAATCGGCAATCATCTCGAAAACGCTAACATCCCAGCTATGGTTTTTATTCATTTTTTGAATTTTTTTGGTCTCGCCCCATTGGTACCGGTATTACTGCAAAACCATCGATCACGCAAAAAACAATCAGAGGAGCGGTGTTTATGAGCAATCGTCGCGAATTTCTCAAGGCCGGTGCGGCCGGTCTCGGTGTCACCCTGGCCGGCAGCTATGCCAGTTGGGCTGCAGCCGCCCCCAGCGGGCCGCTGATTGATGCAGTCGAGGCTTTATGCCGGCGTCTGAGTAGCGGCGGCTGGCGCGAGATGTTGCTGGATGTGACGGGCGGCATGTTCGATATCCGCGCCGCCAATCTCAAGGCCGAACTGCTCAAGCCGCTGAGCGCGATCGACCGGCGTTTCCCCGGTTTCGGCGACTTTGCCTTGGCGGGCAACCAGGGCATCCAGCCGGGGCAGCCGGACTACAGCTTGTTCTATCACGCGCTGGCCGCACCGACGGTGCAGACCGGGCGTAATGGTGCGCCCTTGACCGTGTTTCCGACGCTGGCCGAAATCGACACCGTCGAAAATTATATCTACGCGGCCAGGCAGACTTCGCTCGCCGCCTTGAGCACCGATTATTTCTACAAGTGGCCGGTGGCGATCGTGATGTTCGCCACGCAATATCGCAATGCGCCGATGGGCGTGAGCGGCCGGCATGCGCAACTATGTTTCGCCCGTACCGGCATCGGCCGGATCGGCAATTTGGCACCGCGCTACGATCCGCGCCTGCGCAGCTTCGTCGGCTCGGACGACAGCCGGATTTTTGATTTTCATGTGGTGCCGCGCCGCTTCTCGCCTTATCTGGCGATACAAATGCCGTTGAACTCAGGCGCGCCGGCCCAATTCGGACCGCAAGACCGGCTGGATACGGACCGCGACCGCCAGTTCTGGGTACCGATGCACAAGCTGTTCACCGGGCCGGAATGCCTGGTCGGCATGGATCTCGAGATTGCTTTGAGCCGCGGCATGTTGAACGATGAACTGGCCAGCTTCCATCGTTTCCTGCAAGACCAAGGCTTGCAGAACAATTGGTCCGGACCGGATCTGGAGCAGTTTCCGTTCGCCATCAAAGACGAAAAAATTGCCTCCTATTCGACCGATCCGGATTTCGGCGCCGGAGTATTGGCGCCACGCGCCAATACCATGGTGGAAGAAGCCACTTACAAAGGAGCACGGCTGACTTTCCCGGTCGATCCCAAATATTCGGGCGACGTCACCAAGTTGCAAATGTCGTCGCTGTTTGTGCTGCCGGGCGGCGCACCGCCCAGATCGCCGCAATATCTGGACGATGCGGAACAGATGACCCCGCGGCCCGCTCCCGAATATATCAACCTGCGGCATCGGGTGATCAACGGTCAAGTCGATAATCTCAATGACCGGCCGGACATGCTGGAGATCATCAAACGCGGCAATTATTCGGCGCAACATTACCTCGACTATAGCGGCGACGGTTGGGTTGGCGCGCTGAGCCCACAGTTGTTCAAGGCCGGTATCGGCGTTTCCAAGCCGGCATTCTGCATGGTCGGCCTGCCCGATTTTCTACCCAAGGTAGGCCAGCGCGAACTGATGTTGTGGTGGACCCAGCAAGTGCCGCCGGCCTTGCGCGACGCACTCTGGGCCACACCGCCGCTGGCCTTGTCGCAAACGCGTTTTGCCGCGAATGTCGAGTTGCCGGTCGGTTTCAGCATCGATGACGACACGGTGAGCGCCATTGTTTCGCAACCCCAGGGCATGGACGGAGCACCGGTCAGCAGTCAGACGCAAACGCCCAACGGCACCCTGCGTTTCGACAAGGTCGGCATGCCGGACGGCTCGCCCGGCTTGTTCGATCCGGGCTGGGACAGCAGCATGGGGGTACGCACCACCCAAGGCGGTAAACTGCAACGTTATCTGGTGAGTCATGGACTCGGTTCGCCCTTTATCGAAGACGCCAAGTTGTGCGCGGCGCTCGGCAGTTATTGGCCGGGCGTGGCACCGGATGCCACCCGTCAATATCAACCGGATAAAGAACTCAGCGGCATCTCCTATCCCTGGCCCACGGCCGTGCCGTTCACCGATGAGGAAATCGGCATGGTGCCGGTGGCGGACGGCCCGCTCAAAGGCAATTTCCTACCCTGGGACGGGGTGCCCGGACCACGGCGCTCGACCTTCCAGGGCCGGCCCACGATTGAGTATCAGGACGAGAGGCGGGTCGACTATATCGATCTGCTGGGCCGGATGACGGCGGCTTTGACCTCGCGCATCGAACTGGAAGACTACAAGGCGCGCACCTTGTCGATGGCGGCGCTTTACTGGAGCCTCGGGATTCGCGGCAATCCGGGTACGCCGGGCAATGTCAACAAAGCGCTGCGCGAAAAAGCCGCATGGGCCGTGTTATCGTTTCGCGTAGTGCCGGTGAATAATCCGGAACTGGTCAGTATCGCCGCCCAAACCGGGGCGAAACTCGATCCCAAGCGTTATTACTATCGCTTCGAAGTATTTCGCTGGGGCGGGCGCAATACCGACCCCACCAGACTGAGAAGCGTCTGGGTCGATATCCTGGAGGAAGCCACGGCCTACTCCGACGGACGGCAGGTCATTCTCAAACGCGGAGCCTCGTGGAAACTCGACACTACGATACCGACCTAGTCATTATCGGCGGCGGACCGGCGGGCAGCGCCACAGCAATTGCCTGCGCCGCCCGCGGCCTGCGGGTGCGGCTGTTCGAGCGCGACAACTTCAGCACCGAGCGCCCGGGTGAGACCTTGCACCCGGGTGTCGAGCCATTGCTTACCCAGCTCGGCATAAGTGGCGAGCGCCTCGCCGCGGTGATCGGCACCCGTCACGAGGGAATCTGGATCAATTGGAACGGCAGCCGCCGTTTCGAACCCTTCGGGGCGGATGAGCAAGGCCCATGGCGCGGCTTTCAAGTCCGCCGCAAGGTCTTCGATGCCATGCTGCTGGACCGCGCGCGCGAGGCCGGGGTCGAGGTGACCCAACCCTGCGCAGTGTCCGGCCTGCTGTTGCAAGGCGAGGAGGTCCGCGGCGTAATCAGCGACAACGGCCCCGTCACGGCACGCATGGTGGTGGATGCGAGCGGCCGCGCTCAATGGCTGTGCAAACACCTGGACATCGACAAGCCGCCACGCTCGCCGCGTTTGATTGCCCGCTACGGTTATGCCGACGGCGCTTACCCGGAACGCGACGCCGCACCGCAAATGGTAGGCGACAAGTCCGGCTGGCTCTGGACCGCCAAGGTCTGGCCCGGCACCTATCAATGGACGCGGGTAGTATTGGACGGCGACAAGATACCCGCCGATTGGATCCCCGAAGAATTGCGCCATCTCACCCCTCAAGGCCCCTCGCGGGGAGCCGATGTCACCTGGCGCATCGCCAGTGAAGCGGCCCGCCCCGGCTGGTTTATGGTCGGCGACGCGGCGGCCGTATTGGACCCGACCTCCTCACATGGCGTACTCAAAGCTTTGTTATCCGGCATCACGGCAGCCCATTTGCTGTCCGCAGTGCTGGCGGGTACCGCCTCCGCCGCCGGCGCGGCCGAGGCCTATCATGATTGGATTAGCGGCTGGTTTAACAACGATGCCGCGCAATTGGCGCGATTTTATGGTGAACTAGGCATCGAGGGATTTGGCTGAAAAGTCAGCACGTCAATCAGCCGGCCCGGACAGCTCGAATCACTCTGTAATTCAACCGTTAAATGGAACAAGGAAGCGCACTATGGCAATAACACGGCAAGTCATTACGTCACTGCAACGCGACGGCACCGATATCCTGGGTACCAAAAGTCTGGCGGTCAAGATTGTCGACGAAAGCATTGTTTCCGGCTCGTTGCTTACCGTCGAAAGCAACCATTTCTGCGTGCTGAAATCACGCGGCGCCGTACTCAACGTGTATGAAACCGGGCAATACGCTTTGACCACTCCCGATAAACCGCTGATCGGCTCGGTGGTGCAAGGTTTCTTCGGCGGGTCCTCGCCTTGGGTGTTCGAGGTTATCTATATCAACCGCTCCAAATTATTGGTCCGCAGCCAAGGCGTGGCCACCAGCGCCGAGATGGCTGAGATGGCGTACCAGGTCGATTATTATATTCATATCGACAGCAAGGAAGCCGCGCTCGATCTGATCACCCACCTTCCCTTCAACGGCCACTTGATCGACACCAAAGAAGTCGCGGATTATGCCGGTCCGGCGATCGAGCAAGCGATCAATCAGATCGTCCAGGTCACCAAGATGGAAAATATCAACGAACATATCAATGAGATCCGCGAGTCGGTAAAGACGCATCTGTCGGACTTCCTGCGTACCTTCGGTATCGCGCTGAATGACCTTAAAGTCCTGATCATGCCGAAGGACGAGCGGATGCGCGAATTGATCTCGCTGCAAGCCATCGGCCTCACCCCGATCGAAGCCGTGCGTTATTATCTTGCGCTGCGCATGGCCGAAAAAGGCCTGGTGTCGGCACCCAATGCGGCCGCCGGCTTGCCCTTCAACATCGGCGGCCCCATCCCCGGAATTTATCCGCTCGTGGCCGACCCAACGCTAAGTGGAAATACCTGAACATGGACGCCGGGTTCTACGACGACAACCTGCTGCGGCAAACCGCGCTCAACCTGTTCAACGGCTGGGGCTACAACTTCTACCGCCTGGAAAACCAGCTCCGCGCCGACGATCAGTTGGTGCGCAACAAAGCCGGATGGCTGCTCGGCCTGGCACGCTCAAGTGTGGAAAACGCCGAATCCGGATATCGGCGCGAATTTTTCGGGACCCCCACACGGGCGAAGCCGTTTCCAGATCCGCCGATCGTGGCGGCGGCTCAGGCCCTGGAGCGTTTGGCGGGCGGCATCGGCCGGGTCGGCGGCCGGTTGCAAGCGCAACCGGTACCGGAAAACGATCGCATGACCCAGCGCTATCGGCAGGAAGCCGGCACGCTGAAAGCCTTGATCAGTTGCGACGAGCGGCTGGTAGGCCAATGTTCGCTACTCCATGCCAAGCTCGACACCCGCGGCGGAGTCTGGATCATCGAACATCTCAGCGAGTTTGAAGAAGTGCTGAGCGCCATCGAGCAAACGCTGCGGCGGCGCGAGGCGGTTTTGCTGGAACGAGGTGAATAGGCCCACTCCGGCCAAAATGGCAAAAAGCGCGCCACCAGAAATTCTGCTTTGATCCATAGGCCGCGACACAATGAAACCGGCACCCGGATCAAGGGGTGCCGGTTTCGTTCTCTTCCTGCGGCCGCGGCCGTTTAAGCGACCCGAATCAATTTCTTGTTAACGAATTCCTGAATGCCCGCGCCGGATAGCTCGCGTCCGTAGCCGGAATTCTTGACCCCGCCGAACGGCAGTTCAGGGGATGACGAAGCCGCCGCGTTGATAAATACCATTCCCGTATCGATACGGCTGGCGACACGTTTGCCGCGTGCAATATCCCGGGTAAATACCGAACCGCCGAGACCGAAAGGCGAGTCGTTGGCCAGGGCGACCGCAGCATCTTCATCGGCGACACGGAACAACAACGCGACCGGCCCGAAAAATTCTTCGCTATAGGCAGGATTATCCGTGTCGATGTCCGTCAGGATAGTCGGTTGCATAAATGCTCCCGGATGATCAAATCGTTCGCCGCCCATGACCACGCGCGCGCCGTGCTCGACCGAGCGTTTTACCTGATCGAGCAATTTATTGAGCGCGTCTTCCGACGACAATGGCGCCAGCGTAGTCTGCTTTTCCAGCGGATCACCGGGTTTAAAATTGCCCATTGCCGCCTGGAATGACGTCAGAAAACGATCTGCCAAGGATTCGACCACGATAAAACGTTTTGACGCAGTGCAGGCCTGACCTGAATTACCCATACGTCCTTCGATTGCGCTCTTCACCGCCTGTTCCAGATCGGCATCGTCAAGCACGATAAATGCGTCGCTCCCGCCTAGCTCCATCGTGGTTTTTTTCAGATTCTGTCCGGCACGCGCCGCCACGATAGCGCCGGCGGCTTCGCTGCCGGTGAGTGCGACGCCACGGATGCGCCGGTCGTCGATCACCTGCGACACCTGATCTTTAGAAATAAACAGGTTGGTGTAAGCACCCGGCGGCGCGTCGGCTTCTTCCATCAGCCGTTCGAATGCCAGCGCGCATTGCGGTACATTCGACGCGTGCTTGACCATCACCACATTGCCCGCCATCAGGTTGGGGGCGGCAAACCGGGCGATTTGATAATACGGATAATTCCACGGCTCGACCCCGAACAGCACGCCGATCGGGGCGCTTTCAACCAAGGCTTCGCCGCGTTTGGTCGGTAAATTTTGCGGTGCCAAAAATTGCTCGGCATGTTCCGCGTAATAATCCAGAATCGCCGCACTCAATTTGACCTCGCCACGGCTTTGATCGATCAGCTTACCCATCTCAAGCGTAATCAGTTGCGCAAACTCGTCCGTGCGTTCGCGCAAGATCGACGCTGCCCGCTTGAGCACGGCCGCGCGCTGCGCATAACTTTTTTTACGCCAGGTTTTTTCAAAACAGTTGGATGCTTGCGCGAGTTTCAACTCAAGGCTTTTAGCATCGCATTCATGAAACGACTGAAGGATTTCCCCGTTGTAGGGATTGGTACTTTGATAGGCCATATGTCCTCGCTGAAGGGTTAGGAAAACCGCCTTGATGCGGTTGCTCAAGCGGGTCGTTTTACCTAACGCGTGTGAGCTAGCTGCCTGGCCACCTATTAGGCCACGGCTGGGTGGGGTAAATCCGGCAATTCCGCAGAAGCTGAATCTTTGGGACCCACCGTATAAACGAAGGTTCAATGGGGACATACCTGACGTTTCGGCCTGGGCGCGATTGTATGGCGTATCAGACCAATCAGCTTAAACGCGGAAAACCCAACAAACATTCGTGGAGTACCGCGGCGTCGACCGGTTTCGCAAATACCATGACGTCGAGACCTTCCAGACGTTCCAGGTCTTTGGCATAACCGGTGAGTAAAATCACCGGCAACTCGGGCCGTTCGTGCCTGAGTTGCTCCGCCAAATCGACGCCGGTGGCGCCTCCGGGCATCTGCACGTCGGACAGCACCACGTCGAATACGCGGCCGCTGGCCAATGCTTGCAGCGCCTGCGCCGGGTTGCTGACCCACAGCACAGTGTGACCGAGAATTTCGAGCAGGGCTTCCTGAGCTTCCGCCACCAGATCGTCATCTTCGACCAATAACACGCGCCGGCCGGGCTCGCCGGCTTCCGCCGCGCCCGGCAGTTGAGCCTGGGGTATAACCACCGGTTCAACTGCCCGTGCCCGCGGCAAATAGAAGGTGAGCGTGGTACCTCGTTGCGGCTCGCTATGCAGGGTAACCGCGCCACCGGAACGCTCGCAAAAAGCGCGAATCTGCGACAGACCGAGTCCGTTGCCGCCGCCCAGCGGTTTGGTCGAGAAAAACGGTTCGAAGGCGCGCGCGCGGATCTCAGGCTCCATGCCACGGCCGGTATCGCTCATTCTCACGCAGACGTAATCGCCGGCCAGATTGGCGACCATACCGGGAGCCAGCATCACGTTATTCACCGAGAGCGTGAACGAGCCCCCTTTGGGCATGGCATCGCGTGCATTGACCGCCACGTTCAGAATCGCCAGTTCTAGTTCCGAGGCGTCGACGAATACCGACCAGATATCCGTACCCATCTCAAGCCGGAAACTGATAGCGTCGCCCAGAGCTGTTTTGACCAGTTCAAATCCATGGGCCCATTCGGGTACATGCAAGGTCTCTTGTCGCAGCGGTTGCTTGCGCGCTACGCCTAATAAACGGCGCGTAAGCGCCTCGCCGTTGCCGACCGCACGCATGATGGCATTCAACTCCGGCGTGGGCTGCACAGCGCCGCGTATCCCCGTCTGCGCCTGCGCCGAGATCGCCATCAGGAGATTATTGAAGTCGTGCGCCACCGCACTGACCAAATTACCCAGCACGGTCAAACGTTCGCTTTCCCGCCCGGCCAATTCCAGCGCTGCGCGGGCGTCGGTTTCGGCGCTCAGGCGACGCCATGCGGCTTCTTCGCTCGCCAAGCGCCGCAGCGAAACCAGCAGAAATATCCACAAGGCAAGACTGGGCAGCAAGGTCGCGGCACTGACCACGCCCATATGCTGGCCCCAGGCCGCCCAGATCGCGGTCATTGGATAGGCGGCGGCAATGTAGATATCGTAGTTATCCAGTTTGTGGAACGCCACGATCCTGGACTCGCCATTAACGGTCGACTGCATGGTCAAGATGCCGCCCGGAGCCAAAGTCCACATCGAAGGCATCAGGGCTTGGCCCGGCAGGATCGCCGACGGCTGTTTGGCGGGCGGATAAGAGGCCAGCACCGCGCCGTCCGCGCGGACCATGCAGATCACCAGCGCATCCTGGCCTACGATCTCCTTGTAGAAATCATTAAAATAACCGGGACGCATGGCGATCGAGACCGTGCCCAGAAATTCGCCGCTGCGGCCAACCCGCGCCTGCGACACGGTAAAGATGTTGGTGTGCAAAAGCGGACTGAGAATAGGGCCGACTACATGCAGCGCATGCATGTCATCGTGTGCCGCACGAAAATCGTCGCGGTTTTCCACCGAAATTTTCGGCGCGGGATAAAACATGCTGCTGGCCAGTAAATCGCCGTTCGAACCCAGCACCGAAACCGTTGAAATTTGCGGATACCCGCCACCGAGCCGCTGGGCGAGCTGATGCACGGCGTTTTCGTCGCTTTTTATGGTCAGATCGTCCTGGTCCCCGAGCGCATCGACCAAACGCGAGGTTAACGCCGCGTCCAGATCGAAGAGTTTCAGTGCGTGTTCTTCTGCGATTCGGGCCGAGCGCAGGGTAATATCCGCCGCCGCGGCTTTTCTATCCTCGAAATTGGAATAAGCCGACGACAGCAGATAGACAATAGGAAACATGACCGCGGCGAACAAGGCCACCTTCAAGGCGCGCCGCATGCTCTGGAATTTTGGCGCAACCGGCTGAATGATTAACGGCGGCCCCCCCTCTTGAGCGCGACTTTCCGTCTCCGGACCGGGGTGAATGTCACCCGTGGCGGGGAGGTGGTCGCGTCTCAGCGGGGTAAGTTGGGGTGCGTTCACAGTAAGTTGAGGATTCGGACTCTTAAGGTTCTTTCGAAATATGTCATCGCCATTCTAACCTTACACGCCGTAATCCGGGTTTCAAAGCGGCCACGGCCCAGCAGATAGCGGACCCTGGTTCCCGGCTAATAAACAGTAAAATACCTGTTGCTTCGCAGCAAACGGGGGATTCCTGTTTGACATGAAACTTGCGTCACTTTTGCGTCACTTAAGCAAACCGCGGCAAACCGCGGCAAACCGGGCTCGGCTGTCGCATAAGACGCTTGCTACGCGGTTAAGTTCGCCCCGCTCTGCCGCGCCGGCGGCCGTGTCGCGGTGGTCGATGCGGGTCTTTTATGGTTACCGTGACGGTAAGCAGCCGAAATGGCGTTTGCTGTTAATATCCGGGAAAGTCAGTTGGCAAAGTCAATCGGTAAATTCACCGGCAAACGCAAAAAATGAAAGAATTACCGAATGCCCTTGATTTAGCCGATGCAATCTCGCGTGACGTTGCCGCGGTTGAATCCATCAGTGCCGTTCCGTCGATACTGCGGGTGATCTGCAACGACACCGGGATGGGTTTTGCCGCGGTCGCCCGTGTCACGGACAATACCTGGACTGCGTGCGCGGTACGGGACGATGTCAACTTCGGCCTGAAGCCCGGTGGTCAATTGGATTTGAAGACCACCTTGTGTTTCGAATCCCGAGCGGCCCGCGCGCCCATCGTCATCGACCATTTCAGCGAAGATCCGATGTATCGCGGTCATCATACGGCCCAAATTTATGGGCTCGAAAGCTATTTTTCGGTACCGATCATCCTTTCTGATGGATCCTACTTCGGCAATCTATGCGCTATCGATTCACGTCCGGCGAAAGTGTCCGATCCGCGCACCCTCAAAATGTTCGAGGTGTTTGCCGAATTGATCGCCATGCAATTGGAAAGCGAAAGCCGCCAGCAAATCGTCGAAGCCCGTTTGCTGGATGAACAGGCCAACTCGGAACTACGCGAGCAGTTTATTGCCGTGTTGGGGCATGACCTGCGCAATCCATTGTCGGCAATCAGCGCCACCGCGGAGATGCTCAGCCGCAGGCAAGGCGAGCCGGACCTGATGAAAATCGGACAACGGTTGCGCGCTACCGTAGTGCGGATGACGCGCTTAATTGACGACGTGATGGATTTTGCCCGCGGCCGCCTGGGGTCGGGTATCGGTGTATCGATCGACCCGGCCGAACACCTGGCCACGTCCTTGATCGATGTCGTCACCGAGCTACGCACCGCCAACGCCAGTTGCCATATCGTCGACGAAATCTGCATCGATCGCACCATTCACTGCGACCGCGCGCGAATCCAGCAACTGCTGTCGAACCTGTTGGGCAACGCCATCGCCCACGGCGCGCCCGGGCAACTCATCCTCGTCAAAGCGTGGGTCGAACACGACGCCTTGGTACTGAGCGTGCGCAACGGCGGCGATCTGATTGCGCCCAACAGCATCAACAAGGTGTTCGAACCGTACTGGCGTCCTGCCCCCAGCCGGCGAGGCGGCGGTCTGGGCCTGGGACTGTTTATCTGCAAAGAGATCGTCAAAGCGCATGGCGGCACGCTCGCCGTCCAGTCATCGGAAGAGGAAGGCACCTTGTTCACGGCCCGCCTTCCGGCGGGTGGAAAAACCGCCGGTTCCGTCTGATCGGCGCGCGCAAGACAAAAAAGTTTTGGCGGGCGCGGGTGCCTGCGCTTGAGGTAGCTCCGATAGAGGATCCACCTCACATTCAACGGAACAGGAAAATGGCAAGTTTCACCACGCTCATTGAAATACACGACGAAAAAACCGGCGACTATTACACCTTGCACGACGAAATGAAACGCCGTGGCTTTACGCGCACCATCAAAGGTAGCGATGCGGTATATAAACTGCCGGACGCAACCTATAACTTCGTCGGCGAAACCGATGAACAAGCGGTGTATGACAAAGCAATGCAGGCCGTCACCGCGCTGGGGCGCACGGCCGGCATCATGGTCATCAAGTCGGCCGGACGGGTGATCGGCGGGCTGCTAACCGCCTGACCCTGCTGATGCATAGCGCCAGCCCCCACTCGCACAAACTCTGTGTCGCCCCAGGCGGCCCAAACCATGGCTATAAGCCGCCCTGGAAAAGTTACTGTACTTTAACCGCCCATCGCCTTTAATATAAATCGAATTAAATCAGTCATGCGTTGTTAGCCCAATTCAGTCGCGATGAAAACCATCAAACTGCTTAAACCTGCCCTTGCCGAATTACCTTCTTATGTCGAACTGACTACCGACCCCGACAACCTCGCTTCGCAAAAAGTGATCGGCGCGTGTCGTGGTGTGCTGGTCGAGCGCTTTCGCAAAGCTGCCGAATATGGCGGCACTGAGGCGCTCAGGTTTCGTATCCGGTTGGATGATCCTGGTGCTGCCGTCCATGAATAAACGCGAACTGACACTTCGACAGGCCGCGATCTCCGATACGCAACTGGTTGCCGAGATGCATGCCAGAAGCTGGGCTGCGACGTATCGTGGGACGCTTCCGGAACGCTATCTCAATGATGAGATGCCGGCGGAACGCCTTGCCTACTGGCAGGAAAAAATGCCGAAGCTTGCCGATGGTTCCGGCGCCGTTTTCATCGCCGAATTGGCCGGCAAGCCGGGGGGGTTGCTCTGCGTCATTGGCCCGGACCATAACCATGGCGTGCTGGTCGATAACCTCCACGCCATGCCCGAATATAAAGGTAGCGGCGCCGGAACAGCGATGCTCGAGACCGCGGCACAATGGGCCATCGAGCGTGGCGCATTTCACCTGCACTTGCTGGTACTGGAGCAAAACCTCGCAGCAATAGGGTTCTACGAATCCCGTGGTTGGCGGCGCGTGGGGAAACAGGACGCAAAGCTTGGGAATATTGACGTGGCCGCGCTGATTTATGTCCGGACGCTGGAAGGTCGTGATCAGATACTTTAAAAAATGGAAAATTCCAGCGTCATTAGTTCGAACACGGCATGAACCGTAACCTGAGAATGCAAATGCAATTACACGACGACGACCTCAAACATTTCGCCGCGCATGGCGCAATACCCCTGCCCGTCGCCAACGATCAGGGTTACGTGGAGCACGAAGGCGCGCGCATCTGGTACGCGACATATGGCGCAGGTGCACCCGTTATCCTGTTGCATGGTGGCTTGGGCCATAGCGGCAACTGGGGTTATCAGGTCCCGGCGCTTATCAGCTCAGGCCACCGCGTGGTGCTGATCGATAGTCGCGGTCACGGCCGCAGCACGCGTGATGCTCAGCCGTTTATGTATGAATTGATGGCATCCGACGTATTAGCCGTGATGGACTCCTTGCATCTGAAAAAAGCTGCCGTAGTGGGTTGGAGCGACGGTGCGTGTACCGCCTTGGTCCTGGCGATGAAAGTCCCTGAACGTATTGCCGGGGTGTTTTTCTTCGGCTGCAATATGGACCCCAGCGGCACCAAGGAAATCAACCAGCCCAGCCCTACCCTCGACCGGTGTTTCAGCCGACATATCAGGGACTACGCGCAGTTGTCCGCCACGCCGGATCAATTCAAGGAATTTGCCGCCGCCGTCAGCCAGATGATGGCAACGCAACCCAATTATGCGGCATCTGATCTAGCCGAAATCCAGGTGCCCGTCGCGATCGTACATAGCGAGCACGATGAATTTATCAAATCCGAGCATGCCGAATATCTTGCGCGGAGCATTCCCGGAGCTGAATTGATTGTGCTGCCCGGCGTGAGTCACTTTGCGCCACTGCAAAGACCGGAACAATTCGACAGCGCGGTGCTGGCTTTTCTGGGGAAGATTTTTCCTTTGAAATGACCCGCACCAGGGCTACGCTTAATCCCATAACTCCCAGAGATCCATTCACGTATGCAGTCAAGTGTCATCGTTGTTCGCCAAGCCAGTACTGAAGACCGCCTTCCGCTTTACCGCATGTTGGAACTGTATCAGCACGATCTTTCCGATATTTGGGATCAGGATCTGGACCTTCATGGCGAATACGGCTACGCCCTCGATCGATTCTGGCGTGAAAAAAACTGTCATCCGTTCGTGGTTACCGTCGATGGAAACTACGCCGGCTTTGCCCTGGTGGACACTGCGGTCAAAGTCGGGAGCGAGGGTTACTGGATGGACCAGTTCTTTATTTTAAAAAAATATCGCCGCCTCGGTACCGGACGAGTGCTGGCGCAGCAAGTCCTCGACGCGCTACCGGGTCCATGGGAAGTCGGTCAAATGCTCGGCAATTCGGCAGCGCAAGCATTTTGGCGTGCCACGATTGCGGGCTACACGCAAAACAATTACTCGGAAAGCACACTTTTGGGTAACAGGTGGGAAGGCGTGGTTCAAAGTTTTGCAAGCAAGCCGGTTGGCTGAAATATGCCAAGATCTGGATGCCTTCGCGGCGCAGGGTCGATGATTCAGCGGCGTGGTTACCGGCTCATGGCGGCCTCTATGCTTGGGAGTCGCTGCGTTACCGGGTTTAGCGCAAAGCGTTGAGTATTGCTTTGATCGCTTAAGCCGGTTTTCTGCGCAAATACGGCCCGGTCAAGCTCGACCAAGGAAGCTGCGCAAAAGCGCGTTGAACACTTCGGGGCACTCCAGCGGGGGAAAGTGTCCGGAACCGGGCATCACCTGCAAAGTCGCGGCGTCGATCTGGTTGACGATAAGCTGACCGGCCGCGGGCGAAGCACTCAGGTCGTCTTCCCCGGCCACCACGAGTACCGGACATGTCAGCGCAGAAAGGCCTTGCTCGACATCGAGCGTGACGACCATATCCCACATGGCGGCGTGGAACTCCTTATTCTGGCGAAACAGAATCTTGCCCATGCGGTCGAGCATGTCAGGGCGCCGGGTGCGAAAGTCAGGCGGGAACCAGCGCTCCAGGTGCAGCGGTACGATGGCCTCCATCCCGCCCTCGCGCGTCACGCGCGCGCGCTCGCGAATGACTTTCCTGACGGTGTCGGGGAAGGTGCATGAGGTCGCAACAAGGCTGAGCGAGCGAACCATCTCGGGCGAAGTGACCGCCAGCGTCTGGGCAATCATGCCGCCGACGGAAAGTCCGACAAGATGGACCGGTCCCGCGTTTAGATACCGGAGCACACCAGCCGCGACGCGGGCCATCGAAGCGAAGGTGGGCGGCGCGTCCATGCCGCCTGACAGGCCGTGCCCCGGCAAGTCAAACGCAACCACGTCGTGGTCGCGCCCAAATTCCTGAAACTGATGCTCCCACAGGGTCAGGTCCAGCCCCAGCGCATGGATAAACACGATGGGTACGCCACCCACCGGCCCGGTCCGTACCAGATTGATGTCGGGACCATCGGCGATTTTTACGATTGGCATCTTGTACTCCAGCAATCCGGGGCCCAGGATGAGCCGTTTTCCGGTCCACGTGAACTCACTCACATAGATTCGATACACATTGTAGCGTAATTTACGGAAGTGACTGACACGAGGTCAAGGCGATTGCCAGATCGAGCGATAAACGGCACCCACACCCGGTCGGGCAAAGGGTTGTCTCCTGCAGAGTTGCAGTTCACACTATAGGCATGAGCCAAAACACAAACATAAAAAAAACACAGGACCGTACGCCGCGCACCGCCGGACGGCCCCGCGATACGGTTTTGCACCAGGCCGTCCTGGACGCCGCTTATGCCATCCTCGTTGAGACGGGACTCAAAAATTTCTCCATCGAAGCGGTAGCCATCCGGGCCGGTGTGGCCCGCACAACGGTGTATCGCTGGTGGCCCGACAAGACCGTCCTGATGAATGAAAGCTTCCTCCGGGCTTTTCGACCAACCCTGAGCTTTGCCCGGACCGACTCGCCCAGGGACGATTTCCGGGCATTACTCGCATCCCTCGCCAAGACGCTGAGTGGACCGAACGGACGGATTGCCGCCTCCGTCGTGGCACAGGCCCAGAGCGAACCTCGGACCCAGCAAGTGTTCCTCAAGAACTTCTCGCAGCCGCTGCGGCGTCACAGCGCGGCACTCCTTCGCGCCGGCATCAAGCAAAAGCAGTTCCGCGCCGATCTCGACGTAGCCCGCGTCCTTGATGCCGCAATCGGCGCGGTCTACCTGCGTTTGCTGTTTGGCCAGTCGATGGAGCCCGCCTGGGCCCGTGAACTGGCCGATACGCTTCTTGCAGGATGCTACTAAAGGTCGTGGATTGCGGGACTTGGGGAATTGATTCGATTTGGGCAAGGGACTAATATAGCAGCGCGCTCTGGGTCGGACCCTGCTTGGGGCAGGTAGTGCCAGAAACGGCCTGTCGCCGTCGGCTTATAACTATTAGGAAAAACATGCCTCACCTCACACTCGAATATACCGATAACTTGCCGCAGTTTGACGCTGGTAACGCTTTGCTGGAGCTCAACAAAGTTCTCGTTGCTTCCGGTCTGTTTGAAGAGATAGACATTAAGAGCCGCGCCGTCCGACTCGATACATTTCTTGTCGGTACATCACCCAATGGCCGAAGCTTTGCGCACGCAAAACTTGCCATCTTAAGCGGCCGGTCAACTCAAACAAAACACGAACTTTCGGAAAGCTTGCTGAAGCTACTGAAGCAGGTCTGCGAAGTGCCGGCTGATTCACATGTTCAGCTTTGCGTCGAAATTCAGGATATCGAACGAGAATCTTATGCAAAGGCGAGCATCGGCCCTTAATTCATCCGGTATGTCCGACGTTGAGGTCCATTTCCAATTGAGATAGACGACGCTGATATTCCGACTTATGTGCGAACGATGAAACGCTTGCGTGAATTGTCCCTGTAGGTAGTCCACGCCGGCCAATTCCGGTCACATATCGTCTGCGGGTACGCGGCCGCTTTCGACCTGGCGTGCGGCCTGGCTCAATAGACGCCTCCCAGCTTCACCGCATCCATGGTCATGTGCGCGCCAAGGGCAAGCAGAATAACGCCCATAGTCCAGCGTTGAGCCAGCAGAAGTCCCGGGCGGCTGGAGAGGAATGTTGCCATGCCGCCGGAGCAGAGTGCCACCAAGCCATTGACCGAGGCGAACGCGACAATCAGCGACGAACCGAGTGCGAGCGATTGCCTGAGAACACTGCCGTCCTGATAGTTGATGAATTGCGGCAGGAGTGACAGAAAGATCATCGCAAGCTTGGGGTTCAATAGACTAGTCGCGGCGCCCATCGTAAAGAGCCGGCGAGGCCGTTCGCGAGGCAGATCGCGAACCTGCAAAGGAGAACGGCCACCAGGCTTCACCGCCTGCCACGCCAGATAGAACAGATACACAGCGCCTCCCGCGCCCAACACGCTGCCTGCATAAGGCACGCTCAAGAAAAACGCCGTGATGCCGAACGCTGCGCCAAACATATAGAACAGGTACCCAAGCATAACGCCCGCAAGCGATATCAATCCGGCCGTGCGTCCCTGAGAAATCGAGCGCGACATCACGTAGACCATGTTCGGTCCCGGTGTCACGGCAAGCATTCCGCCGACCGCCAAAAATCCGTAAATCGATGCCGTACCGTGCATTTCCGCGGGCTCCCCAAGTGGTTATCGAGAGTAGTATCGGTTTGATGCATACTCTAGTAAAACGAATTAAACTGAATTTATTACTCAGATTTTCTGACTAAAATGAAGAAACTCGATCTGGATGTGCTTGAAATGGTGGTGGCGGTCGCCGATACGGGCTCGTTTGTTCGAGGTGCGGAATCCGTACATCGGTCGCCGTCGGCCGTGAGCATGCAAATCAAGGCGCTTGAAGAAGCGCTGGGAAAACCGCTTTTCGTGCGCAGCACCCGTAACGTAGCGATTACCACAGAAGGCAAGACGCTTCTGGACTATGGCCGTCGAATGCTCGCCATGCGAGAGGAAGCATGGGCATCGGTAGTTCGCCCCGAGATGAAGGGCCGCGTCACCATCGGCGTTCCCGACGATTACGCCCTATCCTTGCTGCCACAGGTTCTGGGGAAGTTCGCGATGGCGCATCCGCGGATCGAGATTCGGGTCATCGGTCTGCCCAGCAGTGCGCTCGCTCCATTGCTCAAAGACAACACGCTGGACCTGGCCTACATCACCAAAACGAGAGGCATTGCGGGCGAATTCATCCGGTTCGAACCCATGGTGTGGGCCGGCTCACCCTCGAGAAAAGTGTGGAAAGAGCGCCCGCTTCCAATCGCCGTTTTTGCACATGGCAGTACTGCACGCGCCTATGCTATCAGCGCACTTCAGCGGGAAAATATCAAATATCGGATGTCCTACGAAAGCCCGAGTCTGTTGGGTCTTATCAGCATGGTCGAAGCCGGGCTCGCGATAGCGCCCCTCGCAAAATGCAGCGTACCGGGGCATCTGGTTCAGCTATCGCAGAACGAAGGGTTGCCGCCCCTGGGCGAACTCGAAGTCGTCCTTGCTCGCAGCGCCCGATCCGGCCGACCGCCTTGCGATTTTCTCGCGGAACAGATTCTGGATGAAATGAGAGTTTGAGCCGGCCGTCAGATTAGAAAACCATACATGCCGCTGGCTTGCCGATAGACCGATGGCTGCTCCGGCCGAACTCCGGTTGGGTTCCGGCGCTGCCGCCGGAACGGCGAAAGAGGTTGTGGAGCAGGATGCTCGTGCGCGCGCAGCGGTCGTCGACTGGCAAACAGGCATCAGACATAGGCAAGCCGGATCAATACCCTCCCCGTAACTACCTTGTCTTATTGGCATCCTAGACTGAAAATTTTCCTTGTCCAGCAGGAGTCCCCCACGATGAAGGCTCAAGACCAAAACGAAACTCTTCTCGACCCCAGCCGCCGCAAGCTGCTCGCAGCAGCAGGAATCGGCGCTGGGTCGCTACTGGTGCCCTTGCCTTCCGGGGCCGAAGCAAAAACGGCGCCTTGGGCGCTGCATGCCGGCACGGTGGATCCCGTCACGACGCCACCGGTGGCGGGGCTACACCTGCAATTCGGCGCAGATGCCTCACGTGAGATGGTGGTTTCCTGGCACACACTACAGCCGGTCAAGCAGCCGCGCGTACTGCTCGGCAGACTCGACGGCAATCTGGAAAAAACGGTGTCCGCCAGCGAAACCCACTATGTCGACGGTAAATCGCAACAGACCGTGTATGCCTATCACGCCACGATTACCGGACTGCATGCCGACTCCGCGTATCTCTATGCCGCTCTGCATGAAGGCTCCGAGCCACAATTCGGCACTTTCCACACCGCGCCGCGCGGACGGTACGCCTTGCGCTTCACCAGTTTTGGCGATCAGGGTACTCCCACCCTTGGCAAGCTGTTCACCCCGCCTGCAGGCGTAACCCTGCACAACCCGCTCTACGTCAACGACAATCTTGGCGCGCCCGCCGCGGGCGACACGACGTTGGGGGTCGAGCGGTTGCGTCCGCTGTTCCATCTGTTCAATGGCGATCTGTGTTATGCCAACCTCTCTCAGGATCGTGTGCGCACCTGGTGGGATTTCTGGAACAACAACACCCGCAGTGCCCGCAATCGCCCTTGGATGCCTTCGCCCGGCAACCACGAGAACGAGCTCGGCAACGGACCGATCGGTTATCAGGCCTACCAGACCTATTTCTCACTGCCGCCCGCCGAAGGGCAGACCGACCTGACGCGCGGCTTGTGGTATAGCTTCACGGCGGGGTCGGTGCGCGTGGTCGCCATTGCCAACGACGACGTGTGTTATCAGGACGGTGGCGACAGCTATGTGCGCGGTTATTCGAATGGAGCGCAAAGGGCGTGGCTCGAGAAAGAACTAGCCGCTGCCCGGGCCGACAAATCGATAGATTGGCTGATCGTCTGCATGCACCAGGTGGCCATTTCCACCGCCGACAAGTTCAATGGCGCCGACCTTGGCATTCGCCAGGAATGGTTGCCGCTGTTCGACAAATACGGCGTGGATCTGGTTGTATGCGGCCACGAACACCATTACGAGCGCTCGCACCCCATCCGCGGCCAGCAGGCCAACGGCACGCTGACGCCGATTCCGGTTGCCACGGACACCACGATCATCGACACCACGCAGGGCACGGTACACATGGTGATCGGCGGCGGTGGCACCTCGATACCATCCAACCAGTTGTTCTTCAACCCACCATGCTGTCGCGTGGTCATGCGCGTGGGCGACCGCGATCCCCAAACCGGCAAGCACTTACCCATCTATGAAAAGGAAGACGCGCCTTGGTCGGCGGTGCGCAATGCCGCCCACGCCTATGGCTTCGCCGCGTTCGACCTCGATCCTGGCCATCATCCGGGCGACATGACCACGATCCAAGTGACCTACTACGACGTGGTAGGCCCGGATGGGCAGATCTCCCCGTTCGAAAGCTTCACTTTGCGCCGTCCGCGACGCGATGGGTAAGCCTAGTCTTTCTAAGATTGATATCCAACTCTTCCTAGCTAGCCCGCCACGCGATCCATTTACCCGGCCAGATTGGACGCAAAGCAGATCAGGTTGCCGTCGAGATCGCTAACGATCAGGCTACGCATGGCCCAAGGTTCGTCGCGCGGTGCTTGCCAAATATGAGCGCCAGATGTTTGCAGTGAATCGTGCAGGGCGTTGACGTCGGAAACCTCGACGAACGCGCTGAGCAGCGCCTCGCCGGCGGCGTGATCGATTACGGGCCTGGTTACATGGCGGATTGCCAGAATTGCCTCATCACGCGCCACGTGAGCGTAGAAAGGGGGTTCGCCGTAGACGAACAATGGACGGAAGCCGAGCGGCCCCGTGTAGTGGGCGAGTGCCGCTTGGAAGTCTTTGACGAAGATGTTCGGAATTGCCTGTTTCAACATTGCTATCTCCTTGCGCTTTCCTGCGTCGAGTTTCTTCCGTCGTCCGCCAACACGGCCTTCAGCCCCGTGGCGAGACCGGCAGAGGTCCGCTCCCGGATCATGGCGCGTTCGAACCAGGCTAAGGCCCCGACCATCTTTCATCATCGTACTCACGGCCGCGATAGTGGTGTCAATGTTTATAGGGCCGAGCGGCCCCTATACGACTGGTTGCTATAAGGTCATGCTGCTTACGGGAAGAAAGGATAAAGCAACCGTGCAGTTTTATGAGTCAGCCGGTTTTAACGGGCGCGAAAAGCTAGCCTTCATCGCGAAGCCCATACGGTAAAAAATCTCCAACTGACCTATAAAGGCTACGGTCAAGCTCTGAACTCGACTTGAGGGAGTGAGGCATATGTTCTCTGCAGCGATCTTCGACATGGATGGCTTACTCGTCGATTCCGAACGTACGATCATGAAAATGTGGATCGCCGCGGGACTTGACCTTGGGATCACCCTGTCACCGCCGGACTATCTTCGAATTGTCGGGAGATCGTCTACGGAATGCCACGAGATATTGACCGATCTGTTCGGCGGGGCAACTACTTTCGGGGAAGCATTGATCCGAGTCCGGCAGCAATTGGACGCGCCTGCGGGGCAACCAACATTTCCGCTCAAGTCGGGAGCACATGCGCTCCTAGTCGAACTTGCACGCAGGGGCATTCCGTGCGCCGTCGCCTCTTCGTCCTCCGTCGAGGACATCAAGTCGCGCCTTGAACGGGTGGGTGTCCTCCATTTCTTCGAGGCGGTAGCTGGCGGCGATGAGGTCGCCCGGGAGAAGCCTGACCCAGCGGTCTATAGGTTGGCGGCCCATCGCTTGGGCGAGTCGGTACATGCTTGTCTTGCGTTTGAAGATAGTGACCACGGAGCACGTGCGGCGGTTAGCGCCGGAGCGGCAGTCGTCATCGTGCCGGACCTGAAACACCCAACCCGCGAGGTCGTCAAGCTGAGCTTCAGGGTACTGGGAAAACTCGATGAGGCAATTGAACACGTTTCGGACTGGTTCAGGCCGCGCAACGTACACTGCGGGTGATTTTTTAAGACATGGATCTAACCAAGACGCTTGTTATTGGGAATTCCGGCTCGGGGAAAAGCTGGTTATCCGAGCGCATTGCTAACCACCTCAATGCAACATGGGTGGACCTCGATCTGAAAACAGCCCAACCCCCATAAAAGTAAAACCAGCCCGGTGTAACTGCCTGGATGGTCGATGCGCTAGCATGCATTCATCCACGTTTAACCCTCCTGCGGAATTCTGATATGACCAGCCGGCGACAAGGCATTTTTTCGAGATGTATATCACTTTCTGTCTTGTCCATTTCTGCTATGTTCAGTCAGATCTCCGCTGACGCGGCGCAGCCGACTCTATACCCAGGCGCCGAATGGAGCCGCACTACTCCTGAAGCGGGCGGATGGGATGCCCAGATCTTGACGGAAGCGCGCGAGTACTCGAAACAGATAGGGACGACAAGTTTCATCGCAATCCAACACGGGACTATCGTCGCGAGTTGGGGTGACATTGATCATCGGTACAAGCTCTACTCCGCACGCAAGAGCTTGTTGAGCGCGCTCACTGGTATTGCCGTCAATGCCCATCAGCTCGATCTGGACGACACGCTTGGGAAGCTGGGAATAGACGACGTGTCTCCGGCGCTCACCGATCTCGAAAAGAGAGCGACTGTACGAGACTTACTCGAATCAAAGTCCGGCGTTTACCATGTCGCACTCTATGAAACTGATCGCGAGCGGCGCGTGAGGCCCGCACGGGGATCGCATGCGGCCGGCACTTTCTGGTATTACAACAATTGGGATTTCAATGCACTTGGGTCCATTTACGAAAAGGCTGTTGGGAAGTCGATCTTCGAAGCATTCGAAAGCCAGATAGCTGGTCCGCATGGAAATGCAAGACTATCGTGTGAGCGACGGGAGCTACGAGCGAGGTTCAGACTCGTTGCATGCCGCATACCTATTCAAGATGAGTGCGCGCGACCTCGCTCGGTTTGGCCTGTTATATCTTAACGGCGGCCAGTGGAAAGATCGGCAGGTTATACCTGCGGCATGGGTCGCGGAGAGTACGACGCCTCACTCCGACGCGATCATGCACGCCGGCTACGGTTATCTATGGTGGACCAGTAGAAGTGGCCAACATCTAGATACTCAAGACTTGCCAGCAGGCAGTTTTTGGGCGGACGGCTCAGACGGTCAATTCATTATCGTGGATCCGATAGACGATCTCGTCGTTGTTCATCAGACCAACACCCGCGCCCTGTTTGGTCTCGTAGGAAACGGCAATAAAGTCAGCGAACGGCAGATGGGCCATTTAATGTGGCTAATTCTGATGGCTGCTCATGCGAAAGATCCAGGGCGAGACCCAGTTCTCAGCGGTAGCTGAAAGCCGACTTTTCAAACGGTGGCTTCGAGCGCTTCTGGCGTCACCGCACGTCGGACTCTAGTCGGGCAGACGCAGCCATTTGCCGGGACTGCGTAGATTGCGAACAACAACTCGAAAGGGCACGATGACTTGCATATGGTCTACCGAATACAGGAAAAACACATGAACGGTGGCTGTTCAGGTTCCTGGAAAGAGCGAATGAAGGCAAGCCGCGCGAAAGGCATTGGTTGGTTGCTTGGGTCGTTCTTCCCTCTTTATTTTGGTTTGACTGCGTTGTATTCACACGCGGCAGTTTCGTGTGGGCATTTTTCACGTACCTGCGTAACAAGCACACCTGATCAAAGTCCTGATTGGTACTGGTTCTACGTAGTCGCTGAGATTGGAGTCGGATTGGTTGGTGTTGCGCTCGGGGTCACGATGTTGATTAAAGCAGCTAAAGATAACTAGAATCCAGATGCCTCTGCGCGACCCAGAACGCGTACTATCGGCTGGCATCGCCGTAACCGCTGTTGGCGATGAGTCCGGGCAGTAGACCGCTATGCACGGGTCTTGAGTGGGTGCTTATGGGCAAGTCGATCGACTGTTCAGTCGACTCCAGCAGGTCATCGTCGGACTGGGTGCGGCCAAATGCGGCCGTTCGATACAATCGTGCGCGATTGACGTTCTGTTAAATCCACCCGCATCCCATGGAGTGCTGCGATCATAGATGGGCGTGCAAGAAATCTGCTACCTGGTTCTCGATCTGGCGATGAATCGCCGGTCTATCGACTCCCGGTGCATCTTCGCAGACGAGAGGCGCATCGGCTGCGATCTGCGATGGGCACGGATCGATGAAGACAAAGTGGCTACCTGGCACGATCTGCTGTTGCGGCGTCACCGGCAAACCCGAGGCAACGGCGAGCGCATTGCGTGGGGCGCTGAGTAACGCGTCGCTTTGCGGCCGATAGAGCAGTGTCGGGATATGTATGGCAGAAAAACTGGATGCATTGAACATTACCGCGAGCGGATCCATCAACACCAGCGCTTTCAGGCGAGGTTCGGTCGGCGGATTCCAGACGGCGAGGTTTGTGGATGCCGTCTGGACCGAGCTTGCGGCCGTTGGCAAGGTCGCTTCCGCCTCACTGGTCCGACGACGACCACATGAGGCAGGATCGTCGTGAGTAGTGCAGAACTGGTTTGCGTAGCCAAAGTCAGGCCGAGCGCCGGCAAGAATTAGTGCTGTGTAACCACCTGCCGAATATCCGATCATGCCGATGCGATTGGCATCCACGTGTGGTGCAAAGCGCGGATTCGACAGCACGGCATTGAGTGCCTCCTCCGCTTGCCTCGGACGGTCGATTAGGATTTGCGCTTGCGTTTTCGCAGCAGGGAAACCTGACGCGTCGCCGACGTGCGTCGGCACGACTACCACGAATCCGTTTCGTGCCAACGCGGTAGCCAATTCTCGGTGACTTAGGGGGCCGCCACCCCGTCCGTGCGAGAGCAAAACAACAGGGAAGCTGCGGTTGTCGATGAATGGCGCATCACGGCTCGCGTCGACGATGAATGGACCGGCGTGCCACGGCGTTTCAGGGGCTTGCGTTGGGTAAAACACCGCAGTATCGATTGGCGCGGTGGCATCTTGCACCGTGAGGCGCGTGACTGCCGCATGAAACGGTGGTGACTCGGCGAGCGCCGGCAATGTGAAACTGGCCAGGAACACCGCAAGGATAGTGTGGCG
>Ga0302223_10000258_pt1 | contig 40204 bp, 39 predicted proteins | sample II_Palsa_E2_3_FD_194565 | JGI IMG/M metagenome (GOLD analysis project Ga0302223, IMG submission 194565) | Peat permafrost microbial communities from Stordalen Mire near Abisko, Sweden - II_Palsa_E2_3 | ecosystem: Environmental > Terrestrial > Soil > Palsa > Peat permafrost | place: Sweden... | reverse complement strand
TCGCCAACGGTGGCAACGACAGCTTCACTGTCGCCGGCCTGCCGGTGTCGAAGAACGCGGGGATCTTCGATCTGGGCATGCGCTTTGCGATCAGCAAGGACGTGAGCGTGGACTGGAGCTACCACGGCCAGTTCGCGAAGAACGCCACCGACCAGAGCGCACGCATGTCACTCAACGTGGCGTTCTAAGGAAAGAAGGCCGCCCCGATGCGCTTCGGGGCGGCCACTGTTGCCGGTCCTTCATGGTGCGAACTTGTTTTTACGTCTTTAGCGGAATACGACGCATGACGACTTCGCCGTTGGCTCTCGTGCTTACGTGAATAAATCTCAATTTTGCGATTACGCTCAGCGGCTTGGCTTTAAGTGGCGAAACTCTCTGACTACCTCAACTCATCCAACGTATGAGTGATCCTGAACCCAGTCACGCAATTGCAGTGCTCGACATGCCTGAGTACCACGCACGGATTGGGCTCGTTTCGCCGTGTGTACCGTTGTGACCAGCGAGGTGAAAGAGCCGTGCTGTGCACACTAAAACTATCTAAATATTCGGATAGGAATTTCAAAGGGCAACGCCGTCGTCGTCCTCAAGCGTTCGAACACTTGGATGAACGGTCCATCAAAAAAAATGAATGCGGTATCGGGCATGGCTTGATTGTAATTGAGTCGTGTCCACAGAAATATTGGAGCTTGCGGCTCAGGGGACGAAATGCATTGAGCCACATTGGGCCCCTGTCCGGGGCGTGTCCAAAAACGAAAAAGCCTACTGTTCAAAGTGGGCTAAGTCACTGATCTACATGTTGGCCGGGGAGGCAATCGAACCGCCTACACGGGATATTCAATCCTCTGTCTGACTGATGATGCAATCCTCACACTAAGACTGACGAAGAAGGCTTCTCGCCAGACCTAAGATAGTTGTCCCACGCCATCATCAGTTTTGCTCGCCTTACCAACAGGTCGCCTCGTTGATACGCAGCCTCCGACTTGTCCTTTAGGCGATGAGCCATCGCGGCTTCGATGACTTCCCTTGGATGCGAGGTCGTCTCAGCGGCCCAGTCTCTGAACGTTGAGCGAAAGCCGTGTGCAGTGATGTCAGGGTGCAGCTCTTTAAGCAGATTCATTGCCGCAGCAGTAGTTAAAGATCGATCTTTTACACCAGGGAACACGTGGCCACTTCCGCGCGAATGCTTTCCGTTTGTCGCAGCAGGAATTAGAGCCCGAAGGAGAGCTACCGCCGCCGATGACAGCGGTATGCGATGCTCTTTATCAGCCTTCATACGTTCGGCTGGGATAATCCACATTGCGGCACTTAGGTCGAATTCTTCCCATCGCGCACCGGCCGCTTCGCCGGGCCGGGTCGCAGTGAGAATTTGAAGCTCAAGCACTCGAGCAGCTAGACCTTGCCGCAGCCGAAGCTTGTTCATAAAACTGGCAACGTCGGCGTAGGGGAGGGCGGCGCGGTGTTCCACTTTCTGAACCTTGCTGCGCTTAGGCAGAAGTTGATCTAGGTGATTACGCCACGAAGCTGGATTGTCTCCAGTCCGGAACTTGCGCACCGTCGCCCAAGCCAATACAGACTCGATGCGACCACGGAGTCGGCTCGCAGTCTCTGTCTTAGTTTTCCAAATTGGGTCCAGGCACTTCATTACGAGAGCAGTGTCGATCGAGGCTACGTCCAAATTCCAAATCGATTTGCAATAAGTGGTCAAGGTAGCTTCCCACTGACTGGCATGTTTGATGTTCTTCCACCCGTCCTCGTGGGCCTCGATATACTTATCGCAGCATTGGCCGAACGTAACGACTCGTGCTTCAGCCAGCCGCTTGTCTTTCCGGCCGGTATTGCGATGTTCGATCGGGTCGATTCCGTCAGCCAACTGCTTCCGGCAATTCGCCGCGCGGTCGCGAGCCTCACGCAGTCCAAATGTCTGAAAGGAACCTAGCCCCATTTCTCGCGTGCGGCCGTTAACTTTGTAACGGAATACCCAAGACTTGGAGACTGTCGAGGAAACTTGAAGATAGAGACCCCCGCCGTCGCCCAGATAGCCAGGCGACTGAGTCTTTCGGACCTTCAAATCGGACAGTTTTTCGAATTGGCGTGCCATAAGCTACCCATGCTTCTACCCATGATGATACGCTGGATTTCGCTGGGCTGCTATGGCCGACAATGGACGTCAAATCGAAACAGATGGCGCAGCTGAGCCATTTCTGTGGACATCACTGGACGCCCGTGGACTTGCCGTTTACGGACTCTCTCTCCGCCAAACAGACGACCCTCAGAGAACAGTCTCTGGGGGTTTTTTGTGCCAAGAATTCCAGCAAACTCGGTGAAGAACGGCAAAGCCTTATCGAGCGTTCAAATGCCTGTTTTCAATGCACGCGGAATGAGGCTAGCTCGCTATGCCTGGTTGAATAGGATTTTTCATTAGTGAGGTTTGCGCTGACGAAGAAAGCTACCGAGTCGGCGCGCTGTCGTCGGAAAAATTAATTCTATTTGCGTCGGATCGGATTGAGCGGCCTTGGATCATCTGCCCGTATCGCCTCAGGTGTTGGAGTATCACAGGTGATTCACACCGCTGCGCCTTAACTCTGAGTACGAATTCTCGTGGAGATTGTTATGGCGCGTCCCATCTGGACCGGCACCTTGTCTTTCGGTTTGTTGAATGTCCCGGTCTCACTGATGACGGGCTCGCGCACGGTCGACCTGCATTTCCGCATGCTCGACAGTCGGAGCAAAACGCCGATCCGATACGAGCGGGTCAACGCTGAAACGGGAGACGAAGTGCCTTGGAAGGACATCGTCAAAGCTTTCGAGTACAAGAAGGGCAGCTACGTCGTTCTGGAAAAAGAAGATCTGAAGTCAGCGGCTTCAGAAGGTCGCGAAGCGGTCGAAGTCGAAGCGTTTGTCGATGCGGCTTCCATTGGGCCGGAATTTTACGAGAAGCCCTACATCCTGGTGCCGGGCAAAAAAGCCGAGAAAGGCTATGTGCTGCTGCGAGAAACGCTCAAAAAAACCGGGAAGATTGGCATTGCTCGCGTCGTCATTCGCACGCGCGAGTATCTGTCTGCGGTCATGCCGAAAGACAAAGCGCTCATCCTGATGATCCTGCGCTTTCCGCAGGAGCTGGTCGACGTGTCGGAATACAAGATTCCGGAGGGTGCAGTCTCCCAATATCGTATCGCGCCCAAAGAACTGGACATGGCCGAGAAATTGATCGAATCCATGTCTGGCGAGTGGAAGCCGGGCGATTTCCGCGATGAGTTTCGTGAGCGCCTGCAGAAAGTGATCGAGAAGCGCATGAAGTCGAAGGGCTTAGTCACTCCGGATAGGGATGAGGATAGTGATGAGGCATCTGCGGGAGGCTCAACCAACGTAGTAGATTTCATGGCGCTGTTGGAAAAGAGTCTTGCTTCCAACAAGCGAACGCCTGCCAAGAAGCCGGCGTCGAGCGGCAAAAAAGCCTCTACGAAAAAGGCCGCAAAGAAGGCAGCGCCGGCAAAGAAGGCATCGAAGAAGGCGGTCAGAAAGGTTGTTCGAAAGGCGGGTTGATGCCGATTACGATTTGTCCGGCTGCCCCAGCTTTTTCATGACGGCGCGCAAGTCCTGCTTGATGGTCGTCAGCGCTTTCCATGGATCATTGCGAAGTTTGGCCAGCCGGGCGGGCGCATTCTTGATCGTAAAGGCCGCGCCGCTTTTCACCGTGCCTAGTTCTTCCCACCGCAACGGCATGGCGACGGGCGCATGCGGTCGTGCGCGAAGCGAATACGATGCGACGCTGGTCGAGCCGCGACCATTGCGCAAATAGTCCACGTAGATTTTTCCGCCGCGCTTGGCCTTGGTTGCCGTGGCGACAAATTCGAGCGGGTGGGCGTTGGCGAGCGTGTTGGCGAAGGCCTCGGCAAAGGTCCTGACCGTATCCCACGCGCAGCTGGGTTTCAGTGGAACCACAACGTGCAGACCTTTGCCACCCGTAGTGCGTACCAGTGACTGAAGGCCCATATTTGCGAGCAGCTTGCGAACCAGTCGCGCGGCCGCGACTACGCGCGCCCACGACACGTTGGGCCCAGGGTCCAGATCAAACACGATACGGTCGGCATTATCAGCATCAGCCACCGTGCTTCCCCACGGATGGAATTCCAACGCACCGAACTGCACCAGCTCGATGACTGACTCGGCAGCTTGCGGATAGATATAGACGGCTTGCGCGCCGCTTTCTTCCTTGAGCTTGATCGTGCCGACGTGGCGCAAGCCCTGGATCAGGTGCTTTTGAAAAAAGCAGGCTTTGGCCGTGCCTTCGGGGCAGCGAATGACCGATATGGGGCGGTCAACGATGCCGGGTAAAAACCAGTCCATGACCTTGGTGTAATAGTCGGCAACATCCTGTTTGGTGATGGTTTCATCAGCGTAGACAACGCGATCTGGGTGGGTAATCGTGATGGTGTTCGACGCCGCGGGCTGATTCTTTTTCGAGGATGTACTTGTTTTCTTCGCGGGCGTGGCGCGGTCGGAGTCGCGTAAATCCTCTGGCATTTTATCTGTGCGCAACATCTTGAGGCTTGGCTGCCGTAACAACTGATGATTGCCGATACCCCGATAAAACACTTCGGCTACGACGGTTGGCTTGATCCAGAGCGCGCCCCTCAATTCCGGATCGATCGACGTGAGTGGCCCCGGCGGTTTCTTGGCACCCTTTGTGGCCAGCGTCTTGGTGAGGTGATCCAACTGGGCATCCGTAAAGCCGGTGCCTACGCGGCCCGCGTAGATCCAGCCCTCGCGGGCGCCGGGATCAGGGCGGGCCAGCAAAAGTGATCCGAAGCCGGTTCGGCTGCCTCGTGGCGGCGTATAGCCGACCACGGCGAACTCATCGCTTTGCAGCCGCTTGATCTTCAGCCAGTCATCGCCTCTGCCGCCGCGATAAGCCCCATCTGCCCGTTTGGATACGATGCCTTCCAACTCCTGTTCGTTGGCCATCTCAAACGCCGCCTCGCCATTGCCCACGCTATGGCTGCTGAAAGCCAGCGGGTGCGATGCGTGAGCCAGCAACCGTTTGAGCAAAGCTTTCCGATCGATCAGCGGTACGCGTGCCAAATCGAAACCTTCCACGGCTGGCAGGTCGAAGATCATGTAAGCCAGCGGCCGCTGCGCGTCACCTGAAAGAGTCTTCTGCAGTCCGTTGAAATCACTGTGGCCCTTGCTGTTCAGCGCGATCAGCTCGCCATCCAGTCGGGCGGAGGACAAGCGGAGCCCTTCGATCGCCTGAACTACCTCGGGCAGCTTGTCGTTCCATGGCAGGCCATTGCGAGACCATAGATTCACAACGCCGTCCGTCACCGTGGTGAGGATGCGATAGCCATCCCACTTGACCTCATGGACCCATTGGCTACCGGTCGGTGGGTGTTCGCGGAGCTTCGCCAGCTGAGGCTTGAAAAAGTCAGGCTTGGGCTGTGACGTGATGGCGCCTTTCAATTTTGCCGCTGACTTGGCGAGCACCGAGCGACTGATCGCCTTAGGTTTAGGCACCGCCTTTTTCCGCGTGGCCGTTTTTTTTGCGGCTGCCACCGTCGCTAGCGGCTTCGTTGCGCTGCGGGTGCTTGCCTTCATCGTCGCATCCAGCAGATCGTCAGCTTCGATGTCGCTGGCGAAGGCGTCTTGTGCTTTGATCAGGAACCATGCCGGCTGCTTTTCTCTGCGACCACTGCGAACCAGGTGCCAGCGCCCTTTAAGTCGTTTGCCGAACAGCTCAAACTCGAGATGCCCCTTCTGCAGCTGAGCATCCGGATCGCCTTGCGTCGACCACACACCCTTGTCGAACTGATCGACGTGACCCTTGCCGTAGCCTTCGTCGATATCACCCTGAAAATCCGCATAAGCCACGGGATGATCTTCGACTTCGACGGCCAGACGTTTGACGGCTGGATCGTAGCTGGGGCCTTTGGGCACAGCCCAGCTTTTCAGGGTGTTGCCGACTTGCAATCGAAAATCGAAGTGCCGACTGCTCGCGTGGTGGAGCTGCACGACGAAAATCGCGCGGCTCACTTTCCCTTTCGGACCGTCGGCGTCAGGCTCCGAGGTTTTTGTAAAGTCGCGCTTGCGTCGATAATCGTGAAGGCTCACGTGTTGTCCAAGGTTTCCACGGCACGTGGCCTCATCGGAACATGTTCGACAAAAGCAGGGGTCACGGGAAGCGTGGGCTGTGTTCGACCGAGCGTGATGTTCTTCGACGCTCGAACGTAGCGATTGGCGTACGTCCAGATTTCGCCGGTCTCCGTAATCAACACAACCCAATAGAGATCCGATTCGGGACCGTAATCGAGCATCAGATGGGCAAACCCTTCGCCCTTGGGAGTGTTCATCGGAATGGGTGGATTGAGCTGGATCATGATTGGCCTCCGCGGCGAGCATAAAGTGCAGCCGTCGCCGTGAAAGGGTTGAGAACTCTCGATTGAAGGTGTCCAACGTGCATTTGCTAATCGCAGCATGTGATAGCGGCGCTGTCAGCATTTCACAGCTCGAGGTAGAGATAAGAGACAGCGCCAGCGACTCTAACTTTCAGAAGGGTGTCGTCACATAGTAGGCGGCAATAGAAGTAGCGCCGCAAGGCGAACATGTCTCCTTACCTGTCTGCAAGTGAATGGCATCGTCATGGTTATTTGCGCTGCAGTTGACAGACGAGTGCGCAGGTTATCTCCCACGCCAGCTACCTCGTGACCTGCCAATGATTCGCAAGATCGATGACACGCCTCTTTCAACACATGGCAATGAAGATTCGGAAATGAGCGCGAGGCGGCGATTTTTACGGCTTGCCGGAACGGGTGCGGTTGGCGCCGCATTGAGTTCGCAAGCTCTCGGTCAAGGCGCCTCCGGCGTTAGCCTCGGGCCTATTCAAGCCGCCACGGAAGCGCCGGATACCACACCAGTCCCGGAAGACGAAGATCGGCGCGTAGGTTTCGCCATCGTGGGGCTGGGACACCTTGCGCTTAACCAGATATTGCCGGCATTTGGCAAAAGCAAATCGGCAAAAGCCGTTGCGCTGGTCAGCGGTGACCGTGCCAAGGCGCTCAAAGTTGCGCGGGAGTACGGCATTGATAGTTCAGCCATCTATGACTACCACGACTTTGAGAAGTTGGAAAAAAACGCCCGGGTTCAAGTCGTCTACATCGTTCTTCCCAATAGCCTGCATGCCGAGTTCACCATCCGCGCAGCAACGGTCGGAAAGCACGTGCTTTGCGAAAAGCCGATGGCAACCTCGGTGGCAGATTGCGAGCGGATGATTGAAGCCTGCCGCGACGCACGGCGATATCTGATGATCGCGTATCGAAGCCAGTACGAACCGCTCGATAGAGCTACGTTGAAAATGGCGAGGTCTGGAAGCTTAGGGCAGCTAAGACAATTTGTGGCTAGCAATGCGCAGAATCAGGGTGATCCTTCGCAATGGCGGTTAAAAAAGTCCATGGCGGGTGGCGGAGCCATGGTTGATGTCGGCATCTATTGCTTGAATGCCGCCAGGTTCCTGTCGGGCGAAGAGCCGTCTTATGTTTTAGCTACCTTGGTGCAACCCAAAGACGATCCTCGTTTTTCGGAAGTCGAGGAGTCGATAAGCTTTATCCTGAATTTCCCTAGTGGGCTCACCGCAACGTGTACCGCCGGTTATGGCAGCCACTCGGCCAAGTACTTTCGGCTGCAAGGCAGCCAGGCGTGGGCTGCGATGGATCCTGCTTTCGCCTATGGTGGTCTGCGGTTGATCGAAGGGCGGCTGGTGGACGGTCGCGAAACCACCACGGAAATTCATTTCGACGCCGCGGATCAATTCGCAATGGAAATAGACCACTTCGCCCGCTGCGTAGAGAAAAATATCGTGCCCCATACACCGGGCGAAGAAGGTTTGCAGGATCAGAAAATTATCGAGGCTATCTATGCTTCGGCCGCGACAGGTCAGCGTGTGCAAATCGCTTCCGCAAAAAGTACCCGAGGTCCCGAGCCGGATTTAAACAATTAATGAGGGGCGGCAGCACGGCTTATCCTTTTGGCATACCAGCGATGTTCCCTACATCGCTCCTCCACACAATCAGTGCTGAACAGCTGAGCCGATTACAAAAAATTGAATTGTTGCCTACGGTGCACATACGTACCGCCGCGTAACGTCGCTTCGTTCCAAGAACCGGGATCGATTAAACAGAAACCGGGCAGCCGTGACGCTGTTCACGTCGGTAGAGCCGATACCGCGGTGCCGATCCCTTAGCTCCACAGTGAGAAGACGATGTTTGAAATCAGATCGACACGTAGAGAGTTCGTCGTTTTTGACACGGTCGAGCAAGAGGCCATCATGCGGTTCGACAACCGCGACGACGCAGACAATCTTGTCGTTGAACTGGTGATGGCTGAGTCGCGCGAACAGTTGAAGGCTTGGCAATCACCGGCGACGCGGCGCTTTTTCTATCTGACACCCTGAACTTGGTCGTCGAGAAAACCGCTAAGCGCCGAATTGCGGGCCAGCGGAAGTTCCACGATCTACGCAACCGAAGACCGAAAGTAGTCGCTCGGACAGGGACCGTGCATCTGCTGGCGCGCTCTCCATCGCAAGTTTCCGTTCCAGCGACGATATGTATGATCGGCTCTGATCGTTCAAAAAGTCGAGTGACGCTTGGACAACCCTCTCACGCCTGCCGGGAAGTGGCGACGTCGTCGCAATGACCGCTACCGCGCACCGGTCGTACAAAGCGCGCATTTCCTCATGCACGAAGTTAAGCCATCCGACCCGCGTCTCGTCGGTTAGTGCACTCTTCTTGACTAGAGCGAGATGTTGGGCAGCGACGAACTCCGCCAGGGAGGTTAGCGCCATGACGCCCTCATCTGCGACGTCTCTAATGTCGTTACCTAAATGATTGTTGTGAGCCGCTTCGTGGGAGTCGCGTAGCGCCGTAAGTCTGCGTTCAAAGACATCGGTAAGCCTTACTCGCTCCGCCGTCACAGCCTGGTATCGCTTCTCCAATTTCACGGACGCCTCCACGGCGACGGTTCTAATGCGTCAACCTCTCACAACATTCATCACAAAGCAGTCGCTGAAATATAAAAATTTCCTTGGAATTCCCTATACGTGAAGTTCATCTTTTGTATCGATTGGACTCCATGAGGAAGTTGCTGGCCGCAGCAACGGCAAGTACAAAAGGCGCTACGGCGTTTGCAGCTAGCGAAAACGTTGGGAACCAGCATTGGGTATGCAGTAGCGCATCACTGCGGCTATCGAAAAGCGCGCTGAAACTTGTGACGGCATCTCTTCATCGCGTGTTGATGGCTCTGGCGCCTATCCTGTGGAACCCTAACTACGCAGGCAGGTGTCATGGCTAAGCAGAGCGATCCCAGCAAGGTGAATCAGAGCAATCCCAAGCCCGGCGACAAGGGCGCCGCAGGTATTGATGGAGAAGTCGGCGGCGAAGGCAATGATCCAGCCTCAGGCTCGGGCGGCAACGGCGGGGACGATAGCGCCCGGACGGCAGGGCATGACGAAAACGGCAAGCCGAGGCAGCCTTGATACGCTGCTGGGTTCAGTAAGGCTGGGTTCGGTAAGACTGAATGGGCGTTTACGAAGACGGATGTCAGAGTTTCTGAAACAACTCCAATCGCGTGGGCTTTGTTGCGTAATCACGTTACAAACGCAGAAAAATCTTTGCATAAGGAAAAGCGGCCGTTGGGCCGCTTTTCTTTTTATCTTCTGGGAAAGACGAAAATCTCCCTTCGGTCAGTCGCGACTGGCTGTCAAACGGCCCAGTACGAATGAAATGCCGGCGGCGATCAGTACCGCGTTCAAGGGACGCTCGGCAGCCCATTCCCGCAGTCGTTCGACCACATCGCCTGCCTTGGCCTGGACGTCACCGGCGGCGGCACGTGCCTTGCCTTTGGCCTGCTGGTCGGCATCACCTGTGAGTGCGCCTGCGGCGTCCTGGATGCGACCAGCGACTTTGTTGACGGTGCCTTCGACTTGATTCTCGTTCATGGATACAAACCTTTGGGGTTGATTGATGTTGCTGGAGACATTGGCGGAAGCGTCGTGAAGAACATAGAAAAGCGGATTTTTGGGTGGCCAATCGTTCAGCAGAAAGCGTCGATCGAATGGCTTCAAGACTTTGTACTCGGTTGTTGCCGCATCTTCGTGAATTCGACGATGCGCGCTTCGTCATCCGAGACTTTCATCGGGATACGCGTACTGCGTTTGCTCATGCTAATACTCCAATGCGTCTTGGATGTGAAAATTGTTCCTGCCTTCGTGAACGCATCGAGAAGCAATTGCATGCAACCGGTTGACACCGGCGGCGCAGCGATTTCGCGCCACGCCCACGCGCGGTGTTCAACGCTTCGCCACCCACGTTGAAAGGACCTGAAGATGAAAATCCAGAAAGCGGATAAACCACTGACAAAATCAGATCGGCTGAAAGCCATCGAGATTGCCGACGAGCGAACCGAACGCACGCGAAGCGACCTCGACAAGAATATCGGCGCTGAGACAGATGGGAATGCCGGCCTCGCGGAAAATCTGCAAGGCGATGGGAATTCGGTGAAAAGTGGTGACACGCATGCGCCGCTCAGCAACGGCGCTGTTGGTGGCCTTTAGCACCATAGCGAGACCGTATTTTTTCTTCTCCTGACGAACGGAAAGGCAGCGCTACTGTTACGTTCTTCTTACGCTCTTTCACCGAAACTCTTTCTGCCGGTGAAGGTGGGTCCTCTACCTCGTTATGGACGATGAATTCCGGCCAATGAACGCATCGCGCGGCTCCCACTGCGCGCCAGCCGCCCGAGAACCGGGCGGTTTTTTCGTAGGCAAAATGGTGCATTTGCCGTGACATGGTTAGGCTGAGATTGGTCGGATTCTACCCGCGGTCAAGCTGTCACGAGGCCCGAGAATGTAGGAGTGCACCACGTGTCTCAGAGACTGCACGTGTCCGCGCCACTGATGCATCATTAGATGGTTGGGCGGAGGGCGATCGCGACCCTGGCTTGTGGTCGTCGGATAAATAGGGTTTGTGCCAAGTTGATGCAGAAGCCTCCAACTCCAGTGGCCGGCAGCGTCAGTCTCAGGGTGAAGCAAGCGTAAAGCGACCTGCGGATTTTCACGCCTTCGTTCGACACCTCGTGATCCCATCGTGATCTCGCCATGCACGGCTTGCAAACCGGTAAATGGCGAGCAAGTCCTGACCGGCATCTTGGCAAGCTGGCGATACCACCCAATCACAGAAAGGATCTCGCAATGATCAAGCGCACGCTTCTCGTAGCCGTTGGACTATCCGTCTGCAGCGTCACGCTCGGGCAAAATTCGCCTGTAGCCGCCCCGCCCGCGGCCGCGACCCAGGCAACGACAACTACGGTGACCACATGGTCGGATCAGCAGCCCGCTGGGGCGCTCACCCAGGACGCTATTGAAACCGCTATTGCCGATGCCGGTTACAAGGAAGTGGAAGGTTTGAAGTTCAAGGCCGGCGTATGGCGCGGCAAGGCTCGCGGTGGCAACAAGAAGTGGTCGAAGCTGGCGGTCGGACCGGTGACCGGCAGGGTTTACCCGGCCGACGCACCTTCCAAATTGAACAAGGACGAGGTCGAGGCAAAGCTGACGACCGCAGGCTACCTCAACGTCAAGGACGTAACCTTCGATGAAGGTTTGTGGAGTGCGGATGCGCAGTCATCGCAAGGAACCAGCATAAATCTGTTGGTCGATCCGGTCGATGGCAGCGTGGTGGCCAAATCCCACGACTAGGTCGCGCACCTTTGCGATAAGTAAAAGCAATCCTCGACAAGCACTGACCCGACGTGCAGCATGCGTGAAACCTCGCGCCTTTGCCGCACGTCTAGCTTTCAGAAAATCGCCTCGATTACGCCAAGAGTAAAAGCCATGGGCGTGTTCGCACCACTCGGTGGTTCAGTGGTTTGCCTGCGCTTTTTGCGCCTCCAGTTGGTGAGTGGAGCACAGCCGACACAAACCACGATCAATTGGAAAAGCTGCTGCTGGCGTGATCTTGCACAACCATATCCGCCGGAAATAGAAGGCCCCGCAAAACACCTTTGGCCAGCTACGCCTTCCAGCACGATCCCCGAATGACGCTGCAGAAATTTCCGCGTACAAACTGCTTGTCCTTGTCGGCGAGCACGTCAGCTTTCACATTGCCGAATGTGGAAGCGGGTTTGTGTTTGATGCCGTCGTAAAACGCCTGGATGATGTCTTCCTTGAAATGTTCGCTGCGTGGAAAGGCATCGACCACGGCTTGACGTTCGTCGTCTGAGTACTGCGCGTACGTGAGTCCCAGCACGTCCATCTCCACGCCCGCTGTCACCAGCGCGACGACCGGGTGCATATGCTGTGGGATACCGGGCGTCGTGTGCAGCGCGATCGCGGTCCAGACGGTGTCGATATCATTTTGCGCAATGCCGTAGCGCTTGAGAAAATCCCGTGCCGCATTGGCGCCGTCCACCTCGAAGCGCTCGTGCGCCGAGCTGTGTTTGTCGGTCAGCCCCATGTCATGAAACATGGCGCCGGTATAGAGCAGGTCTGGGTCGAAACGCAGGCCGCGCTGGCGAGCCGCGATGGCGCCAAAGTAATAAACACGACTGGAGTGATTGAAAAGCAGCTCCGAGGCGGTATCACGTACAAGTTCGGCTACTTCGCGCGCCAGCGCGCTGTTTGGGGTGCTGATACCGCCAATAATCGTTTGCATGATCGAAACTCCCGTTTGGTTGAGTATCAAGCTATGCTGCCCGAGGAACGGCATCAATCGACTGTAACAGTCATTTACTGCCATCATCCGTCTGAAACAGCCAATAGTGGGAAAGGCGCTCAACATGAAGCAGAAGCTCGTGGCGATTCTCGCAATGCCGGGTGTGCAGCTACTGGATATATCCGGCCCCATGGACGTGTTCGCCGAGGCCAATGTGCAGGCCGGTTGGGCGGCGTACGGATTGCGCCTGATCGCCAGCGAACCCGGCGAATTGCGCAGCTCGTCCGGTATGCGACTGCTGCCCGATGGGGTGGCGCGGGGCAAGGAAACTACGCTGATCCACACGCTGCTGGTTGCCGGTTCGCCGCATGCGGCCGATCAACAGCTTTCGCGCGGCACGCTTGACTGGCTGACGCAGCATGCCGACGCCGCGCGCCGATTCGGTTCCGTATGCAGCGGCGCATTTGCATTAGCCGCTGCCGGACTTATCGACCACAAGCGAGTAACGACACACTGGGCTGTGGCGGACCGGCTGGCGCGCGATTATTCAAAAGTCATCGTCGAAGCCGATGCCATCCATCTGCGAGACGGCAGACTGCGCACTGCCGCCGGCGTCACCGCGGGTCTGGATCTGGCGCTGGCGCTGGTCGAGGAAGATCTCGGTAACGCCGTTGCCAAACGCGTCGCGTCGCAGCTGGTGATGTTCTTTCGCAGGCCCGGTGGCCAGGCACAATTCAGTCGTGCCGGCGAACTGGCGGTGACCGGACGCGCGGCGCTCCAGGAGCTCCAGCGGTGGGTCGCTGCCCATCCGGAGAAGGACCATTCAGTTGCCGCGCTGGCGACGCGCATGCGCGTAAGTCCCCGCCATTTTGCGCGCATATTTCGGCAGGAGATCGGCACGACTCCCGCCGCCTGGGTCGAGGCGATACGGCTGACTACGGCACGCGAACTGCTTGAGGGTGAACACGGCGCGCCCAAGCAGGTGGCCGCGCATTGTGGTTTCGCGGATGTCGACAGCTTTCGCCGTGCATTCAGCCGGGTATTCGGGTTGACGCCGGCGCAATACCGGAAGTCCTACGCGACGTGAGGGTTACGCCTTGATGTGCTCGTGAACGAGCGACCGAGTAGGGCAGACGACATGGCGGCGGCCAAGCCATCCAACGTCCGCGTTCAGGCCTGCTGCCGGCTGCGGAACTGACTGACCTTATGCCGGTTGCCGCACGACGCCATGCTGCACCATCGGCGCTTGTGGGCCTTGGTGCGGTCGTAGAACCACAGCACGCATTCGGGATTTTCGCATCGGCGCACCAGGCTGAAGTCGCCGTCGGCCAGCAACTCGGCGGTCGCTTCGCCAAAAGGGGCCAGCCAGAGCATGGCCGCACGTCCGTGCTGCACCCGTTGCAGCGTCGGTTCACCGTGTTTCTGGATGAGCTCGAAATGGCTGGGCATCTGCGACAACCACGCATTCAAGGCATCCAGCGACAATCGTCTCCCCGCTTTGCGCGCTTCGACCAGCGCACGAACCGTGTCGCGCAGCTCGCGAGCCTGCCGCGCCAATCCCTTGGGGACGGAAGCCTGATCAACCATCGCCGCACCGGTAGCGCGGGCAATCCAGTCAGCCGCAAGGCCGTCGGAAGCCAGATAGTCGACGCGAACGCCCTGTTCCATGGGCATGCTGTTCAGTAACTCCAGCGCCAGCTGATCGGTAGTCAAAGGAGTCGCGAAGGTGGGCACGATGGACCTCTCCTGAAAATGCGCCCACTCAATGTAACCAATTAAAACTGTATTGACAAGTTACACAGATCAGGCTTAGCCTATTTGTAACCTCTATAAATACTTTTAAGAGGTTTCACTATCAGAGGCCTCCTGCCATGAATTCAGCATATTCCCTAGTCGCACCGTCTTATCCGGTGAGCTATCGCCGCCAGACGGTGGGTGACGTGGACGTTTTTTATCGCGAAGCGGGACCGGCCGACGCGCCGGTGATTCTGCTGCTGCACGGCTTCCCCAGTGCCAGCCATATGTTCCGAGAGCTTATCCCTCGGCTCGCGGGGCGCTATCGGGTGATCGCTCCGGACCTGCCCGGTTTTGGCCAGACCAAGTCACCGCGTCGCGGACAATTCGAATTCAGCTTCGATGGACTGGCGCATGTCATCGAAGGCTTTACCGAGGCACTCCACCTGGAGCGCTATGCGCTCTATGTATTCGACTACGGCGCACCGACCGGCTATCGCCTCGCGGTATCGCACCCTGAGCGGATCGCCGCGATCATCAGCCAGAACGGCAATGCTTACATGGAAGGTTTCAGCGACGCGTGGGGACCTTGGCAACGCTACTGGCGCCAGCCCACGCCGGAACATCGCGAGGCCTGCCGCGAGTCGCTCAGCCCCGCCACGATACGTGACTGGCAGTACCTCACTGGCGTGGACCCGCAGCGCATGTCGCCCGATGGTTACACCTTGGACCTTGCCTATATGAGCCGTCCGGAGGCCGAAGAGATTCAGCTGGATCTGATTCTGGACTACCGCAGCAACGTCGCGCTGTATCCGACCTTCCAGCAATATTTTCGTGATTATCAGCCGCCGCTGCTTGCGCTCTGGGGAGAACACGATCCTGCCTTTCTCCCTGCGGGAGCACAGGCTTACCGGCGTGACTTGCCGAAGGCCGAAATCCACCTGCTGGATACCGGCCACTTTGCGCTGGAAACCCACGCGGAAGAGATAGCTGGGCACATGCAGGATTTTTTCGTCCGTATCGGCTATTAAAGGCAAGTGCTCTGCCGTATCTTGCGCCGTAAAAAGATGTCGTAGCCGACTGTATCTAGTGCCGCGACTTCGTAGCACGGTTGTCTACCGGAAACTCTACTTCGAACAATGCACGGCCCGTCCGGTCAAACCGGGTCGTTCAATTTACTCAGTGCGGCGCTGGCTGGTATTGCGCACACGGAACGCCAGGCTGATCCGTGGTCCCACGCGGTCGCGCTCCTTTGGTATGCCATGGTCGTAATGCAGCTGGCTCGACCACGACATCAGCAGCAGGCTCCCCGATTCCAGATCGACGTTCAGGCGCCGATGCGGCGTTTTCTTCTGACGGATAACCATGCGGCGCGTGGCGCCCAGGGAAAGAAGGGCAATCGGCTGGCCCGCCTGAAGAAATTCCAGTTTGTCGTTATGCGGCGCCACGCTGTCGTGCTCGTTCCGATACAAATTCAGCCCGACGCTATCGAAGGGCGTATCGAAGTAGCCGATCACGAGGTTGAACGCTTCGCCCAATAGGGACGGCACGCCGTCAGCGAGCAAAAAATGCGCGTGGAGTCGCGGTACCTCAAGCTCGCGCTCATACATCTGACGGCGCTCGGCCTGCCACGCGATGTTCTCAAAAAATAGCCAAACCAGCGGCTCGATTCTTCGGGCGAGATGGCATTCCGAAAATAGCTGACATGCCCCTGGTCGCTACTTAGTAGCGTAGAAAAATCGTTGCCGAAGAGGGATGGCTGAATCATAAACTTAGCCTAGCCGGTGCAGGTATCAGCGTTTGAGACCGGCTGTTCCAGGTGCCTCAGCATAGGGTTTGCGAAACCCCGTTGAAGTGCCTAATCGACAGGCATGAGATCACCTGTAAATAATCGCCATCGCTTGTCACCACCTTCCACGCAAAGGAAGCTGTTTTCGCCTTCTGTGAAACTTTCCTCCAGTGCCAGCTTGCGCGCCAAGGCAAGCGCTTCAGGGCGGCTAGAGAAATGCTTTTCACCATCTCGGGGAATGGGAATGGTCCAGCCGTGTCTGGCGTCAGCGTTAAACGGGATATAGAAAATTTCCAAGGTGGCATCCTTTCTTTATGTGCAGCATCGAAAACCAGGCTGGCGGAAGTTGCCGCACGTTTCGCATTCAAGGTGCCGGGTACGGCGACTTTTTCAGAAGCTTCGCCAGATGTGCGGCGTTGCTGGCCAGCGTTTTGGTGGCTTCGGCAACCTTCTTCGGCGTGCTTTTCAGGTCTTTGTAATCTTTGCTGCCCATCGCTTCACCGACCCAGTAGGTGCTGCTTCCACCGGGTAGGGTGAATCCGACATCGGCGAGTGCCTGATATATCTCGGCGGTGACGTGATGGGCGCCGTCCTCATTGCCGACGACACCGACGATGCCCACTTTTCCGAACGTGGGATAGCGACCCTGATCGTCGATATCGTCAAGCACGGCGTCCAGGCGCTCCATCACGCGTTTGCTGACGCTGGAAGGCTGACCCATCCATATCGGTGTGGCGATAACGAGAATGTCTGCGTCCATGATCTTCTTTAGCATCGCCGGCCATGCGTCGCCCTTGCCTTCGTCATTGCTTACGCCCGGCTTGATGTCGTGATCCACAACACGGTCGTACGAGCATTTGACGCCGTGGTGCTCCAGCGAGGCCAGAAGCTGATCCAAAAGTTTTTGCGTGGAGGATGTTTTAGGCCCAGCTTTCAGGGTGCAGTTCAAACCATAAGCTTTCAGCGCCATGTCGATGTCACCTCGCAGTTGATGGAATTCAGACTGCGCCGCGCTTCGTGGAGCGGGCGTCATCGCAGCCGGATTCGCCAATCCGTGCTTCGACCTGTTCGATGCTCGGAGGCTATTCGCGGATTTGGCCGCCGATCGAAATAACTTGCTCCCTGCAATCACATCGATTTCAGGCGCTGTGTCCCCTAATCGCGCGACGGCTGCGGCCCGCAGCTTCCGAACCCTTTCCGATCAGGCGACATAGTGGGAAAACCTTTATTCAGCCGCTTTGCCGATGCCATCGCGCAGGGTGCGTCCCGCCCCGGCGCGACGATGATGATCACGATCGTCATCGTGCTGTGGGCTGGCTGCGGGTTCTGGTTTCACTTCAGCGAAAAATGGCAGCTCGTGATCAGTACGGGCGGCACCGTGGTCACTTTGCTGATGGTTTTTGTGATTCAGCACAGCCAGAAGAACGACTCTTCTGCGTTGCATATAAAACTCGACGAGATCATTCGCGTCCTGGTGAAAGCGGACAACGAGCTGCTGGATCTGGAAAAGGCCAGCCAGGGTGATCTCGACGAACTGAGAAGTAGCTACCACGACAAAGCGGCAGAAGCTCGCGGCGGCGTGCCCCGTGAACATAAGGATCGCCGATGAGCAACACCCTGTTCGGCCGCATGGCCAATGCCACCGCGCGCGGTGCCGGAAAACCCGGCGCCTCCATCCTCGCCGTCCTGGCCGTGGTGATATGGGCCGCTACGGGTCCGTGGTTCCACTACGGCGAAACGTGGCAGCTGGTCATCAACACGGGCACCACGATCGTGACCTTCCTGATGGTCTTCCTGATTCAGCACAGTCAGAACTGCGACTCGTCGGCCGTGCATATCAAACTGGACGAAATTATTTCGGTGCTGAAAAAGGCCGATAACACCTTGCTCGATCTCGAAAATGCCAGCGCGGAAGAACTCGAGAAGTTGACGGAAAGCTATCGGAGTCTGGCAAGCAGGGCGCGAGTCAAGGCAGAACCAAACGAACGCAGCGAAAATGGCGAGGACGGCCCTTCGCCTTCTGTCGATGAACAGCCCATGGTTGCCGAGTAATCAGCGACGTGTCAGTTGGCCTGACCGGGCCGGAATGATGCCTGGTTATTTCGCCGCGTCGCTTTTTTCCAACCGATTCCAAGCTAGAGGTCAGCTTTTGGTTGTGCAAGCCGACTACTGAAAAATCCCGGGTGGTTTTTTTGGCTTATGCTGGCTGGTCTTCCATGCTTGCGCGCAGTCGCCGTCAACGGTACCTACATGAAGCCTGTTTTTGTCAGCCTCGTCGCTATCGCTTTGCTCGCTACGGAAGCCCGGGCTTTTGCCGGCGAAACGCCGACCTCCCCGCTGCACGTGTACGTCGCCGGCAGTGGTGCAAAAGCGCTGGCGGCGATGGCTGCACCTTATACCGCCAGCACGGGGCAGGTGGTCGATATCGTCAGGGGCCCGGCGGGTCAGTTGCGCCAACGTATCGAGGGGGCGCTGATGCGGACGTCTATATCTCGGCGGACATGGCCAACCCCCAGGCGCTGGTCGCACAGAAAAAGTCAACGCCTCCGGTCATTCTGGCGCGTAATACCCTGTGTGCGCTTGCGCGAAAGGATGTCGGGCTCACCGCTGACAACATGCTCAGCCGATGGCTTGACCCGACGGTCAAGATAGGCACGTCGACCCCGGGCAATGATCCCGGCGGTGATTACGCGTGGGCCGTGTTTGCCAAGGCCGATAGCGTCCATCCGGGCGCCCGATTGATTCTTGCCGGCAAAGCCATGCAGCTTGTTGGCGGTGCGGCGACGCCAGACGTGCCGGCCAATACCAATCCGGTGAAGTATTTCCTGCTGAGCCACAAGGTCGACCTATTTTTCAGCTATTGCGGTGCGCCCGGGGCCAACGTTGATCCAGCCCTGGTGAGCGTGCCGATTCCCGCGAGCCTCACGGTTCCGGTCAACTACGGCATGACGGTGATGCTGCATCCCAAGGATGCGCCTCGACAGGCGGCAGCAGAGCGATTCGCGCAATACCTCATGAGTCCGGCGGCGCAGCGTCTGCTCTCCGCCAGCGGGCTTATTCCCGCGGTAGTCAGTCAATAACTCAGCGACCTTGTGATCGCCGCGATTTATATGCCGACGGACGTTCGAGAAGATTCGATGAAGGTCGTGTCCCTTATTGTCGATCAGCGGCTTTGGCCTGGAAAAATTCAGCGTCAGCTGATGCGGTAATCTCAGGTCATGCCAAAAGCAGCACGCGAAGTTCACTCGCAAGGGAGCAACGTCGATTGGCCTAACACGCTACCGACCGACTTTGCTTCTGAGAGGAACCCATGGCCACTGCTAAAAACAAGTCCGCTAAATCGCCCGTCAAAACACCAACAAAGAAAGTTGCTCGCGGCACATCGGCTGATGTGCGAGGCACAGGCGACGAGTTGCATCAGATGGCCGGTGGCACACATCCGGCGCTGACGACCAATCAGGGACTGCCCCTGTCGGATAATCAAAACTCCCTCAAAAGCGCACCCCGCGGCCCGACGCTGCTGGAGGATTTCATCCTCCGTGAAAAAATCACCCACTTCGATCACGAACGTATTCCCGAACGCATCGTGCACGCGCGCGGTACGGCGGCGCACGGTTATTTCGAGCTGACCAAGTCGCTGAAGAAATACACCACGGCCAAGATACTTACCGAGGTGGGCGAGAAGACCCCGCTGTTTACCCGATTCTCGACGGTCGCCGGCGGCGCCGGCTCGATCGACACGCCTCGCGACGTGCGCGGCTTTGCGGTGAAGTTCTATACCAAGGAAGGCAACTGGGATCTGGTCGGCAACAATATTCCCGTGTTCTTTATCCAGGACGCCATCAAGTTTCCTGACCTTATCCATGCCGCGAAAATGGAGCCCGATCGCGGCTTTCCGCAGGCCGGCACGGCGCACGATACGTTTTGGGATTTCATTTCGCTGACGCCCGAAGCCACACACATGATCATGTGGGCGATGTCCGATCGTGCGATTCCGCGGTCGCTGCGCATGATGGAGGGCTTCGGCATTCACACTTTCCGTTTGCTTGATGCCAAGGGCGAATCGACCTTCGTGAAATTTCACTGGCGGCCGAAGCTCGGCCTGCAGTCAACCGTATGGGATGAAGCGGTGAAGATTGCCGGCGCCGATCCGGATTTTCATCGTCGCGATATGTTCGAGTCGATCCAGGCCGGCAATTTCCCGGAGTGGGAATTGGCCGTCCAGTTGTTCACCCAGGAAGAGGCGGATGCCTTTCCGTTTGACCATCTGGATTCCACCAAGCTCATTCCCGAGGAGCTGGTGCCGCTGACGGTGATCGGTCGGATGGTGCTCGACCGGTATCCGGACAACTTTTTTGCCGAAACCGAGCAGGTTGCGTTCTGCCCATCGCATGTAGTGCCTGGCATCGATTTCTCGAATGATCCGTTGTTGCAGGGTCGTCTGCATTCGTATCTGGATACGCAGTTGTCCCGTCTCGGCTCGCCGAACTTTCATCAGCTGCCGATCAACGCGCCGAAGTGCCCGTTTGCCAACCAGCAGCGCGATGGTCATATGCAGATGGAGGTTCCCAAAGGTCGGGTCAACTACGAGCCCAGCTCGCTCGATCCGTCTTCTGCGCGGGAAACGGTGCAGGGGTTCCGCAGTGCCGTGGTATCGGATGGCGATGCTGCGAAGAGTCGCGTCCGGCCGGAAAGCTTTGCCGATCACTACAGTCAGGCGCGGCAGTTTTTTCTCAGCCAGACCAAGTACGAGCAGGCACATATTGCGTCCGCGCTGGTGTTTGAGCTGTCCAAGGTCGAAACGCTCAGCGTGCGTGAAGCGGTCGTTGCGAATCTGCTCAACGTTGAAGCAGGCCTCGGCAAGCGCGTAGCCGCAGGATTGGGCTTGAGCGAACTGCCGTCGCCGTCGGCAGCAGCGGTTAAGGCGAAGAACACGGATGTTTCGCCGGCGCTGCAGATCATCGGCAAGATGAAGGACACGCTGGAAGGTCGCGCGGTCGGCATCTTGATCCACGACGGCTCGGATGCGGCCACCGTCAAAAATCTGAAGAAAGCGGTTGAGGCGGCGGGCGGTGCGGTGAAGCTGGTCGCCCCTCGCGTCGGTGGCATCAAACTCAGCGACGGCAAATCGGTCGCTGCCGATGGCCAGCTGGCCGGCACGCCATCGATGATTTTTGATGCTGTTGCGGTCGTACTTTCCGATGCCGCCGGCAAACAGCTGGCTAACGATGGCGCCGCCGTGGATTTTGTCCGCAATGCATTTGGCCATCTGAAAGCGATCGCATTCGATGCCGGTGCGCAGGCATTGGCGAAGGCTGGCGGCATCGTCAATGACGCCGGCGTGGTGGATGCGAGCAACGTCAAAGGGTTTGTCGCAGCGGCAAAGACGCGGCAGTGGGAGCGCGAGGCAAAAGTTCGCCTGCTTGCCTAATCGGCCGTTGGATAATTAACGCGCTGGAGGCTTTGGCTTTCAGCGCGTTTTCTGGTTCCACGCGCTACGACAACAATAAACCCTGTGCCTTCGTAAAGAAGCATTGAGGGCGGCGTATCAAGGCTTAGGCATGCTCGCCATGTACAGCATGACGCCGGCAAGGCTCTTCAGATCCTGCGCGTTGTGATGTGCCACCCGGCGTAGATTCGCGGCCGATCCGCCGCGCAGGTAAGTCAGCCATGCGGCAGGCGCCTCGGAGCCCGGCAGATCGTCTTCGCGCACGACGCCGAGCAGCTGCCGCTCGGCTGTCGCCAGTCGGCAGTTTTCCCATGCGCCCTTCCACTGCCGGCGCACGGGGTGCAGCAAGTCCATATGAGCAAGACCCTGCAGCGGATTGCGCAGGCGCGCGAGACGATAGCGCGTTGCCAGCAGCGGCGCATCGTAGCTTTTGCCGTTGTAGCTCACCAGCAAGGTGTCTTCGCTGAGCCAGCCGGCAAAGGTTTTCAGCATCGCCGTTTCCGCAGCCATGCTGGTGATGGTGAGTTGGCGAATGCGGAAGCGGCCGTCGACCCAGTCGGCCGCGCCGATCATGAAGGCGCGTGTGCCGGTACCGCCGGCCAGTCCCGTGGTCTCGGTATCGAAATGCAGCAGCCGGTAATGATGCACGGGGTCCATGCGCGCGAACCACGCATCGATGATGGCCGGTGGCTGCAGCCATTCCATCACGGCTTCGGTATAGCGCAGGCCCGGCGCGATTTCGTGACCATCGACAGTGCGATCGCACGACGACGGTAGCTTGGTTCGCTGCGTAATCTGCGCATGCCGCAGCAGAAGGCTGCGCACGTTGGCCGGCATGGCGGTCCTGGCTTTCGGCGGCGCTGCCTGCCCCGACTCGGCACGCAGCGCGCGCAGTTTTTCAGCAAGCGCACTCATAGCGCGGCCAGTAGCGCGAGCACGCGCAGGGCGAGTGCTTTGGGCGTGCTCGCTGCCTCTTCATCCGCGGCGAGCACGGGGCCGACGCAGCCGGGACAACCGGCGCGGCAGTCGCAGCGTTCGATCAAGGTGACCGACTGCGCCACCAGATCTTCGCGTCGATCGAACAGTGGCTCGCTCTGACCGATGCCGCCGGGAAACGCGTCGTAGAGATAGACCGTCGGCGTGAATGGCGCATCGGGCGCCAGCGTGGTGGGCTGGCCATCGCCGCCGCGCAGCTGGCCGCGACCGCTGACATCGGCGCTGACAAACCAGGCGCCGTCGCCGCTGCCGACCGACTTTTGCAGATCGCGCGCTTCGGCCATCACCGCCACGGTAGCGACGACATGCAGCGCGTAGGCGGCGCCGAGAAAACCGTCCAGCGCGTGCTGGCGATCTTCGAATGCCGCGCCGAGTACGTCCTGGGCGAGCTGCCACCATACCGCCGTCGTGTGCAGCTCCTGATCGGGGAGATTGACCGGGCCGTAGCCGATGTTTTCGTGCGAGTAGAAGCGGATCTTCTTGTAGCCAGGCACGCGCCGAACGACATGGACCTCGCCGTGATGCGCCTGACCGCAGCCGGCGTGCGAGGTATCGAAACAGTCGAGCACCTTAAGCTTGGTGTAGTCGATGGCGTCGGTGTAATAGTCGGCCTGGGTGCGCGTGACATACGCCTTGCGACCGTCCCAGTCGAGTTTTTCGACCTGGTAGGGCACTGACTGGATCATGTGGATGGCGCCTTCATACAGCGTGACCGGCACGGCGGTGAAATCGACCTCCGCAATAATGGTCTGCCGACCACTGGTGCGATCGACCACAACAAAGTTGCCGTCGGCAACCGAACGCAGCGACACCGCGACCGCCGGATAGCTGTCGGCGATCCACTCCCAGCGATCTCCTTCGCGATGCAGCACGCCTTCTTCGGCCAAGACATCGAGCCAGGGCGCGGCCACTTCGCTGCCAAACATTTCCTCGCCAACGAAAGGCAGCTCGAACGCGGCGCAGCGAATATGGTCGAGCAGAATCAGCGGCTGATCGGGCTGGATGCGTGCGTGCTCAGGCGAGGCGCCCTGAAAAAATTCCGGATGCCGCACCAGGTATTGATCGAGCGGGTCGCTGCTGGCCACCAGCACGCCGAGCGCAGACTGCTGCCGTCGGCCGGCGCGGCCGAAGCGCTGCCAGGTCGAAGCGACCGAACCGGGGTAGCCGTTGAGCACGACCACGTCGAGGCTGCCGATATCCACGCCGAGCTCCAGCGCCGAGGTGCTGACGATGCCGTCGATGCTGCCGGCGCGCATCTCGCGTTCGGCGGCGCGCCGTTCCTTCGGCAGATAGCCGCCGCGATAGGCGCGAATGCGCGCGGGCTTGCGCGGATCGTTGTCGAAGACATCTTTCAGATACTTGGTCAGCACTTCGACCATTGTGCGCGACTGCGCGAACACCAGCGTCTTCATGCCGGACTTGATCGACAGCCGCGCGATGCGGTTGGTTTGCGAGCGCGCCGAGGCGCGCAGGCCGAGGTCGGGATTCACCACCGGCGGATTCCACAGCAGCACGTGCTTGTCGCCGGTCGGCGCACCGCTTTCGGTGATCGCGGTGACCACATCCTCGATCAGCGCCTCGGCGTGCTCCTTCGGATTGCCAATGGTGGCCGAGCAGAGAATGAACTGCGGACGCACGCCGTAGAACGCGCAGACGCGCTTGAGCCGACGGATCACATTGGCCACGTGCGAGCCGAACACGCCGCGATACGTATGCACCTCGTCGATCACCACATAGCGCAGGTTTTCGAAGAACTGCGCCCACTTCGTGTGATGCGGCAGGATGGCCTGATGCAGCATGTCCGGATTGCTGACCACGATATCGCCGTGCAGGCGTATGGCCTGCCGTGCATCGCCGGGTGTGTCGCCATCGAAGGTAAAGGTCTTGACGCCCAGTTCGCCGGCCTGATTGAGTTCGAGCAGCTCGGCTACCTGATCCTGCGCCAGAGCCTTGGTCGGAAACAGATACAGCGCCTTGGCATGCTGGGTCATCGCTGCCGTGAGAACGGGCAGGGTGTAACACAGCGATTTGCCCGATGCGGTCGGCGTCACCACGGCCACGTGATCGCCCGCCTGCGCTGCCGCCCAGGCCTCGGCTTGATGGCTGTACAGCCGATCGATGCCGCGCGAACGCAATGCCTGCGCCAACGCCGGCGGTAGATCTTCGGGTAACGGCGCGTAACGGCCCTCGCGTCCCGGTACCACAAACGCGCCGGTAATCCGCGCCGCATAGCGTTTGGTCAGCCGCTGGGCCAGCGTGCGGCCGTCGCTGGGACCGCGCAGCACGAGTTCGTCGGCAGCTTGGTAGCGATCAATCAAGGCGTTCATGGGCGAGTCCTGGCGATGAAACACCATTAGACGAATCGCCTATCTCATGACGTGAGACCGCCGCGCGGAAGACCTGTGCAGAAGGTCGAGCCGCATGCGGAGCCCTTGCTCAGCGTCTTTTTTGAGCCGCAGGTACGGCGCCTGGAGCCGGCTTCCGTTTGCTCGCATGGGCGTAAGTACCGAGCAGCACCTGACTGCAGTTGTGCACCATCTTTTCTTCCGACTCGCGATAGCCTGAGAGCAGCCAGGCGGTGCCGGCCATTGTCATGGCGCCGACCAGCGCCGTGGCGACGATGCGCTGGTCGGCGTGGTCGCCCAGGGCGTCCTGAGTCGTTCGATCGGCCGATGAAATCATCTGCCGGGCGAATTCCGCCAGATTGCGTTGATAGGTAGCGTCGGTTTCCGCATTGACGCCCATGACTTCGAGCATCAGCACGCGCGCCGCGCAGGGATCGCGAAGAAACGAAAAAAACGCGCGCAACCCCGCATCGACCCGGGCTTCGAGCGAGTTGCCGTGTCTGGCGATGGCGTTTTCCAGTGATGCATGAAGCCGGTGGGCGTGATGCTCGTACGTGGCGCGCAGCAAGTGATCGGCGCTGTCGAAGGCGGCATAGAAGTAGCGGTCGTTCAAGCGGGCCTGCTTGCAGACGGCGCGCACGGTGGCCTTGCGAAAGCCGACTGTGCCGAACACTTCGGTCGCGGCCTCGATCAGGGCGGCACGCCGCTCGGCGGCGCGGTCGGCGTGCGCCACACCGCCATAGGGGCGGCCGGCGGTGGTCGCGGGCTCGGCTTTCGTCATGGTTCCATTTGACAGCAGAAAGCCGAAAATTTAAAGTGGTGACAGGTAACACCACACTTCAGTAACGCCCGAGGTCATCGCGATGCGCAATTTCAAAGGCAAGGTTGCCGCCATCACCGGTGCGGCGTCGGGCATGGGCCGCAGTCTTGCTGTCGAGCTGGCCAGACGCGGCTGCGAACTGGCATTGAGTGACCGCAACGCGGAAGGATTGCAGCAGACCGCGCAGATGTGCGCCGCGCACGCCGTGAAGGTCACCACGCAGACGCTCGATGTCGCCGATCGCGCGGCCGTGTTCGCGTGGGCCCGTTCGACCGACGAGGCGCACGGCAAGATCAACCTGATCTTCAACAACGCCGGCGTGGCGCACACGGCTTCGGCCAGCACCGCCAGCATCGAGGACTTCGAGTGGATCATGGGCATCAACTTCTGGGGCGTGGTGCACGGCACCCAGGCGTTTTTGCCGTACCTGCGCGCGTCCGGCGAGGGCCATGTCATCAACCTGTCGAGCCTGTTCGGCCTGATGGCGATGCCGACACAAAGTACCTACAACGCCACCAAGTTTGCGGTACGCGGCTATACCGAGGCGCTGCGCATGGAGCTGGAGCTGGAAGGTGTCCCGGTCAGCGCTACGGCTATTCACCCGGGCGGCGTGGCCACCAATATTGTCAACGCGTCGCGCATCGATCAGCAGATCGTTGCATCGACCGGACAGGATGAGGAAACCCATCGCCGCCGCGCCAACAAGCTGATCAACGTGACTTCACCGGACGCGGCCGCGCTGCAGATTCTTGCCGGCGTTGAACGCAATGCCCGGCGGGTGCTGGTCGGCAAGGACGCCTGGGTGATGGACAAGCTGGTGCGCGTGATGGGTTCGGCTTATCAGACATTGGTGCTGCGGCGTGCGCGCCAGATGCTGGGCGGCGGCGACAAGACGCGCAGCGCTGCGCCTAAGGTCGGCTGAACCTGCCTGCAGTGATGGCCGTCCAGACGGCTATCGATAAATTCCACAAACGGGATGATCCCATGACGGCTACCAACGAATTCGACGCATCCAGCGACAATGTCCTGCCCATGCCCGCACGCGCTGAACTGGCAGGCGTGCACGCAAATGCCGAGGTCGACTACGACGTGCTGATCGTGGGCGCCGGCTTGTCCGGCGTTGCCGCGGCTTATCATCTGCAGGATCGGCTGCCGTCCACGACGTTTGCGATTCTGGAAAGCCGCGCAAGCATGGGTGGCACCTGGGATCTGTTTCGTTATCCGGGGGTGCGTTCCGATTCGGACATGTACACGCTCGGCTTCAGCTTCCGGCCGTGGAAAACCGACCAGTCGATTGCCGAAGGCCAGACCATTCTCGATTACGTCAAGGACACCGCGCACGAGTTCGGTATCGACAAGAAGATCCAGTTCGAGCACAAGGTGCTTGCTGCGGACTGGGATTCGGCGAACGCGCGCTGGACGGTGCGCGTGCAGCGCACGGTCGACGGTCGCACCGAGCAGCTGAATTACCGCTGCAGTTTTCTTTACATGTGCAGCGGCTACTACGACTACGAAAAGGGCCACGCGCCGCAGTGGGCGGGCATGGATCAGTTCGAAGGCCAGCTGATCTACCCGCAGTTCTGGCCGGAGAACCTTGCCTACGCCGACAAGCGCGTGGTGGTCATCGGCAGCGGCGCCACGGCAGTAACGCTGGTGCCGACGATGGCGCAGACGGCGAAACACGTGACCATGCTGCAGCGTTCGCCGACCTATATTTTTGCGCTGCCGTCGCGCGATGTCGTGGCGCAGAAGCTGCAGTCATGGCTGCCGTCGAAGATCGCTCATCGGTTAATCCGCACCAAGAACGTGCTGCTCAGCATGTATCTGTACAACTTCGCGCGGCGCAAGCCGGAGGAAGCCAAGGGTGCCATTCTCAAGATGGCGGCCAAGCAGCTTGGCCCGGATTTCGATGTTGCCAAGCATCTGACGCCGCGCTACAAGCCCTGGGATCAGCGCCTTTGCATCGTGCCCAACGGTGACCTGTTCAAGGCCATACGCAGCGGCAAGGCGTCGATAGTGACCGATGAAATCGACTCGTTCACCCGCACCGGCGTGCGCCTGCGCAGCGGCGAGCAGATCGATGCCGATATCATTGTCAGCGCGACCGGGCTCAAGCTGCGGCTGCTCGGTGGCGCCACCGTGACGGTGGACGGCAAGGCGGTCAACCTGGGTGACACGGTGTCGTACAAGGGCATGATGTCCAGCGGCGTACCGAACATGGCGTCGACGTTCGGTTACACCAACGCGTCGTGGACCTTGAAGGCCGAGCTGGTCGCCAAGTACGTATGCCGACTGATCGAGCACATGCAGTCCGGTGGTTTTGACACCTGCGTGCCTGTACTAAGCAGCGCAGACGCGGGCACCCAGCCGGCGGTAGACCTCACCTCGGGTTATATTCAGCGAGCGGCCGCACAGCTGCCGAGGCAGGGCGTGCACAAGCCGTGGATCTACCATCAGAACTACGCGCGCGATCTGGCGGCTTTCCGTTTCGGTAAGCTTGAGGACGGCGCCATGCAATTCGAACGGCGCAAGGTGGTGGCCGGTTCGGCCGGCGCGGCGCGGCAAACCTCAGTCAAAGCGAGTGCCAGCCTGTGACCATCCTCCTTTCGCTGATCGTGCTGTTCATCGTGATTTTTGCCGCGCTCTTCGGCTTTACCGCCTTCGTGGCGGGCAAAGTCGAAAAGGCGCTGCCGCCGCGCGGTCGGTTTGTCGATATCGGTGGGGACCGCCTTCATTACGTGGAGCAAGGCAGCGGCCCGGTCATCCTGATGGTGCATGGCCTGGGCGGACAGCTGCTCAATTTTGCCTACTTGCCGATGCAGGAGCTGGCGCGTTCGCACCGCGTCATCCTGATCGATCGCCCGGGCTCGGGTTATTCCGTGCGCGGCGCGCAGTCGTCGGCGACCATCGTCAATCAGGCGGCCACCGTTGCCGCATTTATTAAAGCCCTGAAGCTCGACAAGCCGCTGCTGGTCGGGCACTCGCTTGGCGGCGCCATCGCGCTAGCGGTGGGCCTGAATCATCCGCAGTCGATCTCGCGACTGGCCTTGATCGCGCCGCTGACGCATACGCAAAGCGCGCCGCCCGAGCCGTTCCGCGGTTTGATGATTACTTCATCGCTGCTATGTCGGATGATTGCGAACACGCTGGCTACGCCGCTGTCGATCAAGAAGGGCGCCGAGACGCTGGCGTTTGTGTTCGGTCCCGAGCCGGTGCCGAAAGATTTCCGCACCAAGGGCGGCGGGCTGCTGGGTCTTCGCCCGCACAGTTTCTATTCCGCATCATCCGACATGATCGCCACCGCCGACGACTTGCCGACGATGGAAACCCGCTACGCCACCTTGCAAATGCCGATCGATGTGCTTTACGGCAAACAGGATCAGATCCTCGATTACCGCCAGCATGGCGAAGCGCTGAAACAGAAGGTTCCACGCGCCGTGCTGACCCTGGTCGACGGTGGTCACATGCTGCCCGTGACGGTGCCGGCGCTGACCGCGAAGTGGTTGCTGGCGATTGCCGATGGTGCTGCGTAGGTTACCTGTAGCAGGAGACGTCTAGACGTCCGAAAGCCCGGCCAGCTCGACGCCGTCGGGCGTCACCTTGAGCACGGAGCCGTGTTCATACCAGTCGCCGAGCACGATGCGCTCAGCCGTCTGGCCATCCAGTTCGATGGAGTGCACGGCCGGGCGGTGGGTGTGGCCATGGATCAGCCGGGTGACGCCGGCATCGCGCAGGGCCTGCTGCACGGCGTCGGCGTTGACGTCCATGATGCTTTCATTCGTTACGCCGGTATGCGCGCGACTGACCTCGCGAGCCTTCGTGGCGAACGCGCGGCGCGCGTCGAGCGGCATGGCGAGAATCTGTGCTTTCCACAGCGGCGTTCGCACCTCCTGGCGCACCGCCTGGTAGGCGACGTCGTCGGTGCACAGCACATCGCCGTGCATCAGCAAGGTGGAGCGGCCCTGTATGTTGTGCACGGTGCCATCGTCGAGGATGCTGAAGCCGGCGCGGCTGGCGAACGATTCGCCCAGCATGAAATCGCGATTGCCGACCATGAAAAACACGGGTACGCCGGCGTCGTGCACAGCGCGAATCGCGCGGGCAATGCGCTGCGGCAGTTCGGCATCGTCGTCATCGCCGATCCATGCCTCGACCAGATCGCCGAGGATGTACAGCGCGTCCGCCCCGCGCACTTCATCGCTGGCCAGATAGCTTTCGAACAGCGCGGTAATGTGCGGGCGCGCCGGGTCGAGATGCAGGTCAGCGATGAACAGGGTGGCCATCGTGCGGATTAGCCCGAATGTTTGGCGGACTTTTTGGCCGGTTTGGCGACGGCCGGTGCGCTGGTGCTGGCGGGAGCCGCAGGCGCGGCCGGTGTCTTGGCCTCTTCGCCCACCACGTGCGCGCTGTTGATCACCACCAGCGGATTGGGCACATCGGCGGCGAAGGGGCCGAGTCCGCGGGTGGGCAGAGCGGCGATCTTGTCGACCACATCCATGCCCTTGGTGACCTTGCCGAAAATCGTGTAACCCCAGGTCAGGCCGCTCTGGTTGCCGGTGAAATCGAGGCGGCGGTTATCGACCAGGTTGAAGAAGAATTGCGAGGTGCCGGAATTCGGATCGGCGCCGCGTGCCACGGCCAGCGTGCCACGCAGGTTGGACAAGCCGTTGTCGGCTTCGCTGGGCACGGCCGGCCGCGTGCGCTTGGGCTGCAGATCCCGCGTGTACAGGCCACCCTGCACGAGATAACCGGGAATGGCCCGATGCATCACGGTGCCGTCGTAAAAACCGTCGCGCACGTATTGCAGAAAATTGGCCACGCTCTTTGGCGCTTTGTCCGGGTATAGCGTCACCACAATATCGCCTTGCGAGGTTTGCAGTATCACCTCGGGCGACGCCGAGGCTTCGGTCGGCGCCGGCGCGGATTTTGCGGTTTGCGCGGTCAGCGTCAGCGGCGCGACGAGCAACAGGGCGGCAAGCAGGGATTTCAACATGGGCATCGGTTGGTTTTGGCGTGCGCACATGATACGCGCACGAATACGGCATGGTGGATGAAAGCCACCCGGCTCAATGGCTTGACAGGTCCAGCTTCAGCCCGAGTTCGGTCATGGGTGATTGCTCCTGCCGCAGATCCGATTCGCTCAGCGGGTGCTGCTCGAGCCAGCTCAGTGGCAGGGTGACGCGCAGTTTCTGGCTGCTGGCGGCCAGTCGCATCGGCGGCAGTGACTCGGCGCGGCGGGCGCGACGGAACAGCACCGCCAGGCGCAGCAGCGCCGTGGTGTAGCGGGCCAGCGCCCGATAGCGCAGCGGCAGCGTAAGAATCAGCGCCTTGTCCGGCTTGCGCCGATGCATTTCGACCACGGCGGCGAGCAGCTGCTGCTCCTGCCGTGAAAACCCGGCCAGATCGGCGTGACGCAGGATGTAAGCGCCATGATGATGATGCTGACTATGCGCAATGGCCAGGCCGATTTCATGCACTCGCGCAGCCCAGGAGAGCCACTCGCGCGCGTCGGCATCCAGCTTCCACGGCTTGGCCACCTGATCGAACAGCATCAGCGCGGTGGATTCGACGCGGCGCGCCTGCGCCCGATCCACGCCGTATCGCGCCGCCAGCGCGTCGACGCTGCCGGTACGCGGATCGCTGCCGCCGGCTCGACCGATCAGATCCCACATCAGCCCTTCGCGCATGGAGCTTTCGCATACGCGCAGGCGATCGATGCCGAGCGCGGCAAAGGCCGCCTCGAAGATCACCACGCCGCCGGCAAACACCGGCGCGCGGTCGTCCACCAGGCCGGGCAACTTGAGTAGGCTGACTTGGCCGAGCTGCAGCAGCACTTCGCGCAACGAGGCCAGCGAGGCGGGCGTAATGCCGTCGTCGGAAAATTTCATCGCTTGCACCACCGCGCCAATCGATTTGGCGGTGCCCGACGAGCCATAGGCTTCATGCCAGCCGGATTCGCGGTAATCCTCATCGAACTGCTGCAGCAGCACGCCGATTTCACTGCGCGCGCGTTGCCAGCGTTTGCGCGTGATCTTGCCGCCGGGGAAGAAGCGCATGGTCGAGGCGATGCAGCCTGCCTGTACGCTTTCCGTATGCAGCGGCGCGAGCCCGCGACCGATAATGAATTCGGTACTGCCACCGCCGACGTCGATGATCAACCGCGGCTCGCGCGAGGCGGGCAGGTCGTGCGCGGCGCCGAGAAAAATCAGCCGGCCTTCTTCGCGACCGGATACCACTTCGATCGGATGACCGAGCGCCGCTTCCGCGGCGGTGAGAAAAGCCTGCGGCGACGCCAGCCGTCGCACCGTGTTGGTCGCCACCGCGCGCACGCGCAGCGAAGGCAGGCCGGCAATGCGCTGGCCGAAGCGGGCCAGACAGTTCATCGCGGCCGCGCGACGCTCGGCATCCAGCGTGCCGTCGGCGCGCAGGCCGATGGCCATGCGCACGCTCTCCCGCAAGCGGTCGATGACGCGGGGCTCGCCGTGTTCCATGCGCGCCACCACCATGTGGAAGCTGTTGGACCCCATGTCCACGGCGGCAATCAGTTCGCCATCGCGGATCGGCGTGGAATCGGCCTGACTCACATCAAGTCTCCCGGTGCAGTTGAAGGCGTTGCAAGCGAGGAGTGACCGTCGCTCGCGCGGGTTGGGCACACGTCATGTCCATTCGTCTCGCCGAGCGTCTTGCTCACGGGCAATACCGTTCGAGCAGGCTCTGCTGCGCGTTGTACGGCAGGTTGTCGCCGGGCTCGGCACGCGTATAGCTGCCGTCACTGCCCAGCAGCCACGCCTGCGTATTGTCGGCCAGACTGTTGGCGAGCGTTTCTTCGAACACGCGGGCGGAAAGTTCGGCGTCGAGAATGGGAAACGCCACTTCGATCCGGCGCATCAGGTTGCGTGCCATCCAGTCGGCGCTGGCGCAATACAGTTCGGGCGCGCCGTCGTTGGCAAACCAGTACACCCGGCTGTGTTCGAGGAACCGGCCGATGATCGAGCGCACGCGGATGCGCTCGGAAATGCCCGGCATGCCCGGCCGCAGCGTGCAGGCGCCACGCACAATCAGGTCGATCTCCACGCCGGCCTGCGACGCGCGATACAGCGCTTCGATCACGTGCGACTCGTTCATGGCGTTGAGCTTGGCCACAATGCGCGCTGGCCGACCGGCCTTGGCATGTTCGGTCTCGCGCTCGATGCGCGCCAGCAGTCCGGCATACAGCGTAAATGGCGAATGCAGAAGGACGTTCAGCGCGATCATCGGCCCCAGCCCGGACAGCTGCTGGAAAATCTTGTGCAGGTCTTCGCCGATGTCGGCGTTGGCGGTCATCAGGCCGATGTCGGTGTAGGTGCGGCTGTTGATCTGGTGATAGTTGCCGGTCGACAGGTGCGCGTATCGGCGCAGCACGTCGCCTTCGCGGCGCACGATCAGCATCATCTTGGCGTGGGTCTTGTAGCCGACGACACCGTAGACGACCTGAACACCGGCTTCCTGCAGGCGCACCGCCAGCTGGATATTGGCCGCTTCGTCAAAGCGCGCGCGCAGCTCGATCACCACGGTGACGTCTTTGCCGTTGCGTGCGGCTTCCACCAGCAGGCCAACGAGTGGGGTGTCTTCACCGGTGCGGTATAGCGTCTGCTTGATCGCCAGCACCTGCGGGTCGACGCTGGCCTGACGCAGCAGGTCGACTACCGCGGCGAAGCTCTGATAGGGATGATGCAGCAGCACATCACGCTGGCTGATCAGGTCGAACTTGTTTTTCTTGCCGTCGAGCGTTGCCGGCAGCTGTGGATTGAAACGCGGGTATTTCAGCTCCGGTCGATCGAGCATGTCGTAGATCATCTGGGCGCGGATGATGTTGACCGGGCCATCGCAGCGAAAGACGTCGGTGTCTTCCAGCTCGAAGTTGCGCGTCAGCATGGCGGTGATCGCCTTCGGGCAATCGTTGGCGATTTCCAGCCGCACCGGGCGCGCGTAGCCGCGGCCAATCAACTCCTCGCTCAGCGCGTGAGCCAAGTTCTGGACCTGATCCTCTTCCACGATCAGCTCGCTGTTGCGCGTCACGCGAAACTGATACGAACCGACGACCTTGAAACCGGGAAACATCAGGTCGGTAAAGGCCTGCAGCAGCTCGGCCAGAAACACGAAGTGATCGCCATCGCCGCCCACTTCCGACGGCAGGCGAACAATGCGCGGCAGCGAACGGGGGGCCCGTACCAGAGCCATGTGGCCCTCGTGACCGAAGGCGTCGCGGCCCTTCAGCACCACGGCGATGTTGAGCGTCTTGTTGAGGATGCGCGGAAACGGATGCGACGGGTCGAGCCCCAGCGGCGAGAGCACCGGCAGCACCTCATGTTCGAAATAACCCTGCAGCCAGCGCCGCTGTTTGGGCGTCCACTGCTTGCGCGTGAGTATGTGCACCTGCGCGGCATCGAGCTGCGGAATGAGGTGGTCCTGCCAGATCACGAACTGCTCGGTGACCAGTCCCAGCGCGCGCGCGCGGATGCGCTTGAGCAGCTCGGCGCTGGTCAATCCATCGGGCCGTGGCGACGCGGTGCCGTAGGCATGGTGATGCTTGAGCATGGCCACGCGCACCTCGAAAAACTCGTCGAGGTTGTTTGCGACGATGCTGAGGTAGCGCAAGCGTTCGAGTACGGGCACGCTCGTATCGCGCGCCATCGACAGCACCCGAAAATTGAATTCCAGCGTGGACAGCTCGCTGCTGAGATAAAGGTGGGGCGCGCTCAGGTCGATCGGCGCAGATGGGTCGGAAACAGGACGTGGCATGCCGTCATTCTGGCCTATGCCGCTGGGCAAAGACACCCGCGGCGAACCGTCAGTCCATCGAGGCGCACGTCAGCTTTCGTCCTGGCTACCGGCGGGCAGCAGACGAGCGTGACCGAAATGGCAGGCGAAGGTGGAGCCGATACCCGGCGTACTTTCAACGTGCAACTGCGCCTGATGCAGGTTGAGCACATGCTTGACGATGGACAGGCCCAAGCCGGTACCGCCGCTGTCGCGCGAGCGGCTGGAAGAAATGCGGTAGAAGCGCTCGGTGAGACGCGCTATGTGCGACGCGGGAATGCCGAAGCCGGTGTCGCTCACCGAGTACGCGGCACCCTGTGGCGTGCGTCGCCAGCGAATGGTGATGCTGCCGCCGATCGGCGTGTAGCGCACCGCATTGCTGACCAGGTTCGACAGCGCGCTGTGCAAATCCTTGGGTGAGCCGAGCAGGTCGGCTTCGGCGGTGGATTCCAGTGCAATCTGATGACGGCCCTGGCTGAGCGCTTCGGCTTCCTTGCGCACAGTGGCCAGCAGAGAAGCCATCGGCACGCGCTCGTCGGCGACCTGATGCTGCGTTTCCAGTCGCGACAGGGTTAGCAGGTCTTCGACGATCTGGCCCATGCGTTTGGACTGCGCGCGCATCTCGCCCAGCACCGGCGCCAGCTCGGGCACATCTTCGGGATCGATCAGTTCAAGATAGCCGTGAATCACGGTAAGCGGCGTACGCAGCTCGTGCGACACGTTGGCAACGAAGTCGCGGCGAATCTGTTCGAGCCGGTTGAGATGGCTGATGTCGCGCGCCAGCAGCAGGTGCTGACGACGGCCAAACGGCAGCATGCTCACGTTGAGCTGGCTGTCCGGATGGCCGGGTGCGATCACGTCGTTGATCGGCTCGAGCGCGCCGTCCTGCAGCCAGCCGGAGAGATCGGAGGTGCCCAGCCGCTGATGCAGCAGCACGCCGCGGTCGCGCGGTCGGCGCAGGCCGAGCAGATTCTCGGCGGCGTGGTTGAACCAGCGCACCTGCTGTTGCTGATCGAGCAGCACGACCGCATCGGGAAGATGGCTGGCGGCGTTGCGCAGATCACGCAGGCTGGAGGCGATACGTCGGGAACGCGTCATGAAACGGTCATGCTGTAATGCGCTGACGGCAGCGGGTGCGGGCATGATGGGCTGCGTTTCATGACGAATTCGAGTCAGCAACAAGACGACTTCGAACACGGCGACCAGCGCCACACCCGAGGCGAGGTGACCATCGACAAGCCAGCCCAATGCCGCGCCCACGACCAGGGCGAGCGCAAGCGCGAGCGGTAATGTCCAGCGAAATGAGTGGGTGGGCTTGGCCATTCAGGCGGGCTGCTGACAGACGCGGTAGATCGGGCCGCCAGCATCGGCAAAAGCTTGCGCCGCCGCAAGCGCGGCGTGCATGTCAGATCGCGAGCCGACCAAGTGCCGGTCTTTTGCAGCCGTCAGGCATTGTTGATCGAGAAGCGATAACCGGTGCCGCGCACGGTCTGCACCATGTCGTCGAGCTTCCACGGTTCCAGCGTCTTGCGCAGGCGGCGGATATGCACGTCGACCGTGCGCTCTTCCACATAGACGCTGCCGCCCCAGACGTGATCGAGCAGCTGCGTGCGCGAATACACACGTTCAGGGTGTGTCATGAAAAAATACAGCAGGCGATATTCGGTCGGGCCGATCGGCACGGCATCGTCGCCAGCGAAAACGCGGTGCGCCGGGCCATCGATGCGCAGCCCCCCCAGTTCGACCATGCCCGAACCGTCGTCGCCCTGACTGCGGCGTAGCACCGCCTTGATGCGGGCGATCAGTTCGCGGGTGGAGAAGGGCTTCACGACGTAATCGTCAACGCCGGCTTCCAGTCCATTGACCCGGTCCATTTCCTCGCCGCGCGCGGTGAGCATGATGATCGGAATTTCGCGGCTGAGCTCTTCCTTGCGCATGCGCCGCGCCAGCTCCAGGCCGCTGGTGCCGGGCAGCATCCAGTCGAGCAGGATCAGATCCGGCACCTGCTCGGCAATGGCCAGCTGGGCAGCGCGGGCATCCCCGGCCTGCATGGCGTCCATGCCGGCTTTGCGCAGGGCAAACGCGATCATCTCGCGTATCGAGACTTCGTCTTCAACGATCAATATGCGTTTGTGCACGCGGAGCTCTGCCGGTGGCTTGTGACGAAAGTATTGCAACCCATCAATGTTACGTCTCGATGACATGGGTCAGGTCATTACTAGCCCACACGGCGTGGTTTGTCACGAAACCAGCGTGGACACCTCGAGGGGTGGAACGGGCAGGCGCTCGCCTCACTTAACTGGCCTCACTTTAAACGGAACGCTGGCCTAGCCGTCCGGCTGCTGCTCGCCATCGGGATTGTCGTCGGTGCTGATGCGGCGCTTGTGCAGTTCCATGACCAGCGGCGTCAGCTCGTTGATGCGCGCCTGGATACGCGCCCGGGCGTAGTAGTCCAGGTCGCTGCGTTTGAGCATGCGCTTCAACTGCTCCATCGCATCGAACGGCCGGCCGGAATAATAACTGGCGTCGGCAAACGCTTCCTGGGCGCGCACGCTGTCGCCAGCCTTTTCGCTGGCGCGCCCGTAAGCGCTGTAGATTTCCGGTTCGTCGGCGTTGTCGAGCATGGGGCGCAGCAGATCGGCCGCCTGGGTCGCCTGGGCTTTGTCGCCCTGCGCGACCAGCGCATTGGCGTAGGCCAGCGCAACCCCGTGATTGCGCGGCGATCCGGCGTTGAGCGCGCTGTACATTGCCAGCGCCGCACCACGCTGTCCGGCCTGCAATCGGGCGTCGGCCATGGCCAGATTCAGAATCAGGTTGTCGCCCTGCAACTTCTGCAGCGGCTGCAATTGTTCGATGGCCTGCGCGCCTCGGCCGCTGCGCGTTAGCGCCAACGCATAGCCATAACGAGTCGCTGGCGTATCGAAGCCGGGCTCGCTCTTCAGGCTGGAGGCGTAATAGAGCACCTCTTTCGGCGCGTTATCGGCGAGCACGCGAACGCGCTCGCGGATCAACGCATAGTCACTCAGCGAGTCGGCTCCGACGGGCTTGGCGATCAGCGCGGATGGATCCTGTACAAAGCGCATCGGCGCCGTGATTTTCTCCCACTGATCTTTGTCCAGCGAAGTCACGGTACGCAGCTTTTGCGCCGACACCAGCGCACCGGCCCGCGCCTTGGCGTCGCTGATGCGTTCCGTGGTGACCGGATGATCCTGTAATAGCGAGGGAGTTTGAATGCCGCCGGCGTCAGCGCTGGTAACGTCTTCAAGATGTTCGAAAAACGCCGCCATCGCATTGGGGTCGAAGCCCGCCTTGGCCAGCGTCTGGATACCGACGCGATCGGCCTCGATTTCGTCATGCCGGGTGAAATTGATCGACTTCTGTGCCAGTAGCCCCTGACCGCCGGTAAGTACCGCGATAGGCGCATCGCCGCCGGCCCCGCTGGCACCGGCGACGATGGCGCCGAGCAGCACCAGCGCCATCAGCGGAGCGTCCTTCTTGGACTCTTCAAAAGCCCGCTCGAGGTGGTTTTGCGTGATATGGCCAATTTCGTGGGCGATGACGCCGGCCAGCTCGCTCTCACTGCGGGTAATGATGATCAGGCCCGAATTCACGGCGATATAGCCGCCGGGAGCGGCGAAAGCGTTGATCTCGCCATCTTTCACCACAAAAAACGCGAAGTGCGCCTTGGGTCTGTCGCTTTTCGCCGCGAGCCGAAAGCCCAGGTCGTTGATGTAGTCGTCAGTCAGCGGATCATCGACCACCATGTCCAGCGCGCGCATCTGGTGCAGCATGGCGGCACCGTATTCTTTCGCTTCTTCCGGCGAGATCAGCGCGTTGGCTGAACTGCCCAGGTCGGGCAGGCGGGCGTCCTGCTGGGCGCCCGCAGCAAAAGCCAGCGAGGCGGCCACGGCGACCAGCAGCGCGCGCGGTGCCAGCCTTGAGCGAATTCGCCGTCTTGGTGCCATGGTCATAGGTGAGCGACAATAGCACTGTGACCGCGCGAAACTGCCGGGGTTCAGTCCCTTGCATGCTTGTGCCAAAGCGCCAGCGTCCCCATCTGATGGGACAAGTGTTTACCTGTTTTCGGAGAGCCGTGATGCCCAAGATCGAGGTGTATTCCACCGCTGTTTGCCCGTATTGCGTGTCGGCCAAGAATTTGCTCAAGGCCAAGGGCCTGGAGTGGACCGAAGTTCGCATCGACACCGATGCTGCGCAGCGTGATGCCATGCTGACGCGCAGCGGCGGCCGCCGCACGGTGCCGCAGATTTTCGTCAACGATCAGCACGTGGGCGGCTTTGATGATCTGGTCGCCGCCGATCGCAGCGGCAAGCTGACGCAGCTGCTGGAACTGTCGGCATGAGCGAGAGCGACAGCCTCGCCGAGTTCACCGCCTTTCGTCAGCGCATGAACGACCGCATCCTCGGCGAGGATAATCAGGTGGTGCGACGGTTTTTTGCGCTCGACACGCAAACCTACAAGGCCGGCGCTCTGGATGTAAAAACCAAGGAAATGCTGGGTCTGGTGGCATCGATGGTTTTGCGCTGCGATGACTGCATCAGCTACCACATTGCTCAGTGCAAGGAGGCCGGCGTGCAGCGCAACGAGTTTTTCGAGGTGTTCAGCGTCGGGCTGGTGGTCGGCGGCTCGATCGTGATTCCTCACCTGCGCCGCGGCGTGGATTTGCTCGATCAGCTAGAAGCGGGCGAGACCAGCAAAGCGGCCGGTTGCGCGGATCACGCGGCAAGCTGACGCGTGATCCGCTTCGGTTCTGAAGATTTCAGGACGGATGCAATGCATCGTGGTCATCAATGAGACAGCATCGTCGCCAGTGATTTCGCATCCTGTTTGGTGACCGTGCGGCTTTGTGCAACGCTGCGTTCGAGTATTTTCAGCGGGCCCCCGTCTCCCCGCACTGGCCGCAAGCTGACGCATCGGCGATAATCGATCGGTTATCAGCGCACGCCCCCAGCTTTTCCTTCCCTGCGCGCGCTGCTCGATTCCCCGTTTAAGGAGTTTCCCATGAGCAAGACGATTGCTGTGATCGCCGGTGATGGCATTGGCCCGGAGATCATGACAGCTACGCTGCGCGTGCTCGATGCGCTCGACTGCGATCTGACCTATGACTTTGTTGACGCCGGCATGGTTGCGCTGGAAAAACACGGCGACCTGCTGCCTGCGTCCACGCTGGAGGTCATCGGCAAGCACAAGGTGGCGCTGAAGGGCCCGCTGACCACGCCGATCGGCGGTGGTTTTACCTCGGTCAACGTGACCCTGCGCCGCCATTTTGACCTGTACGCCAACGTGCGTCCGGCGATCAGCTTCCCGGGTACCAAGTCGCGCTACGAGAATATCGACATCATCACGGTGCGCGAGAACACCGAAGGCGCCTATCTGGCTGAGGGCCAGACGATGTCCGAGGACGGCGAGATTGCCCAGTCGATCATCCGCAATACGCGCAAGGGCAGCACGCGCATCGTGCGCTATGCCTTCGAGATGGCGGTGAAAAAGGGCCGCAAGAAGATCACCGCCGTGCACAAGGCGAACATCCTCAAGACCAGTACCGGATTGTTCCTCAAC
>Ga0302223_10000241_pt1 | contig 42345 bp, 28 predicted proteins | sample II_Palsa_E2_3_FD_194565 | JGI IMG/M metagenome (GOLD analysis project Ga0302223, IMG submission 194565) | Peat permafrost microbial communities from Stordalen Mire near Abisko, Sweden - II_Palsa_E2_3 | ecosystem: Environmental > Terrestrial > Soil > Palsa > Peat permafrost | place: Sweden... | reverse complement strand
CTGGCGGTAGCAGTCGTGCCACAGCTCTTTCCTTGAATCGTTGTCCGTAGCGAGCCACTCAAATTCTCCATCGCCGCCTTCAGGATAGGGGTTCTATGGAGGCGACAACTATTCTGACGCGGCGGGGTAGGCGCCCATCTGATCGGGTTTTTCTACGGTCGGCGGCTCCATACGCATCCGACTTGTTGCGCTGCGGCACAACCGTAGGGGGGTGACGTATTAAACTTGACGCTTTGATCCAGCGTCCAAGCCCCCAATCGGGCGACAAGTTTTCCCCACTTCCCTCCCCTGCGACGGGGCTGTTGCTTCCCTCCCCGCCTTCCCTACTAGAGACGCCGCAAGGCATCTCGAATCATGGAGTCAACCGTTCCAATGATCTTTGAAACCATCGCCAAAACGGGTCACGAAGAAGTCGTCTTCTGCCATAACAAGGACGCCGGCCTGAAGGCCATCATCGCGATCCACAATACGGTGCTGGGCCCTGCGCTCGGCGGTTTGCGCATGTGGCCCTACAAGACCGAGCAGGAGGCGGTGAATGACGTGCTGCGTCTGTCGCGCGGCATGACCTTCAAGAACGCTGTGGCCGGCCTGAACCTGGGCGGCGGCAAGGCCGTGATCATCGGTGATCCGAGCAAGGACAAGTCCGAGGCGCTGTTCCGCGCATTCGGTCGCTTCGTCAACTCGTTGAACGGCCGCTACATCACGGCCGAGGACGTCGGCATCGACGTCAACGACATGGAATACGTGTTCCGCGAAACCGAATACGTGACCGGCGTGCACCAGGTGCATGGCGGCTCGGGCGACCCGTCACCGTTCACCGCCTACGGCACACTGCAGGGCCTGATGGCCGCACTGCAGTTCAAGTACGGCAACGAAGACGTGGGCAAGTACAGCTACGCCGTGCAAGGTGCCGGCCACGTGGGCAGCGAGTTCATCAAGCTGCTGCGCGAGCAGGGCGCGAAAGTGTTCGTCACCGACATCAACAAGGATGCCGTGCAGCGCTGCGTCGACGAGCTGGGTTGCGAAGCCGTGGGCCTGGACGAGATCTATGACGTCGACGCCGACGTGTATTCGCCGTGCGCACTGGGCGGCACCGTCAACGCGCAGACGATTGATCGCATCAAGGCGAAGATCATCTGCGGCGCTGCGAACAATCAGCTGGCTACCGACGAAATCGGCGATGAGCTGGCCCGCCGCGGCGTGCTGTACGCACCCGATTACGCAGTCAATGCCGGCGGCGTGATGAACGTGTCGCTGGAAATCGACGGCTACAACCGCGAGCGTGCGATGCGCATGATGCGCACGATCTATTACAACCTGGGCCGCATCTTCGAGATCTCCAAGACGCAGAACGTGCCGACCTACCTGGCCGCCGACCGTCTGGCCGAGGAGCGTATCAACGCGATCGGCAAGATCAAGCTGCCGCACATGGGCAACAACGGCACCCGCTTCCAGGGCCGCATGCGCGGTCAGTAAGCGTTAGTTGTCGACTTGAGAGCCGCCGGTCCGCCGGCGGCTTTTTTGTGCCAGCGCACATCTGGCCGACGGCAGTCCACGGCGTCCGTCATTGCTGATACTTTCATCACAACGTCCACACGAGACAACATCGATGCCTGAGACGATCCTGGTGACCGGATCCAGCCGCGGAATTGGCCGCGCCATAGCATTGCGCCTGGCGCGGGCTGGCTACGATCTGGTGCTGCACTGTCGTACCCGCCGCGACGAAGCTGAAGCAGTAAGCGTTGCGGTGCAGGCGCTGGGTCGCACTGCGCGCATCCTGCAGTTCGACATCGCCGACCGTGCCAGTTGCGCCGCCGCGCTGGAAGCGGACGTCACCGCAAACGGCGCGTATTACGGCGTGGTTTGCAACGCCGGGCTCACCCGCGACGGAGCTTTCCCGGCACTCACCGGCGAGGATTGGGACAGCGTGCTGCGCACCAACCTGGATGGCTTTTACAACGTGCTGCATCCGCTGGTGATGCCGATGATCCGTCGCCGCGCGCCGGGCCGCATCGTCTGCATTACGTCGGTCTCGGGGATGATCGGCAATCGTGGCCAGGTCAATTACAGTGCGTCGAAAGCCGGTGTGATCGGCGCCGCCAAGGCGCTTGCCACGGAACTGGCGAAACGGAAAATCACCGTCAATTGCGTGGCGCCAGGGCTGATCGACACCGACATGCTGGACGCCGACGTGCCGGTCGATGAAATTCTGAAGATGATCCCCGCCGAGCGCGCAGGCACAACTGAAGAGGTTGCTGCGGCCGTGGAGTTTCTTCTCAGCGCGGATGCCAGCTACATCACCCGCCAGGTGCTGGCGGTGAACGGCGGGCTGTGCTGAATACGTCACCCTCTCCACTCCCTCGCTGACTCATCACGTCCTCACCTCCTCACCTCCTCACCTCCTCACCTCCTCACCTCCTCACCTCCTCACCTCCTCACCTCCTCACGTCCTCACCTCCTCAACCCCTCACCGTTCGCCCTGAGCGTAGGCCCGCAGGGCCGAAGTCGAAGGGTGCGCGCCGGAGATTGTGCCCTTCGACTTCGCTGCGCTGCGCTACGCTCAGGGCGAACGGTGAGGGGATGGAGAGCGAGCGATAGGGGAATAGAGGGTGAGCGGCGGGAGAATGGAGCGCGAACGAGAGAGAACGAACACGGCGACGGGTTTCACCTGAACCGTTCGCGCTGAGCGTAGACCCGCAGACCCGCACGTAGGTTTTTTAGGGGACAGCCGGCTACTCACGCTGCCGTGCCAAAGCACCGCACCGGAATGCCCCGCGCATCTGCGCTACGATTGATGCCCAAGACCCCCTTCTCGGGTCCCGCCCCATCAGGGACAAAGCCGCCCCTTAGCGGCAGAGCAATCAATCAGGAGTTCGTGATGCGCCCGTTTCCGCTTGGAGAAGATATCGACCTGTTGCGCGAGACCGTGCACGCCTTTTCGGAAAAGGAAATCGCCCCGCGCGCCGACCTGATCGACCGCGAGAACTTGTTTCCATCCGATCTGTGGCTCAAGTTTGGCGAGATGGGACTGCTCGGGATGACCGTGCCGACGGAGTACGGCGGCACCGGCATGGGTTTCCTCGCGCACATGGTGGCGATGGAGGAAATCTCGCGGGCCTCCGGCTCAGTCGGCCTTTCCTACGGCGCACATTCCAACCTCGCGCTGCAAAACATTTTCCACAACGGCAACGAGGCGCAGCGGCGCAAGTACATCCCGAAGATGTGCACGGGTGAATACGTCGGCGCGCTGGCGATGAGCGAGCCAGGAGCGGGCTCCGACGTGGTCGGATCGATGAGCTGCAAGGCCGAGAAGAAGGGCGACGTATGGGTCGCCAACGGCAGCAAGATGTGGATCACCAACGGCCCCGATGCCGACGTGCTGCTGGTCTACATGCGCACCGCACCGCGCCCGGCCGGCAGCCGCTGCATGACCGCGTTCATCGTCGAAAAGGGCATGAAAGGTTTCTCCACCGCGCAGAAACTGGACAAGCTCGGCATGCGTGGTTCCAACACCTGCGAGCTGGTGTTCGAGGATTGCGAGATCCCCGCCGAAAACATCGTGGGCGAGGTCAACGAAGGCGTGCGCGTGTTGATGAGCGGCCTCGACACCGAGCGACTGGTGTTGTCCGGTGGCCCGCTCGGATTGATGCAGGCTGCACTGGATCTTTCCCTGCCCTACGTGCGCGAGCGCAAGCAGTTCAACGCACCGATCGGCACGTTCGGCGTGATGCAGGCGAAGATCGCCGACATGTACACCGCACTGCAGAGCTCGCGCGGCTTCGCCTATATGGTGGCGCAGCAGTTCGACAACGGCGTGAAGTCGCGCATTGACCCAGCCGCGTGTCTGCTCAATGCATCGGTGAACGCAGTGAAGGTGGCGCTGGAGGCGATCCAGGCACTCGGCGGCAACGGTTACATCAACGAGTTTCCGGCTGGCCGCCTGCTACGCGACGCCAAGCTTTACGAGATCGGCGCCGGCACCAACGAGATCCGCCGCATGCTAATCGGCCGCGAGCTGTTCCACGGCAAGGCCTGATCCATTCCCTAGGCATGCAACGTTGTCGCGCCGAAAATCGGCGCGGCGACGGTCTGGTGCAGATCGAAAATAAGCAGCTCGTTGTCGCCATGCCTGAACCAGGACGCGGGACAATACAGCCGTTGCTGCGGGCCGATATTCCAGTAGCGACCCAGCAACTTGCCGTTGACCCATAAATAGCCCTTGGCCCAACCCGCCATGTCGATATAGCTGTCACCGAGCTGGTCGAGTCGAAGCACGACCTTGAAGAAAATGCCGGGACGCGACGGTGCGCCGACCACCGGCTTCAGCTGACCGATGAAACCCTCATCCAGCGGCAGACTGCAGACTGCCCAGTTTTCGAGTGCCTCACCATTGAAACGGATGCTGCCGACGATACCCTTGCAATCGTCCATCGCCTGGCCGTAGCCAACATGGCCGAAGCTGTCGACGAGGATGTCGACGAGTTGATCTTCGCCTTCAACGGCAACTGGAAGATCGATCCGATGGCCGGGTCGTAACCGGGGATTCTGCACGCGCGAAACGTAGTCGACATAATGCCCATCGCTGAACACGACGGCGTAGTCGCGCAGCCCCTCGATCGTCAACGCAGCACCAGCAGCAGGGACTTTCCTGCGATACATCACCATGCCGTGATCCTGCGCAAACAGCTGTTCATTCGCCTGCGGTTTCTTGACGGCGCTGGCCGCCGGCAAGTTGTCCCATAACGAGGCATAAGCCACCGGCATCACCGGCGCAAAACGGATCGCCGGTGGTGGCGCCGGCACAGCGGGCAACGGCTGTTGCCTATGCGCGCCAAGCAGCGTGCGGAAGGTGTGATATTCAGCCGTAGCTTCACCGCGTTCGTTGATCGGCGCGCCGTAGTCGTAGCTGGTGATCACCGGCTCGAAATTCGAATAGTCACCCTTGGCATTGGCGCCCGCGGTGAAACCGAAATTCGTGCCTCCATGCACGACGTAGAGATTGAACGAACGCCCCTGCTCAAGCAGGTCACGCAAGGTGTCGGCAAAATCGGCGCGCTGGAAATCCGCATCACCCCAGTGCGTCAGCCAGCCCGGATAACCTTCGCCAACCCACACGGGCGCATCGCCGGCGATCGTCTGCCCGGCGGCGAAATCGGTATCGCCATCCAGTCCCAGCGCCGCGCCAGGAAGATAGGTTTTCTTCTCGCTTACCTGCGCCAGCCCATCGGAAATCGAGAATGGCCCTTCGATGCCGCGCTCACGCCACATCGTTCGCAGCTGCTCCAGATAGCTCAAGTCATGACCGAACGAGGCATATTCGTTTTCGATCTGCATCATCAGGATCGGGCCACCGCGACTCGCCATCAGCGGTGCCACGGCCGGCGCGATCACATCCAGGTAGCGCTTCACCGCCTGCGTGTAATGCGGGTCGCCCCAGGTACGCACACGAATGCCCGGCTCGCGCAGCAGGTACGGTGGCAGACCGCCGAAGTCCCACTCGGCGCAAACGTAGGGGCCGGGCCGCAGATAGACCCACATACCCTCCTGCAGACACAACTCGATGAAATGAACAAAGTCCCGATTGCCTGTCTTCAAGTCGAACACGCCAGGCTCCGACTCAAGCGCATTCCACATCAAGTAAACGGCAATCGTGTTGAGCCCCATCGCCTTGGCCATGCAGATGCGATGCCGCCAGTATTCGGCGGGAATCCGCGCCGGATGCATCTCGCCACTGCGGATCTGGAACGGCTGCCCGTCCAGCTGGAACTGCTGCGCAGCGAAACCAAACCGATGTGCACGGCCATCCGGCACCGGCTCGCTTGAAGCACTACCCGTTTGAGTCGCACTCGCCTGCCCGCCGAACGCCTGCGCACCGAGGCTGGTGGCGATGCATGGTGTCAGCACGGCAATTCGAAGAAAGTCTCGTCGCAACATGGTCTTTCCCGCAGGTAATCGACGGTGGTTCCGATCGCGATACCGTGCGGCGGCTGACATGCCGCCACACGGGTTCACGAGTGCGGGACTAGCCCTTGATCGGGCTCAATTCCAGCGTCAACACTTCAAACGGGGCCAACACGATACTGCCCGGGTGATCCGCGTCCAGTTGCTGTGGTACCTCATTTCCGCCAGTCTTCCAGACATCACGCACGCAAAAGCGGCGAGCAGCGTCTTTCGGCAATTCCAACTGGCGTTGCAGGTCGATCACCGCAGTCTGTGCGTGTGCATCCGGATTGCGCAGCGTGATGACCGCCTTCTGCGCAGACCAAGCACCCCAGCCATAGACGTCGAGCCGGCCCGGATCACCGCCGATCCAATGCGTGTCGCGCAAGACATCAGCGTTCGCACGCGACCACTTCGCCGCGTCGGCTAGCGCATCCCAGTCGGCCTGGGTCAGCAGCGACGGCGTGATGTACATCTCCTGCAACTGCGTGCCGGTGGCGAAGTACGAATGCACTTCGTTGGCAAAGTCGTGCCCCGGGTCAGTATTCAGGCGTGTGTTCTTCTGCGCATAGATGATGCCCTGGAGCATCAGCGAATTGATCGGAAACAGCGGCCCCTGGATCACAATGTTTTCGTAGGTCTGCTGATCACGATAAGTGATCCACTGCTCGCGCTCGGTGCCCACGCCAGCATGCCAATCGTCCTCACCACCGCGCCAGATCGAATCGGCATAGCGCAACCAGAACGGCGACGCCCAGGTGCCGGTGGTGAGATTGATATAGGTGTCCGGCTTGGCCTTGCGGATGTCCTCGATCAACTGGATTGCTGCGGCGAAATCGCTGGTAAAAAGACTGCTCGGAAATACCTTGTCAGCATTGCCAGTGCCGTCGAACTTGAACTGGTTGATGCCTTCTTGCGCCACCAGCTTCATCACCACGTCGTGGAACTGCCGGTAGTACTTCGGCCCGGACAACGCCAGCAAGTTATCAATGGTTTCGTAACCGCTGGCTTTGCCGCGCGCCACGCGCTCCTTCTGCGGCGCCCCATAACCGCCCCAGGGCGACAGCCACATGCCTGGCGCCGCAGAGTAGTTCGCGGCCGCATCTCGCAGTGGCCCAAAGCCGTGCGGGAAATCCTTGCTGAAGTTCCAGCTGCCACTGCGGTCATCCCAGCCATCGTCGAACAGGAACGAATCCAGCTTTACACCACGTTTGACCGTCAATTCCTGACCGAAGGTGTTGATGCGATCCACAGCCTGCGCCTCGGTGTACGGCGTGAAATAGCCGATGTCGTACCACGAGTTGTAATGCAGAAAGGTGCGGTACGGATGCGCTCGCTCACGTTCGACATAGGCAGCGAAATCGCGCCGCAGCTGGTTGCCGTGGGTGACACCGACCACCGCCGAATAAGTAACCGACTGCCCCTTCGGCAGCGGCAGCCCCTGGTCCATCCACAGCTTGACTTGATTGTGGCGCACTTCACTGCTGGACAGTGGCTGTTCGAAGCCGAAGTAGTCGCCTCCCGCTACCACCGGCGAGCCCTGTACCGTGCCGATCACTTCGGCCTGATCCGCCATTAGCTGCAGCAGATCGATGCGCGAAATATCCTCGTTCTGTTTCAGCGCCGTAACGGTAACGATCTCGCGCAGATACTCGCTCCCTTCGCGTTGTACCCATTGCCAGTCAACGCGAAAGCGGCCATTCGCATCGCCAAAGCTCGCCGTGACTGCGCGCCCGGGCAAGCGTTCAACCTCGCGCGAAGCCGCCGTGTCCGCCTTGAGCGCCACCTCCGTGATCGGAGCGAGCAAGCGCAGTTGCGATCCATCCAGTTTTTCGCCGCTACGCAATGTCAACGCGAACGGCGAAACGATGGCTATATCGCGCTGGTTGACATGGTCGGTAAGCACCATGCTGTCCACATGCTCAACGGATGTGTGCCAGCGTACCGATATCGCTGCGCTGCCGAACGAAGTGGATTCGGGAGCCGGCTCGGCGAACGAGAACGGAGTGCTGATCGTGATGCCGATCAGTGTCGCAACCATGCCAAGGGCGAACGACTTGCGTCGTACTGCGACGCGATCATGGCGATGCGATTTCAATCGATGGGGCATATCAATAAATCTCATTGGGTTGACCAAGTACCAGTGTCTATCCCGCCAGGCGGCCCACGCTGCATATTTCAACGCACTGTGGTTGGCGTCAGCTCAAGCGTCAGCACTTCGAACGGCGCAAGCTTGATCGCACTCACTTGTTCGGCATCCAACAGCCGCGGCACATCGCTGCCGCCGGTGTTCCAGACATCATGCACATGGAAATGGCGTGCGGCATCCTTGGGCAGCTCCAGTTGGCGTTGTAGATCCACCTCCGCCAGGCGCGGCTTGGCATCGGGGTTGCGGAAGGTCACGATCGCCTTCTGCGGCGACCAGGAGGCCCATCCATAGACATCCAGGCGCGCTGGATCGCCGCCTATCCAGTGCGTGTCGCGCAGCACTTCGGCGTTGGCGCGCGACCATTTGGCCGCTCCTGCCAGCGTATCCCAGTCCTGTTGGCTCAATAAGGATGGGGTGATGTACATCTCCTGCAGCTGCGTGCCGGTGGCGAAATACGAATGCACTTCGTTGGCGAAATCGTGGCCTGGATCGACATTGAGGTGCTTGTTCATCTGTGCATAGATGATGCCGTGAAGCATCAGGGAGTTGAGTGGAAACAGCGGCCCTTTCTGCACGATGTTGTGATACGTCTGCGCATCGCGATAGGTGATCCACCGCTCGCGACTCGTGCCGACACCCGTGAGGTAGTCGTCCTCGCCGCCGCGCCAGATGGAATCGGCGTAGCGCAGCCAGAAAGGCGACGCCCAGGTGCCGGTGGTCAGGTTGATAAAGGTGGAGGGTTTGTCGGTGCGTATGTCCTTGATCAACTCGATCGCCGCGGCGAAATCGCTGTCGAAGCGACTGCCGGGAAACACGCTATCGACGTTACCGGTGCCATCGAACTTGAACTGATTGACGCCGTCCTTGTTGAGCAGACTCATGACTACGTCGTGGAAGCGCTGGTAGTACTTTGGTCCCGACAATGCAAAACCATCGCCGATGATTTCGTAACCCGCCTTCCTGCCATTCTTTACCCGCTCTGCCTGCGGACTGGCGTAGCCACCCCACGGTGACAACCATATGCCCGGTGCTGCGCCATATTTCGCCGCAGCCTCTTTCAACGGCACGAAGCCCTGCGGAAAGTCCTTGCTGAAATTCCAACTACCCGAAAGATCGTCCCAGCCATCGTCGAACAGAAAGGAATCGAGCTTCACGCCACGCTTGACGGTCAGCTCCTCGCCAATGGCATGAATGCGATCAAGGGCCTGCTGCTGCGTGTATGGCGTGAGATAGCCGATGTCGTACCACGAGTTGTAATGCAGGAACGGGCGGTAGGGATGTGCACGCTCCCGTTCGATATACGTCGCGAAATCACGCCGCAGTTGGCCGTCGCGCACGACGCCAATGACGGCGGAATAGTCGATCGACTGGCCCTTGTGCAACGGCAGGCTACGTTTGATGTACAGCCAGGCATGCGCGCCGTGAACCTCGCTTTCAGACAGCGGATTCTCGAAGCCGAAATAATAATTTCCAGAAACGACAGGCGATCCTTTCACATCGCCATAAACGGTGGCGCCGACAGCTTCGTCGGTCTTGAGAAGCTGCACTTGTGCGATCGACTCATCCTGCTTCAGCGCGGTGATCGTGACCAGTTCGCGCAGATAGGCCGAGCCATCGCGCTGTTGCAGCTGCCAGTCGACACGGAAACGCCCATCGGTATCGCGGAAGCTGGCCGCGGCGCTTTCCCCCGCAAAATGCTCAGCAAGGCGCGGAGCCTTGGCATCGGTCAGCAGATCATGTTTGCCCGGTGTGCCGACCAGCACCATGTCCGCTGGCGTGATGGTCTTGCCATCGGCGAGCACGAGCGCAAACGGCGCTACGATGGTTATGGGCGAACCGTTCTCGTGATCGGTGAAGACGAAGTCAGCCAGGTGGCCATCGGCGATTTTCCAGGTAGCAGAAATCAACCCGTTGCCAAGGCTCGATGCATCCCTGCCCAGAGTCACGGCAGCAGCATAGGTTCCACTCGCAAATGCTCCGGTGCCTGCAGCCAGCCCAAGCGTGGCGGCCGTCGTGGCGAGCACAGACCGCACATACGCACGCCATCCGTCTGAACCGCGACCGCAAGCGAAAGAAGCTATATGCATGGGGATATCTCGTCTATCCGGTCGAGTGAAAAGCGCCACTCTTCAATGCGTCGCCGACGCGACGCCTGTAACCGGCACTAGTGAAACCCGCCCAAGCACGTACAACGGGCCGTCGGCGGGCGTGGCATAGATCAGACACAGCGCGTGCTCGCCGTGCAGCGGCTCCGGCAAAGCTGCGTCCAGCGCGAATTGGCGCGCGCTGTGTGCCGGATCCGGCAACGGCACCGTCGCCAGCAACGGACCGTCGCATCGATCCCCATGCACCACCAGCTCGCCAAACGGCGTGCTGGGAGGATGCGACATCGCAGGCCGGCTTTCGTACTTCAACAAGAAATTGTTTTCCAGGCGCACGACATCGACGTGGATTGCCGCCACCCCATCCATTCGCGTAGCCGGAAGCTGTTGGCAGCTGTCGTAAGGATTGACCTCGTAAACCGGTTGCGTGGAGACGGCTTCGGGCATCGGCTGTTCGCGCTGGCGGAAATCGCTGCCGGGGCAATTGACGAGTTCGTTGCCGCTGAAGCTCAGCAGCCTGGACCGATCCAGCACGCGCTGGCGCGGCGCGGCCAACGTACTGCCGTCGGCGGCGAAAGTAGCGGCGCGCACGGTGACCGGCAGCTTGACCGCGAACGGCGCGCGATACAGCGGCGCGTGCAGGTCCGGCATGCTGCCGTCCAGTGTGTAGTGGATGGCGCCATAGCCGGCCTGATCGGACAGGCTTACCTGCGCGCTGCCTTCGGCCAGTGCCTGTTTACGATCGACGACGATGTCCGCAGCAAACGCGCTGTCGGCGTAGCCGATGCCCTGGGCGCGATAGCGTGCGAGCTGCGCCACCAGGCGGTTCAAAAAGTCCGGCCATTGGCGCGATGCGGCGGGTGACCAGACCACTTCGCTCAGCGCGTCCAGCCGCGGGAACGTCGCGTGCTCCACGTGCACCATCGCGTCGACGATCTCCGTCCACACATTCGCCTGCGCGCCAAGTACGTGCTTGGCCTGCGCTGCATCGAGCGCTTTGGGTACCGGCTCGTAGGCATAGACGCTCTCAAGGCTGATCGCCGGGAGGCGGCCGACGTACTCGTCGCTGCGGTTGCTCTGCACATAGTCGAAATAGACCTGTGGCGACGGCGACAACACTGTGTCGTGGCCGGCCTTGGCGGCATCGACCGCGCCGTCGATGCCGCGCCAGGACATCACGGTAGCATCGGCCGGCACGTCGCCGCCTTCGAGGATCTCATCCCAGCCGACCAGCTTGCGTCCGTGCGCCGCGAGATAGCTACCGACGCGACCGATGAACCAGCCTTGCAGCGCATCCTCGTTCTTGATGCCCAGCTCGCGCATCTTCGCCTGCACCGCGGGCGAGTTTTTCCACTGCGGCTTGACCGCCTCGTCGCCACCGACGTGGATGTACTTCGAGGGGAACAGCGCCATCACCTCGTCGAGCACGTTGTCGATGAACTGGAACGTCCCGTCGTCCACGTTGTAGAGCCAGGGATGGACGCCGGAGTTCACCGATACCAACGGACGCTGGCCGGTAACGCCAACTTGCGGATAGGCAGCGATCGCCGCCATCGCGTGGCCTGGCATGTCGATTTCCGGCACGATCGTGATATGCCGCGCCGCGGCGAGCGCGACTACCTGGCGAATCTGCTCCTGCGTGTAGAAACCGCCATAGCGCAACGGCTCGCCGTCGTGCCCGGCGTCGGGCGGCGTACGCCACGCGCCGATGCGGGTGAGCTCGGGGTAACGCTTGATCTGGATGCGCCAGCCCTGATCGTCAGTGAGATGCCAGTGGAACATGTTGAGCTTGTGCTGGGCCATCTGGTCGAGCACCAGCTCAACCTCAGCCACCGACTGGAAGTGCCGGGCCGAATCCAGCATCAGGCCACGCCAGCGGAAGCGCGGCCAGTCCTGGATATGCAACGCCGATACTTGTACGGCGCCGTGCTGCGCATCGGGCGTCAGCAATTGCCAGAGCGTGATCGCGCCGTAGAACAAACCGGCGTCGTCGCGGGCGACCAGGTCGATGCCCTGTGGCGTAACGTCCAGCGCGTAGCCTTCCCGATCTGCCACTGGCGCCTGCGGATCGAGTCGCAGGACGATGGCACGCGTCGCGCCCTCCCCCTGCACCACATGCAAGGACAGACCACGCGTGCGGGAAAGCAGGCCAGTCAGATAGTCGGCCGTCTGTCGGGTCGAGGCATCATTCCCAACAACAACGATCGGCGTGCCGGCGTTCACTGTGAAGCTGCCATCGGCATAGCTGAGCTTGGCCGGCAACGGAATCAGCGAAGTTACGGGCGAGGGTCCTGCCAGTGCGACCGACGCCATGCTGCAGAGGAATAGGCAGAGGAAAAGGCGTGCAATGCTCATGGCGTGTTTCGTCGGCAACGTCAGGAAAAGAAAAAGGCGATGCAGCCGGACCGCCCGAGTGGATGCTTGGCAGGATGTTGAGAAAGTGCATTCTTGCATTTCCCCCATGCACTGGATTCCTCGACCCATGAAGCCGGGCGCATTTCCAAACCCGGTTCCGCCACATCAAACACTTGTGATGCTTGATTCGCGGCAGGCCATCCATGGCCTGCGTCGGCGGATCGCTTCTCTACAGCCGGTCAGAACTCATAGCGGATACGCGCGTAGTAGTAGCCGCCATCCCAGCCGGCCTGCGAGTTCAAGAGGTCATACAGCTGGCCCTCCTCCGCCACGATATACGGAACCCTCGACGGATACCGATCGAACACGTTGTTGGCACCGACCCCTACCTTCAGGCTCTTGGTGATGCTGTAATCGACCTCGATATCGGTGGTGTACATCGGCGCGTTGTGCATGTTGTAGAAGTCGGATATCGACCAGGCATTCGGACCCGACGAATACGTCAGCTGGTCACTCGTGGAGCCCCAGCGGGTTTCATGCAAGCTCGCGCTCCATTTGCCCTGGCGCCAGGTGGGGCCGAAGATCACCCGGTTGTGGGGCGTCGACGTGGTCAGGTAGCTGATCTGTTGCAGGTCGAGCTCAGGAGCGCCGGCCGCATTGAGCGACACATGGGTGACCCGGGTATTGTTGAGATTCGCCGAGAAATTCCAATCCACCTTGCCCCAGGCACCGTAATCGGAGTGATAGACGCTGGTGATATCGATGCCGCGGGTGCGCGTGTCGGCACCGTTGGTGAAGTAAAACACGCTGACGTTGTTCGCCGGGATGCCGGGCACGGAAATTCCGGAGGCGGCCAAGGCATCGAGCGCGACCTGTCCGGACTGGGAACCGCCGGCCACGATGCGATGGCGGATGTCGACCTGGTAGGCATCCGCTGTGATGTTCCAGTTGTCCAGCGGATTCAGCACCAGGCCGAGGTTGAGGTTGGTCGATTCTTCCGGCTTCAGCGGCTGGGCACCCAAAGCGGCGGCAACCGGCGAATTGGGCGCCAGCTGGCCCGTAGCACTGGATGGGTTTACGCCGAGCGTGGAAAAGTGCTCCTCGGCCAGCGACGGCGCGTGGAAACCCGTGCTGGCGCTGGCACGCACGGCGACCTGCGGCGTAAAATCGTAGCGCGTGGCGAGCTTGGCGTTGCGGGTACCGCCGAAATCGCTGTAATCCTCGTAGCGCCCTGATAAATCAGCCTGCCACTTATCCGTGATGTGCGTGGCAAAGTCGACGTAGGTGCCGAATACATTGCGTTCCCACAAACCTGAATTGAGCGGGTTGAAACCGGTCTCCGACGAAGATCCGCCGTTTTCATACGAATACAGATCGCCAGGCTGGATCTGGTAGGTCTCGCGCCGCTCCTCGAAGCCGAAGGAGAAGTTCAGCGGCTGGGCGAACGCTGATAGCTCGAAGGGCCGCGTGAAATCGAGGTTGGTCGTCAGCTGCGTATTGCTGACTGCACCAAGATCGAAACCGAGCGGCGAGTCCGTGAGCGATTCATTGATTGAGTGGATCAGGCCCAGGTTGTTTCGATCGCCGCCGTAGGTCGCACTCAGATCTGTATCCCAGCCGTAGAAGTCGGCGTCTTTTACACCGCCGGTAATCGAGTAGTCGTTCTCGTCATCCGTGAAGGTGGGCGTAAAGCCGTTCGGATAGATCCCCGGCTCTACGAAGGGCGGACGATAGTTCTCATAACCTTCGGCATAGCGATGGCCGAACGTGCCGAAGGCATAGGCTTCGACATTCTCGTTGAAGTCATACCCGCCATTGAAGCCCACCAGCTGACGGGTGCTGGCCGTATCGCCCATCGTCGGGTTCTTGTAGGCCGGCCCGACCGGGAACGGCGGGCTGTAGCCGTTCGCCGCCACAAACGCGGCCGCGGGGCCAATGCCGTAGGGGCCATCCGCATAGTACGGACCCGTGCGCATCGTATGGTTGATGCGGTCGTATTCCGCGCTCAGATCCAGGTACCCGCTATCGCCAAGTGTCGTGGCGATACTGGCTGTTTCGCTGCTCCTGAAGCCGTCTCCCTTGTCCGTCTGCCCGTTGGTGCTGGAAAACGCGCCGCCACTGCTCTTGTCTTTGAGGATGATATTGATGACGCCGGCGATCGCGTCCGAACCGTACTGCGCAGCCGCGCCTTCGCGCAGGACTTCGATGTGGTCGATGAGATCCGTAGGGATCATGTCCAGATCCACGCCGGTCGAGCCCTGGTCCAGACCGCCGTCCTCCACCATGTTCGCGGAACCATGGCGACGCTTGCCGTTGACCAGCACGAGCACATGGTCGGGACTCAGACCATCCATCTGCAGTGCGTCGGTGAGTTCCGCATTGTCGGAGCCGAAGGACGTGCGGGTAATCGACGGCTCCAGCTGGATGAGTGCGTCGCGCAGGTTAGCCTGGCCGGTGGTCTGCAGCGTAGCGCTACTGATCACCGCCACCGGGGTCGCGCTTTTACCGACCGTGGTTTGAACGCGCGAACCCGTCACTACGACTGCATCGAGATCTTTTGTAGTCGCCGCACTGGACGGCTTGGCTGCGGCCGGCGACGGTGCGGCGGTGTTACTCGTCTGATCCGGTGCCGGCGTGCTTTGGGCCCAGGCACTCCCGGTTATCTGGACCAGCGCCAATGCGATGGTCGACGCAATGAATGAACGCTTCATACAGCTTTTCATCGTCGAAACTTCCTTTCTGTAATGTCGATTTATTTGATTTGTGCTGGTCGAAGGCCAAGCCCGGTTCGGCTTGTTCGGCCGCCATGTCTTTACGTGAATTCCCAATCCTCGATGCCGAGTCGCTGGATGGCCATGGGGCGATTAGCCCGGTCACCCTCTCTCTGACGGGCTCAGCGAATTGGGGTTTTGCTATGGATCAACTCGGCGAACAGTTGCTTGAAACGAGCGGAGAATTCGAGGCATGAGTCCATGCAATCCACCTCATAGCTCCAAGCAAGAGGCGGCGGTCCTGGCTGCCAGCCAGGTCCAGCCAACGCTTTCACGGTGAAGAACCATCGCGCAACCCATATCGCGAGTCTTCGCCTGGTGCCGCCCTCACCTCGGCGGACAGCCCACGATGCATATGCGGAGCAGAGGAAGACTTGTCTTCCGCCCCGATGGCAGCGCAGGTACAAACCAACATCCCAACCTCCCCAGCCGAACAACATTGGATTCAAGTGTTACGTCGAAGGGTCTTCTGCGGCTCGGCGGGCACTGGCCCAAGCATCAGAACTCGACATCATCAAACTTTCATATTGTTACGTTTTCTATCATGGCGTAAAAAACATGTCAACAATCGACAGTAATGCCAATCTTGTTTGCTATTGCTAGACTTCGCATTCTTTCGTTGATAGCGCAATTGCCATGCCGGTTCGCCATCCCCAGTCCAGCCATCCTTCCGGCGCTTTCGGCACGCATTGCGCCGCGGACCGTTGGTTTCGTGCGACTACAAGGCTTCGCCGCTCATGGGCGCACGGCTATGACGGACGCCTCAGCTACGTTCCTCCGCGCCTCCATCCGGCTCCGACCCGGATGGGCGCCGCGAGATCGTGCGTGATCACTTTTCCTCCGACACCCATGCATATTTCTTTGCGTCGATCGACAAGACTCGACGGACAAAAGGGCGACCACCAGTCATGAGCAAGGCACATCACTACTACGGCATCGATATCGGCGGCACCAAGATCGAGCTGGCCTGCTACGACGACGAACTGCGCCTCATACGCCAATGGCGAATCCCCACCCCGACCCACGATCTGGGGCAGTTCCTGGATGCCGTAGTGGAGCTGGTCCAACAAGCCGATTCGCTTGTCAGCGAACGAGGCCATATCGGTGTCGGATTGCCGGGCATCATCGACCCTGTCACTGGCCGCCATCTCAGTGCCAATGTGCCTGCGCTGACGAACCAGAACCTGGCTGTCCTGCTGACCGAGCGCCTGCAGCGGCCTATCACGGTGGGCAACGATTGCCAGTGCTTCGCGCTTTCCGAAGCAAACGGCGGCGCGGCCGCCGATGCACCCACGATGTTCGGGTTGATCTTGGGAACGGGTATGGGTGGCGGCTATTGCGTGGGGCAACGCCTGCTTCGCGGATCGAACGGAACGCTGGGCGATGTGGGTCATGTCTCGATTCCGGGCGACACGCTCGAGCGCTATCGGCTGCCGGTACTGGACTGCCCTTGCGGCCTGCGTGGCTGTGCCGAGCGCTACGCCTCAGGCAGCGGCATCAGTGCCATCCATGCCCATTTCACCGGACAGCGACTCGATGCCGTACAGATCATCGGCCTGGCCGACGACGGCGATACGGCGGCCCGCTACAGTTTGGACGTCCATATCGCGGTGCTCGCCCATAGCATCGCCACGCTCGTCCTGCATCTGGATCCACATGCCATCGTGCTCGGCGGCGGCCTGTCCAAGCTGGATCAGCTCTATACCCGATTGCCGCCGCTCATTGCCACGCATCTGTTTGCGGGGCCACGACCGCCGCCTATCCTGCGCCCTGCCTTTGGCGATGCCAGCGGCACCCGCGGCGCGGCGATTCTGGCCCGTCAAAACCACTGAGGTGAGCGCCATGCTGCAGCAAGTGTATGGACGAATTTTCACACCAGCGGGCTGGTTCATGGGCGCCGTGACATTCGACGAGCGGATTCGCGAACTGCAGTCGCTTTCGTACGAGACGCTGCTCCGCAGGGCCGGAACTTCGACACTCCCGGTCATCCTACCCGGCTTCATCGACCTGCACGTACACGGCGCCTGCGGGGTCGATGTGATGGAGGGTGGCGACAGCACGCAGACGATTGCCCGCGCCCACGCGCGACATGGCACGACCGCGCTGTTGGCGACCACCATGACGGACGGCATCGAACGGATCACGCTAGCCTTGCAGGGAGTAGAACGCGTCAGGGCCGCGCCGGCGCGCGACGCGGCGCGCGTGCTGGGCACGCATCTGGAGGGGCCCTTCATCAGCGCCCAGCGCCTTGGCGCCCAGCCCAACGCCGTCATCGCCGCCACGATGCAGCAGGTGGAGTTACTGCATGCGATCACGCCGATCCGTGTGTTGACGATGGCGCCAGAAATCCCCGGACACATGGAGCTGATCCCCGCGCTGACCGCGCTCGGCATCCGCGTGCAGATCGGGCACAGCGCCGCCAACTACGACCAGACCGTCGCCGCACTGCGTGCAGGGGCTTCGGGATTCACCCATCTGTTCAACGGCATGACCGGCGCCAACCATCGGGAACCCGGCGTCGCCGCGGCCGCCCTGGCCCATGGCGAGTACGCCGAACTGATCCCGGATCTCGAGCATGTTCACCCTGGCGCCATCCATGCAGCGCTGCGCGCGATTCCGCGCCTGTACTGCATCACCGATGCCACCGCGGCCACCGGCATGCCGGACGGGACTTATAGCCTTGGCACGCAAAGCGTCGTCAAATGCGCCGGCTGCGTGCGGCTCGCGCATGGTGACTCCCTCGCCGGCAGCGCGCTCACCATGGATCAAGCCTTGCGCAACCTGATCTCCATAGGGCTGGATGTTGGCGATGCCTCCCATCGGCTGTCGCGCTTTCCCGCCGAATATCTAGGCATACAAGATCGCGGACTGATTCGTCCCGGCGCCTGCGCGGACCTGGTTGTGCTTGACGAGCAGTACGCGCTGACTCAGGTGTTTGTCGAGGGACACGAGGTGAACCTCGCCTCGTCCCCGTAAGCGAAACGCTGATCCGCCCTGTTCAAAAAAAGCGGACCGAGCGCTCAACCGGTTTGAGTGCAAGCCTGCGCGTATTGGCGCACTACGTGCGTCACGCCCGAGCGCAGGATGCTGCCCGCCGAGTTCGTCAACCGACCGGCGCGTATCTCATCATGCTGGCGCGGCAGGTACTGACTGAGCAAGGCCAGTGGCAGCGCGCCCGACGGCGATAGCCCCTCGAGGTTGCGCAGTAATGTCTCGCAGGATTCGCGGATCCTGGGATGCGCCCAGTAGTAGCGCACGCGATCGCTCAGGCTGTATTGCAGATCCAATGCCAGATGGTTTTCGTCGGTGTAGTACTTCTCCCAGTACTTTGGCTCGGCGCGCATGACCTCGAGCACGATGCGGCGCAGTTGCGAACGCTGCACAGATGCAACGACTTCGTCCTCGATCATTGACAGCGCCCACAACGTCTCGCGCAAGGCGAAGGTGACGCCTGGGCCGACCTTGAGTATCGCGAAATGTCCGCGCACGAGGGCAGCAAGCGCTTCGGTTGTCTGGTAGTCGGTGGAATGTGCTTCATAGACCAGGCCGGGAAAGGCGTCGATCGCCGCACTGAGCGCGCGCGTCTTTTCGGGTTTGTAGTCGACGACATCGTGGTGGTCGAACTCGACCCCAGGCTGGACGACCAGGCCGATCACGCGCTGCCACGCCTCGTCGAGGCCCTCCTTGGAGAAGGCGCTGCGGTGCGCCTCCACGGTTGCTGCCATGGCCTCGGAACTCGTGACCTGCAGCTCGTCCAGTTCTTCCTTCGCTCCGCCCGGCACAGGCACTTCGGTGCCGACGATGTAGACCGGCGCCTCGCCGCCGCTGCGTCGCCAGGCACGCTCGGCGACAGCGGCAAGACGCGCGGCGCGCGCAGCCACCTCGGCGTCGGATAGCACCGGCGGGTCGTCGGCGCAGGACATCGAACAGTCGAGATGAATCTTGCGGAAGCCTGCGGCGACGTAGTCATCGATCAGCGTTTCAGACTTCGCCATCGCCGACGCCGCAGATTCGCCTTGCCAGCAGTTCGGCCCTAGATGATCGCCGCCGAGCAGCACGCGCTCGCGCGGCAGCCCAGCCTGGTCCGCCTTGTCCATCACAAAGGCGTGGAAATCGGCCGGGCTCATGCCGGTGTAGCCACCGAACTGATTGACCTGGTTCGAGGTCGCCTCGATGAGGACCCACTGGCCACTGTCACGACCATGGCAGAGCGCAGCATCCAGCACCACCGGATGCGCCGAACAGATCGAGGTGATGCCTACGGCGTGGCCGGAACGATGCCGCGCAACAATGTCGAGCAATGCTTTCATGGAATATTTGAACCTGCGCTTCGTCTAACAACAAAACACGCTTCGCGCGTCAGCCTGTCGAGAACCCACATGACGGCACGGGCAACGGAAAGTCCGTCGCCGACCAAGTTGCGCGACTGCCCGATCTGTAAAGCTATTAGTCAGTCGCCGTGGATCGCAAAGTCTTCGACCACACGGGTCAGCACCCCTTGCGAAGGTGTATCCGGTTTGCCGCCCTGCGACAGACAGCGGAAGAAAGCGAGCAGCTGGCCAACGGCGATCCCCGCCAGCAAGGTCGGCGCCTCCTCGTGCGCTTGCGACGCCAAGCCTTCCAGTTCGATCGCCACGTCGTTTGGACCGATCAGATCGGCGGGGATGCCCTCGCCCACCAGCAATTTCGCCATGCCCAGCCGTTTGCGCGAGAGTTCGCGCAGCAGGTCGACTTCATACGCGCGCACGGCCGGATCGGCCGACAGCAGTCCGAACACCAGCGTCGATGGATGCACGCTGGACATCGGCCCATGACGCAGGCCGAGAAAGGTTTCGGCCATGGTCAGCACCTGGCCGCCCGTCATCTCCAGCATCTTCAACGCGCATTCGTGTGCGGCGCCGAGCGCGCCACCGCTGCCGAGATAGACGGCCGTAGAGAATTCGCTTGCGGCCAACGCCGCCAACGCATCGGCCTGCCGCTCGAAGATATGCTGCACAACTGTCGCCGCTCGATCGACGGCGGCTGGCACCACTTCGCCTGGTAGCCCCTGCGCCAAGCTGACGCCGGCCAGCAACAAATTGGTGAAGCTGCTGGTCATTACCAGGCTGCGGTCGTTGGTGCGCTCGTCGAGCACCAGCACGGTCACCCGCGGGTCGTCTGCATAGATGGTGGCCAGCTTGCCGTGGGCATTGCAGGTAACGACCAGATGACGCCAAGCCGGCGCATCGGCTAGCAGGCGACTCACCACGCCGGCGCTCTCCGGGCTGTCACCCGAACGCGCCACCGAGATCAATAGACCCGGCTGCGGCGGCAGCACGCTGCGCCAATGAGTAAGCAGGGTGCCAGCGGCGATCGCCTGCACCGGCACCCCCAAACCCAGTTGAAGGGTGGGCGCAATGCATTCGCCGATGTACATCGAACTACCCGAACCCGTGAGTACCACCTGGGCGGGCATGGGGCTTATGGCGCGACTGATGACCTGCAACGCCGCCTTCCCCAACATGTCGGCGGTGTTCCGCCAGGTGGCGGGTTGCTGCAGGATCTCGCGCAGGGTGTCGGCATAGCCAAGCTCACGCTGCTGCGCCACTGGGCGCGTCTGCAGATCCGTCAGCACCGCGACTGTTTTCGTTTCCTTGTCGATACTTGACATCAGCTCACAATCCGTTCAAATTCGAAGCCGTAAGACTACAAAATACGGTATTCGAAATCAAATTAACTTTCAATTTCGTTCGAAATCTTCCAAAGTTCATTCAGGATCACTACGCTCACGCATCGTGCCTGCGGCATCGGGCAGCACGGAGCCAGTTCAATAGGACGCCAGTCACTTGATCAGGCAACCTGCTGAATCGACCAACGCCTAGCCCACTTTTGACTCCCCCCGTCGGCCGCAGCACCAGGCTGCCTTCTTTAGCCCGCCGCGGCCGGCGGTTTTTTTCGCCATCGCGCCGGATGCCGGCCCGGCCGATTCGTCACTAAGTTGGCGGCTTGGCGCTGGACGATCTGACACGAAAGTATCCGGCACGATATACCATGGCGACACAACCCGTCTCCCTGACCAAAGCGCATGAGAAAAGCCCAAACCCTTCCTCACTCGCGCCGTCTGCTGGTCGAGGAACGCCGACGTCTGATCGTCAGTTTCGTGGAAGAACAGGGCCGCGCCACCGTCGAGGAACTGGCGGCGCACTTCGGAACCTCCGCCGTGACCATTCGCGGCGACCTGGAAGCGCTGGCGCAAGCGGCAGCGATTACCCGCTCGCACGGCGGCGCCCTGCCCGTCGGCCAGTTCCCCACGGCGAACGACACACCGCTGAACATCAAAGAGACGCGCTGGCATGCCCAGAAGCTGCGCATTGGCCACGCTGCCGCCCAGCTGATCCGCGACGGCGAGACGATCATCCTCGACTCCGGCTCGACCACGGTGGAAATCGCGCGACAGATCCGCCACATGAAGTTCGAGTCGCTCACCGTGATCACCAACGCACTGAATATCGCGTTGGAGTTATCCGGGTTGCCGAACATCCGGGTCATGATGCTGGGCGGCCTGCTGCGCCCGATCTCCTATTCGCTGGTCGGGCCGGATGCCGAGCAGGCTCTGGCGCGGCTTTCCGCCGACCGATTGTTTCTCGGTGTCGATGGCCTCGACCCGGTCGTCGGCGTGACCACACCCGATCCGCTGGAAGCCTCGCTCAATGCGTTGATGATCCGCGTCTCGCGCGAAACCGTCGCCGTGCTGGACGCCAGCAAGCTCGGCCAGCGCAGCCTGTCGGTCATCACGCCGGTGGACAAGCTGCATCGGGTGATCACCGATTCCAGCGCGCCATCGGGCGTGGTCGAAAAGCTGCGCCAGGCCGGCGTCGAGGTGACGCTCGTCTAGGCACCACAGCAGGCGCCATCGTTGCGCTTGCTTCAGCCAAGCTTACGCAAGCGGATCATGCCGCACCGAAGCTGCGCTGCTCCTGTGGAAATACACGAATGCCAGCGCGCTTCCCGCGCCTGGGAATTTGCGCGCGCTCACCACTGACGACGAATAGCCCTTGCAGCATCTTGCTCAGGTGCGCGCAGCGTCGTTGTCTGTCGAATTTGCCGAAGGCTGCCGGAAACCGACGTTCTGGATGGGCGCCACTATCGACGCATCAAGCTCAACCAAGGGGAAGGATTCATTCATGTCGTCCATCACGCTAACCGACGAAGCGCCGCGTTCATCGAGCCTGTTGCCGATGATGATCATCGGCGTGCTGTTCTTCATCATGGGCTTCTTCACCTGGCTCAACGGACCGCTGATCTCGTTCGTCAAAGTGGCTTTCACGCTTGACGATATCAACGCCTTCCTCGTGCCGTTCGCCTTCTACCTGTCTTACTTCGTGCTTGCCCTGCCGGCCGGCGTAGTGCTGAAACGTACCGGCATGAAAAAGGGGATGGCGCTGGGTCTGCTGGTCATGGCGATAGGTGCGGCACTGTTCGGCGAATTCGTGCGTATCCGCGTTTATCCGGGAGCGCTGACCGGGCTGTTCGTGATCGGTGCGGGCCTATCGCTATTGCAGACAGCCGCCAACCCGTACATCAGCATCCTCGGTCCGATCGACAGCGCGGCACAGCGCATCGCGATCATGGGCATCTGCAACAAGTTCGCCGGCGCTCTGGCACCGCTGGCCTTCGGCGCGCTGGTAATGTCGGGCATCGACGCCTTTCTGCAGCGGGCGACCCAGATGGTCGCGGGTCCGGCGCGCGAAAGCCTGCTCAATGAATTCGCCGCGCGCGTGTTCTGGCCGTACATGAGCCTGGCGGTACTGCTGGTGTTACTGGCGATCTGGATCCTGCTTTCCTCATTGCCGGACGTCAAACCCTCCGCCGCCGATAACGAACGCTCAATCGGACACGGCAAGCGCAGCATCTTCAGCTTTCCCCACTTGTGGCTGGGCGTGCTTTGCCTGTTCCTCTATGTTGGCGCGGAGGTGATGGCTGGTGATGCCATCAATACCTATGGCCAGGGCTTTGGCCTGCCGCTGCGAGTCACATCGCATTTCACCACTTACACCATGTTCGCCATGCTGGCCGGCTATCTGTTCGGCTCGGTGATGATTCCACGCTTCATTTCACAGCAGCGCTATCTCGCTGTGTCGGCCGTATTGGGTATCTTGTTCGCGATGGGTGCCTTCGCCACGCACGGTTATCTGTCGGTGGCGTTCGTCGCTGCGCTGGGATTCGCCAACGCCATGATGTGGCCGGCCATCTTTCCCCTCGCGATCAAGGGACTGGGCAGTCATACCGAGCAGGGTTCGGCCTTGCTGATCATGGGCATCGTCGGCGGCGCGCTGGTTCCGCAAGCCTTCGTGCATCTCAAGCAGCACATCGACTTCCAACTGTCCTTCGTGCTGGTCATCGTGCCTTGCTACCTGTACATCCTGTACTACGGCATGCGTGGCCACGCCGTCGCAGCGCGCCATGCCCATTGAGCCCGGCATATTCCAGGATCGCGCTGACTGACAACACTGCATTCTTTACCGACACAACGTCGACCACTCACCAGGCTCAGAACGCCAGCTTGTAACTCACCATGGCCATGCTGCCGTCCTGATACTGGTCGACGTCCCTCTCGAGATCCAGTTGCAGGGTGGACTTCGGCGAGAAACTCCAGTCGAGCGAGGTGCCGGCTATGCCGCCGTAGCGGGACAGGCCGATGCCGCCCACCGGCGACCACTGCGCCAGTCCGGTGAAGCTGGCATCGGGTATCTCGCCACGCATGGCGAATGCCTGCTGCCACAGCAAACGCGCCTGCACGGTCAAGCTGCCGCCACCATCCAACGACCAGCGATGCATGCCACGCAGACCGACGCCTGCCTGCCAGCGCTCGATATCCTGTTCGCCGGACATCAGACCGAAACCATCCGCCCCGCTTTCGTTGAAGCCGTCATCCTGAATCTGCACGTATTGCAGATTGACATAAGGGGTCAGCTGCACGCCGCCAAGTGTGAGGCGATAGCCGCTCTCGCCATAGACCAGTCCGTAGCGCCCGTTGTCCTCGCTGCCGACACCGGCAAATTCGCTACCGAGCTCGAGTTGGCGCTGCATGTTTTCGCGATAGCTGCCGACACCGAAACGGCCCATCGTGTACCAGTTGCCCTCAACCACACCGCCGTAAAGCATGCCTTCCAGCGCGTGGCTGTAGCCTTGATCGGCGCTGTCGGCAAGCTGTCCCAGGCCCTGGGTCTGACTTACCGCGTAACCCATCACCCCATTGACGCCCAAGCGGATGTCCTGCCCGACCATCACGCCACTCAGGTCGTAGCCCACGTCGCTGTAACCGCTGCGCGACATGCTGCCCTGGGAGCCCAGCATCTGCGTCCAGCCACCCAGCTTCGGCGCGTCAAGCAATTGGTCGAAGCGGTTGGACAACGCCTGCGTACCGGCGTCGATCGCCTCGAATGTCATCGCTGCACTGGCTGCGTGCAATTGGCCCGACAGAGTGCTCAGCGAATTTTGCGCGGCCGCCACCGTGGCTGATTGCTGCAGGTTCGCTGCACCGGCGAAAAAGCCGGTCGCCACCGGTGTCGAGGTCGGCGTCAACGTACCCTGCGTGAGCTGGGTATTGAGTTGCGTGAATGCGCTTTGCACGCGCTGCGCCCCACCCATCGAAGCGGCGGTGAAAGCCGCACCCTGCAGCGCCGTGACGTTCACCTGCTGCACGTTGAGCCAGGCATCGTCGGCATCGTAGTTGAGGGTGGAAGCCAGCATCACGTTGGATGCCGTGTCCAATGCGGAAAACGTGCCGGTGAGACCGCCGGTAGCGGTCAGCACGTCGGTATGTGAGTTGGCGACATAGCCCGAATTCGTACCGGTCACCAACAGGGCGCCGGCCAGGTTGGCCGTTCCGCTGACCATCAGCGCCGAGCCCAGCGACACCGCCAGCTTGCCGGTTGCCTGCTGGACATAATTGCCGCCCACCGTGACATTGCTGCCGCTGACACCCAGCGTGCCGCCATTCGTCACGCTGCCGCCGATAGCCTGCGTACCGCTCACCGTGCCGGATGCGCTGATGCTGACACTGGATGCCAGCGACTTGGCGACGAGCGTGCCACCCTGCACCTGGGTCAGGCCGGTATAGCTCGACGGTTGCGTCAGGTTGAGGGTGCCGGGCCCCTGCATGATCAGGCCGCCGGCGCCGGAAATCGGATTGTTCCAGCTGGAACTGCCGCTGAAGCCGACCGTGACGTTGCCCCAGTTGAATTGTTCCGGCCCGTTGACGGCCTTGCCGACATCGAGCTCGCCGTATCCGAACGTCGTATTCGGCTGCGATCCGCCGAGCGGGTCGGCAGTGCCCAGCAAGGTCTGTTGCACCAGAGAGTTGCTGAAATACGGGTAAGCCTGCCAGACCAGTGCCGCGGCGCCCGACACCTGCGGCGCCGCCAGCGACGTGCCCTCGACGATGTAGTAGGTCGGGTTAGTGGTCGTGGCGAGGGTGTCCTTGTCCAGCACGATCACGTCGCCCGGCGCGGCCAGGCAGTAGTTCATCGCGATGCCGCACTTATTGGAATAACTGTCCAGCTGGGTCGGGTTGCTGCTGTTGACCGCCACCACGACGAGCCAGCCCTGCTGCAACACGGGATCGTTGGCGATCGACGGCAGCGACGCGATCGTGCTGGGGTTGGCCTTCGAATCGTTGCCCGCGGCAAAAACCACCAGACCGTTGTGCTGCTCAACGAACGGCGCATACGCTGCATCGAAGGCAGCGGAGGTAGCCGTGTCGGTATTGCTCCACGATATGCCACCCCAGGAGTTGTTCATGATCTGCACGCCGACGCTGATCAACTGTTGATTGACCTGCCCCAGTGGTACGGCATCGGCTCCTGTCACCGGAGTGGGTGCCGTGGAACCGTTATCGTCCGGCGCGTTGTCGTCGATAATGCGTGCCGAGACCAGATCGGCGCCCGGCGCGATACCACCGGCGAACTGATCAAACGGGACGCCCGCCGCAATCTCCGACACCCAGGTGCCGTGTCCGACGACATCGGGAATGCTGGTGTTGTTGGTGGTTGGATCGACGTCGATGAATTCGTCCAACACCCGTCCGGCGACGGCGGGATTATCCGGCATGATGCCGCTATCCACGACGCCGATGATGACGCCCGCACCGGTGTAACCCTGCGCATGCGCGGCGTTGGTATTCGTCAGTGTCAGCTGGGCATCGATTGGCGGTGTCGGCGTAGTCGGGGTCGTCGGGGTGACCGGCGGCGTTGGCGCTGGCGTGGTCGGCATGACATTGCTGGTGCCGCCCCCGCCGCAGGCGCTCAGGCCGAGCGCCAGACAAATCGTCATCGCCATATCACGGCGTTTGAATAGCTGAGTCCGAATCTGCATAAACCCGCCCCCACAGCGTGTTTCACGACCCCCGCAGGCAGCGCCGGATGTCCCGGAAACACTGACCTGGCCCACTAGCCATTGGCTCGGTGAAGTCTCTCACAACGTCGCCGCAATAAATTACGACATCAGCGGCAATTGCCTGCGTCAACCGCGCGTTTGCCGCGCTTTGCGCTCGGCTGCGATAATTAGCCAGTCAAGTCGGGCATTTTGCCCGTTCAGTTTCTTGCGGAGATGCTCATGTCGGATGTCAGCGTTGTCATCGTCGGTGCCAAGCGCACCGCGATCGGTTCCTTCCTCGGTCAGTTCACTGGCGTCCCCACGCCGAAGCTCGGTGCCACCGCGATACGCGCCGCACTTGAGCAATCCGGCGTGGCTCCGGCCGATGTCAGCGAAGTGATCATGGGTTGCGTGCTGCCAGCCAACCTCGGCCAGGCGCCTGCGCGCCAGGCTTCGCTGCAAGCCGATCTGCCGGCCAGCACAGGTTGCACCACGATCAACAAGGTGTGCGGTTCGGGTATGAAGGCGATCATGCTGGGCCACGACCTGATCAAGGCCGGCTCGGCGACCGCCGTGGTCGCCGGTGGCATGGAGTCGATGACCAACGCGCCACACATGGTCAATGCCCGCAGCGGCATCCGCTACGGCGACGGCAAGCTGGTCGATCACATGGCGTGGGATGGCCTGACCAATCCGTACGATGGTCAGTCGATGGGCGTATTCGGCGAGCTGTGCGCCGACAAGTATCACTTCACCCGCGAAGAGCAGGATGCGTTTGCGATCGAGTCGGTCAAGCGCGCACAGGCGGCCCAGCAGAATGGCGCGTTTGCGGACGAGATCGTCGCCGTCACGGTAGCCGGTCGCAAGGGCGACGTGCAGGTCGATACCGACGAGCAGCCGGGGCGTTCGGACATCGCCAAGATTCCGACTTTGCGGCCAGCCTTCCGCAAGGAGAACGGCACGATCACCGCCGCCAGCTCGTCGAGTATTTCCGATGGTGCCGCCGCGGTGGTGCTGCTCTCGGCCGATGATGCAAAAGTGCGCGGGATCAAACCGCTCGCGCGCATCGTGGCGCACGCCACCCATTCGCAGACGCCGGAGTGGTTCACCACCGCGCCGATCGGAGCGATCCAGAAAGTGCTGGACAAGGCAGGCTGGAAAGTGGCCGATGTCGACCTGTTCGAAATCAACGAAGCGTTCGCCGTGGTGGCCATGGCACCGATGCGCGAGCTGGGCATCCCGCACGAGAAGCTCAACGTCAATGGTGGTGCCACCGCACTGGGCCATCCGATTGGTGCCAGCGGCGCACGCCTGGTGGTGACCTTGCTCAATGCCTTGAAAATGCGCGGACTCAAGCGTGGTGTTGCCGCTCTATGCATTGGCGGCGGCGAGGCCACGGCCATTGCCGTGGAATGCATCGACTGAGGCGATCCACGATCTCGCAATGACTCGCTGTCATTCATGACAGCCGGTTAAACCGGTTTTTAATATCGACGATGCGCCACTACAAAAATGTGGCGCATTTTCCTTGAAAGCGTTATTAATGCACGGCCATACGGCATTCCACGGCTAAGGAGATCCACCATGAAGTTTACGCGTACCCTTCTCGCCTCCGCGCTAGTCGCGCTGTTGGCGGCTTGCAGCAACGGCGCGCAGGATTCCGCGCAGGACGCACAGAAGTCGGCTGACACCGCTCAGCAGGCTGCTGATACGGCACAGAAGGCCGCTGCCGCTGCGACCGCTGCGACCCCCGCTGCTGCTCCGGCTTCCACCGCTGCCGCACCGGCCTCGACCGCTGCTGCCCCGGCTACCAGTGCTCCGGCCAATGCTATGAATTCGATGAAGAGCGACGCCAGCCAGCCGGCTGCCGCCTCGACGGCAGGGCATTAACCCCCTTTCGTCTGCTACCGAAAACCGGCCGCCTTGCGCGGCCGGTTTTTTTTGCCTGGTCCTCGGGTGCCGCGCTGCGAATAAATCAGCGCATTTTCCATTTCAAACTAAAAACGACACTCGCCAGTTCAGATGCAACGACGGCGGCCAGAACCATAAGCCAGCAGTTATGATTGCGCACCTATGAGTCCGCATTTGTGAGCCTGCCCTTATGAGCATCATCGCGTCGCAGATCGATCCCCGTTCGCCCGAATTCCAGGCCAGCAGCGAGCAACTGCGCAGCGTCGTCGATGATCTGCATCGAGAGCTGGCACGCAGTGCCGAGGGCGGCGGTGCGAAAGCTCTGGAGAAGCATGCGGCCCGCGGAAAGTTGCTGCCGCGCGAGCGTATCCGCGCGTTGCTCGACCCCGGCTCACCGTTCCTTGAGTTGTCCCCGTTGGCCGCCCACGGCATGTACGACAACGCGGCGCCTGCGGCTGGCCTGATCACGGGCATCGGCCGGGTCCATGGCCTCGAAGTGGTCGTCGTCGCCAATGACGCCACAGTCAAGGGCGGCACCTATTTTCCGATGACGGTGAAGAAGCACCTGCGCGCGCAGGAAGTGGCGCTGGAAAATCGCCTGCCCTGTATCTATCTGGTCGACTCCGGCGGTGCGTTTCTGCCGCTGCAAGACGAAGTGTTTCCAGACAAGGAGCACTTCGGCCGGATCTTCTACAACCAGGCGCGTATGTCAGCGCTGAATATTCCGCAGATTGCGGTGGTGATGGGCTCGTGCACGGCTGGGGGTGCTTACGTGCCGGCGATGAGCGACGAGACGATCATCGTGCGCGAACAGGGCACGATCTTCCTCGGCGGCCCACCCCTGGTGAAGGCGGCAACCGGCGAAATAGTGGATGCCGAAACGCTGGGTGGTGCGGACGTCCATACGTCCATCTCCGGTGTCGCCGATCACTTCGCCGAGAACGATGCACATGCGCTGTCAATCGCGCGCGACATCGTCGCCAACCTCAACCGGAAGAAGGATATGCCGCTGGCGCTGCGCGCGCCGGTCGAGCCGCGCTACCCCTCCGAAGAACTGTACGGCGTGATCCCACAAGACACGCGCCGGCCATTCGATATCCGCGAAGTGATTGCACGCATCGTCGACGGCTCCGAGTTCCACGAATTCAAGGCGCGCTACGGCAAGACCCTGGTCACCGGCTTCGCGCATATCCACGGTTATCCCGTAGGCATCATCGCGAACAACGGCATCCTGTTCGCCGAAAGCGCGCTCAAGGGCGCGCACTTCATCGAGCTGTGCAATCAGCGCAATGTGCCACTGGTGTTTTTGCAGAACATCACCGGCTTCATGGTCGGCAAGAAATACGAGCAGGCCGGTATCGCGAAGGACGGCGCCAAGATGGTCACGGCGGTCGCGTGCTCGCATGTACCGAAATTCACTGTGGTGATCGGCGGCAGCTTTGGCGCCGGTAACTACGCGATGTGCGGCCGCGCCTATGGCGGCCGCTTCCTGTGGATGTGGCCGAACGCGCGCATTTCCGTGATGGGCGGCGAACAAGCCGCGTCCGTGCTGGCCACGGTCAAGCGCGACGGCATCGAAGCCGCCGGCAAGACCTGGAGCGCCGAGGAAGAGGAAGCGTTCAAGGCACCGATCCGCGAGCAGTACGAACGCCAGGGCCACCCTTACTACGCCAGTGCGCGCCTATGGGACGACGGCATCATCGACCCAGCCGATACCCGCCGCGTACTCGGCCTGGCCATCTCCGCTTCGCTCAACGCGCCGATCGAGCCGCAGCGTTATGGTGTGTTCCGGATGTAATGGGTTATAAGGCCAGCGGATGATTCAGGGAGAATCGTAAGTGATTGTTGGCATCGATCTGGGTACGACACATTCGTTGATTGGTTGCTACGGCGATTCGGGCCCGCAGCTTTTTTGCAACGCTCTCGGGGAATATCTGACGCCTTCCGTCGTCAGTGTCGATGATGGCGGTCACGTGATTGTTGGCACTGCAGCCAGCGATCGCCTGATCAGCCATCCTGACCTCAGCGTCGCCTCGTTCAAACGGTGGATGGGCACAGCTCGGGAGACGCGCCTGGGCACCAGCTACTTTCGGCCGGAAGAACTCTCCGCTCTGGTGCTGCGTTCCCTCCTGGCCGATGCCGAGTCTGCCTTGGGCGAAAAAATTCAGGAAGCGGTAATCAGCGTACCTGCTTACTTTTCAGATGCGCAGCGTAAGGCCACACGCGTGGCGGGAGAGCTGGCCGGCGTCCGCGTCGAGCGACTGATCAATGAGCCCACGGCCGCGGCGCTCGCCTATGGGTTGCAGGACAAGCAGGACGGCAACCGGTTCCTGGTATTCGACCTGGGTGGCGGCACCTTCGACGTGTCGATCCTGGAAATGTTCGAAGGCATCGTCGAGGTCCACGCCAGTGCTGGCGACAATTTCCTGGGCGGCGAAGATTTCCTGGATGGTCTTCTCGCAGCCTGCCTTTCGGACCTGAAGCTGCGTACCGACGATTTTTCACCCGTCGAGCGCGGACTTCTGCGGCGCCGCATCGAAAACGTCAAACGCGAATTGAGCCAGCAGTCGGAAGTGCGGCTCGATTGCCAAGTGGGGCAACGCCACATCGACTGGACCATTGACCAGGAACGCTTTTTGCGGCTGTCCGAGCCGTTGATGCAACGCATGCGAGCGCCGCTGGAACGCGCCTTGCGCGACGCACGATTGCGCCCGGACCAGTTGAACGAAATCATTCTTGTGGGCGGCGCCAGCCGCATGCCGCTCGTGTCCAAGCTCATCGCTCGCATGTTCGGTCGGCTACCGCTGCGACACGTGAATCCGGATGAGGCCATTGCGCGCGGCGCCTGCGTGGCTGCCGGCCTGAAAAGCCGCAACGCGAAGCTGGAGGAAATCATCCTCACCGACGTTTGCCCCTACACACTGGGTGTCGAAATCGGGCAGCGGGATGCGCTGGGAAATACGCAGAATGGCCTGTTCTCGCCGATCATCCAGCGCAATAGCGCGGTCCCCATCAGCAGGGAGAAAACCTACGGTCCGATAACCGAAAATCAGGACAAGCTGGTGCTGAAGGTTTACCAGGGTGAAAACCCGATGGTGGCGAACAACATCCTGCTTGGCCAACTGGAGATTCCGCTCAACGCGAAATTGTCGATTGCCGAAAACCAGGTGGCGGTGCGTTTTACTTATGACATCAACGGTGTCCTTCAGGTGGAAGCCACCCCGCTGGCCAGCAAGCTTCGTTATGAGCTGGTGCTGGAGCAAAGTCCTGGCCTGCTCGATCAACAGGAAATTCGTACGCGACTGGCCGCATTGTCACAGTTGAAGATCCACCCGCGCGGCAAGCAGGAAAACGTCGCCCTGCTGGCGCGAGCGGAGCGGCTGTTCGAGGAGCACTTGCCCTCACGGCAACTGCTGCAGCAATGGATCGTGCAGTTCCGGCAATCGCTGGAAAGCCAGGACGAGCAGGTCATACGCGAACACCGCACCAGTTTTGCCCAGGCACTGGACCGACTGGAGACCCAGTTGTGAATTGGGCTTTTGAGCTGCTTGAGGTTTCGCCCGACATCGATGTCGGCGGAGTCAAGCGCGCTTATGCACGCCTGCTTCGCAAAACACGACCGGACGAGGACGCGGAAGGCTTCCAGCGATTGCATGCGGCCTATCAGCTGGTGCTGGCCTATGCGACCGCGCGTGGTGCAGGCGCGAGCGTGCAGAGCGGCCATGCAGCGCCAGCAGCTTCACAAGAGCCAACCCCAAATAGAGCTGCCGGAGGTGGCGACGCTGCAGCCATCAGAACGACGGCGGAGTCGCCCGTTGGCGCGGCTCCCTCCACGCCTTCGCCAGCAAAAACTGACGTCAGTCCCGTACTGGCAGTGAATCCAGTTGAATTGGTCAATCGTGTCATTCAACAAGCCATCGTCAATAACGACGATCGCGAGTTGTCCGTGTGGCTCTCCAAACAACCGGAATTCTGGTCGATCCGGACCAAGCAGCAAATCGGGCTGCTGCTGTTGAACCAACTCTTTCGCAACCCTCAGCCGATGGCATCCGCCTGCCTGGACACGTTGCTGCAGTTTTTCGATCTGGAACAGGTTCTGTCTGGCGTCAATCCGATGGCGTTGGCTCAACTACGCCGGCGTCAACTTGCGATGTGGTATTTGCTGCCGCACAACGATCGCGCGCTCGCCTGGCGAATGAAGACCTCCGCGAATAACTCTTCTGATCGGCGCCAACTGGCTGCCTGTCTTCGTTTGCTGCAGGCGCCGTGGCGCTGGCAAAGCGTGCCGTGGCCGGCCATTCGGCGTGGCCGCACAGCAGCCATAGGCCAATTCATTCATGGCCTATGTGGCGGCCATCTCGCAGAGCTGCCTCCACAAATCAATCACGCGCATGCCGCGTTCTGGTATCGCGCCGCCCTGACGGGCGCGATGAGCTGGCCTCGCTTTGCGGTGGGTTCGGTACGGGCTGGTTTTCTGGCTCTGATTTTGATGGCCGGCACCGTCGGTATCGCCGCCCTGATCTGGTGGACCAGCGGTGACGGCACCCACATATTGGCAGCGCTGGGCACTGGCGCAGTCATTGCGGCAAACATTCTCGGGCTCTGGCTGCTCTATGCCGGATGGATCTGGCTTGATCGTTGGCAAGGCTTGCCCGAATCAAGTCGGTCACGACCCGTCTGGCTGCGTCGGATGCTAATACCGGCGCTGTGTGCCACGGCGATTAGCCTGGACTATCTGGCAACGGCGCCCGTAGCTGCGATTGCAGTCCTCGGAGCAACTTTGATCATGGCGCTGCGCCGATTTCAGCATCGATCGCCACCTCGCCCGGCAACCAGACGAACCCGATTCGGTTCAAGTTTGCCGGGAATCGGTTTTCTGATCATTGCGTTGGCCAACATTGTCCCAAAGCTGGCGCCTGAACTTCCCGATCAGATTCCCATCATCGCCATCGGCGCGACCGTACCGATGGCTATCTGGATGGCGGACATGTGGCGACACCGGTTTCACTTCAAACGCAAAGCCACCGCGTAATTCAGGCCTGCGGCTGTTCTCCGCGCAAACGGACGTCATTCGAAGCCATATCGGTCTTTTCCACACTGACTTCGCGTTGCGACTCGAAGAAGCGCTGCACTTGCTGACAGACGGCCATGGTGTTTTCGCGGGCAATCGCCGAAACCAGGAACCACGGCTGGGTCCAGCCGAGTTCGTCGACGATCTTTTGCGCGGCTGCCGCGCGTTCGTCCTCGGGCAACATGTCGGCCTTGTTCATGACCAACCAGCGTGGCCGCTCCAGCAGTTCCGGATTGAACTTCGCCAGCTCCTGCTCGATCGCCCGCACCTGCCCGGCGACATCGGTGTCATCGATCGGTGCGATGTCGACCAGATGTAACAGCAGGCTGGTGCGTGCCACGTGACGCAGGAACTGGATGCCCAGGCCGGCGCCGTCTGCTGCACCCTCGATCAGCCCAGGAATATCGGCGATAACGAAACTCTGGTCGGTGCCCAGGCTGACCACGCCGAGATTCGGATGCAGCGTGGTGAACGGATAATCCGCCACGCGTGGGGTGGCCGCTGAAACGGCACGAATGAAGGTGGATTTGCCGGCATTCGGGAACCCGAGCAGACCGACGTCGGCGAGCAGGCGCAATTCGAGCTTCAACTCGCGTGCCTCGCCCGGCGTACCCGGCGTGGACTTGCGCGGCGCCCGGTTCACTGAGGTTTTGAAATGGATGTTGCCCAGGCCACCCTTGCCGCCCTGCGCCACCAGCATGCGCTGGCCGTGGCTGGTGAGGTCGCCGATCATCTCGTCGGTATCGACATTGGTGATCATGGTGCCTACCGGCACGCGAACGAAGGTGTCTTCGCCGCCCTTGCCGTACATCTGGCTACCCATGCCGTTTTCGCCGCGCTGCGCCTTGAAAGCGCGCTGATGGCGAAAATCGACCAGGGTGTTGAGGCCCTCGTCAGCAACCAGCCAGATCGAGCCGCCATAGCCGCCGTCACCGCCGTCGGGGCCGCCGAACGGGATGAACTTCTCGCGGCGGAAGCTGATGCAGCCATTGCCGCCATCGCCAGCGTGGACCTTGATGTTGGCTTCGTCGACAAATTTCATGGGTTTTGGCCAGGTATTGGGGAACGGGGAACGGGGAACGGGGAACGGGGAACGGGGAACGGGGAACGGGGAACGGGGAAATCATATAAGCAACAAAGGGCGCCGGCTTTTACGGTCCACCTTCCAGCTTTCCTTTCCCGATCTTTACTGCACAAACGAAAAGCCCCGCCGAAGCGGGGCCTTCGCTGCCGCATCGCAGAAGGCTTACGCCTGCACGACGCTGACGAAACGGCGGTTCTTCGCGCCGCTGACCTTGAACTCGACCTTGCCGTCGATCAACGCAAACAGCGTGTGATCGCGACCCAGGCCTACGCCGGTACCCGGATGGAACTGGGTGCCGCGCTGACGAATGATGATGTTGCCGGCCTCGATGGCCTGACCACCATAGATCTTCACACCAAGGTATTTCGGGTTCGAATCGCGACCGTTGCGGCTGGAACCTACGCCTTTTTTATGTGCCATGACTCAATGCTCCAGTTGCTCAGGCGTTGATGCCTGTGATCTCGATTTCGGTGAAATGCTGGCGGTGACCCTGCTGACGCTTGTAGTGCTTGCGGCGGCGGAATTTGATGATGCGGATCTTGTCGGCACGGCCGTGCTTGCGTACGGTAGCGCTGACGGTGACACCATCAACCAGCGGCGCGCCCACGATGACCGACTCACCGGCGCCATGCAGCAGCACCTGGTCGAACTTCACGGTAGCGCCCTCTTCGGCGTTCAGCAGCTCCACGCGCAGGACATCGCCCTGCTGTACGCGGTACTGCTTGCCGCCGGTCTTGATGACTGCGTAACTCATCTGAATGCCCTTCTGTCGTTATTCTCTTGGGTATCGCCATGGCCCCATAGGGTCTGACGAACCGCGGATTATAACGACCTGCCTGCGCGCTGGTCAAATACTGACCACGTCGAAAGCTGAACGGCGGCCACGCGGGGCCGCCGGACCGGGCTTTTGCCCGTCATCACCTGGGCAGGCAGGGACCCAGGGGCTGCAAGCCCTTGATAAGCCAGAGCACTGGGTGACCAGCCTCGCTCCCCCCGCCTGCACAGGCGAGAGGGGGCAAGGGGCCGGAACGAACCAGGGTGAATGCCAACAAACACTACTGACAATAACTGACCTACCCCGGTTGTTATAGTTAAGAATCCTCCCCACATCTTGGCGCAATGGACACCATACGCATCCGCGGCGCACGCACGCACAATCTCAAGAATATCGACCTGGACCTGCCTCGCGACAAGCTGATCGTGATAACCGGCTTGTCCGGTTCTGGCAAATCCTCGCTCGCATTCGACACCATTTACGCCGAAGGCCAGCGCCGCTATGTCGAGTCGCTGTCCGCGTACGCGCGGCAGTTCCTGTCGATCATGGAGAAGCCCGACGTCGACCACATCGAGGGTCTGTCGCCGGCGATCTCGATCGAGCAGAAATCCACTTCGCACAACCCGCGCTCCACCGTGGGCACGATCACCGAGGTGTACGACTACCTGCGCCTGCTGTTTGCCCGCGTGGGCACGCCGCGCTGCCCCGACCACGGCATCCCGCTGGAGGCGCAGACGATCAGCCAGATGGTCGACTCGACGCTCGCGATGGATCCGGAAACGCGCTACATGCTGCTGGCGCCGGTAATTCGCGAACGCAAGGGCGAACACGTACAGGTATTCGATCAGCTGCGCGCTCAGGGCTTCGTGCGCGCACGCGTCGACGGCACGGTATTCGACCTGGATGCGGTGCCGCCGCTGACGCTGCGCCAGAAGCACACCATCGAAGTCGTCATCGATCGCTTCCGCCCGCGTGACGATATCAAGCAGCGCCTCGCTGAATCGTTCGAGACCGCGTTGCGTCTTGGCGACGGCCTGGTGATCGTAGTGAACATGGATGACGCCAAGGCTTCGGAGCAGATGCTGTCGTCGCGTTATTCCTGCCCGCTGTGCGACTACTCGCTGCCCGAGCTGGAGCCACGGCTGTTCTCGTTCAACTCGCCGGTTGGCGCCTGCCCTGCCTGCGATGGCCTGGGTGTGACCCAGGTGTTCGATCCTGCACGCGTGGTCGGTCATCCGGAGTTGCCATTGTCCGGCGGCGCGGTGCGCGGCTGGGACCGGCGCAATGCGCACTATTTCCAGCTGATCCTGTCACTGGCGGCGCACTACGGCTTCGACGTGGACACGCCGTGGGAGAAACTTCCCGCAGCCGTCCAGAAGGCTGTTCTGTTCGGCAGCGGCAAGGACAAGATCGCGTTTCGCTATATCACCGAACGCGGCGGCAAGGTCACCCGCGAGCATCCGTTCGAGGGGATCCTGCCGAACCTGGATCGGCGCTACAAGGAAACCGAATCGCCGGCCGTGCGCGAGGAACTGGCGAAGTACATCAGCGACCAGCCTTGTCCCACCTGCGAAGGTCAGCGACTGAATCGCTCGGCGCGCAACGTGTTCGTCGCCGACCACGCGCTGCCCTCGCTGACCCATCGTTCGATCGACGATGCGTTGGCCTTTTTCGAAAAGCTCAAGTTGACCGGCTGGCGCGGGGAGATCGCGGCCAAGATCGTCAAGGAAATCCGCGAGCGGCTGATTTTTCTCAACGACGTCGGCTTGAACTACCTCACGCTGGATCGTCAGGCCGACACGCTCTCCGGTGGTGAGGCACAGCGTATCCGTCTGGCCAGCCAGATCGGTGCCGGCCTGGTCGGCGTGATGTACGTGCTCGATGAGCCGTCGATCGGCCTGCACCAGCGCGACAACGAGCGCCTGCTCGGTACGCTCACCCGTCTGCGTGACCTTGGCAACACGGTGATCGTGGTCGAGCACGACGAAGACGCGATCCGCATGGCTGACCATGTGCTGGACATCGGCCCCGGCGCCGGCGTGCATGGCGGCGAGATCGTGGCGCAAGGCACGATGAAAGATATCCTTGCCGCGCCGCGTTCGATCACCGGGCAGTTCCTGTCCGGCAAGCGCGCGATCGAGGTGCCGAAGGAACGCCGGCAGCCGATCGACGATGACTCGTGGCTGCGCCTGAAGGGTGCCAGCGGCAACAACCTCAAGAACGTCGACCTGGCCATCCCGGCCGGTTTGTTTACCTGCGTCACTGGCGTATCCGGCTCGGGCAAATCGACGCTGGTGAACGACACGCTGTTCCGCCTTGCCGCGGCCGAGTTGAACGGTGCCGGCACGCAGCCCGCCGCGTACAAGTCCGTCAAAGGTATGGATCTGTTCGACAAGGTCGTCGACATCGATCAGTCGCCGATCGGCCGCACACCGCGCTCGAACCCGGCCACTTATACCGGCCTGTTCACCCCGCTGCGCGAGATGTACGCGCAAGTGCCTGAGGCGCGTGCGCGCGGCTACACGCCGGGCCGCTTCAGCTTCAACGTGCGCGGCGGTCGCTGCGAGGCGTGCGAAGGCGATGGCCTGATCAAGGTGGAGATGCACTTCCTGCCCGACGTCTACGTGCCCTGTGACGTCTGCCACGGCAAACGCTACAACCGCGAAACGCTGGAGATCCATTACAAGGGCCACACCATCGCCGACGTACTCGACATGACGGTGGAAGACGCGCTGAAGCTGTTCGAGAACGTGCCGAATATTGCGCGCAGGCTCGATACGCTGCGCGCCGTGGGGCTGGATTACATCAAGCTGGGGCAAAGCGCGACTACGTTGTCCGGTGGTGAAGCGCAGCGCGTGAAGCTGTCCAAAGAGCTATCCAAGCGCGACACCGGCCGCACGCTGTATATCCTCGACGAGCCGACCACCGGCCTGCACTTCCACGACATCGAGCAATTGCTCGACGTGCTGCACCAGCTGGTCGACCAGGGCAACACGGTAGTAGTGATCGAGCACAACCTGGACGTGATCAAGACGGCCGACTGGGTCGTCGATCTCGGTCCCGAGGGCGGTGCCGGCGGCGGCCGCATCCTGGTTGCCGGTACACCCGAGACGGTGGCGGCCACAGCCGGCTCGCATACTGGCTACTTCCTGGCACCGCACCTGAAGACGAGCAAGGCGAACAAGGCGGCGAGAGCTCCCGGCGCCGAGAAACGAGTCAAGGCAGCCACCAAACACATTGCGTCTTTGGACAAGTTCAAACCCATGCCACGGAAGAAGCGTTCATGACGGCAGGCACTTCAGAACAACCACTGGTTGCCGACATCGCTTTAGCCGGCGGCGCCGGCAACGATGCCTCGCCCACGCAACACGATGTCGCCGCCGCCCCACTGTTCGTGGCGCCGCTTGGTGTGCGCTGGCGTGATCTGGACGCGTTCAATCACGTCAACAACTCCAACTACCTCACCTATCTGGAAGAGGCGCGTCTGCAGTGGCTGCAGCACGTGCGCGACTGGTTCAACGCCGAATCCATGCCGGTGCTCGCGGCCAGCGAACTCAATTACCGGCAGCCGATCGAATGGCCGGCCCAGCTGCATGTGCAACTGCTTTGCGAGCGGCTCGGCAACAGCTCACTGACGCTCGCTCACCGCATTGTCGATGCCGCCGATGCCAGCCGCCTTTACTGCGACGGCCGCGTGGTCCTGGTGTGGATGAATCCGGCTACCGGCAAACCGGTGCCACTGCCACCGACTATCCGCGAGGCTGTAGCCAGCGACAGCAGTCGCTGAACACCATCGGGTAACGTAACTTCGATGACGGGCGACCGGCGACGTTCATGCGTCATGGCTATGATGGCTACCGGTCCTTTCGATGGAGTTTGCCCGATGTCGATAGCACGTCGCACCACCCTCGCGTTCGCCTGTGTCGCCGCGCTGGCTGGAATGCCCGCCGCCCACGCCGCCGACAGCACCGAACTTACCCTTTACCGCAGCGACAGCGCCGAGCTGTTCACCAGCAACGGCGGCGGCAACGTCGACAATGGCTATGCGGTAGTGCGCGAACAGCGACTGCTAGCGCTGAGCTCCGGCACGCACGATGTGGTGATCGGCAACCTGCCGACCTTTCTCGACCCCGAAGCGCTCGCCCTGGGCTTCCCCGGCGGTGACGCCACCGTCGTCTCGCAACGCCTGCTGCTCGCCCAGGGAACGAATGCAGAGTTGACCGGGCTAACCGGCCAGACGGTGGACGTGCTCGGCGCCAGCGGCCAATCACTGGCCAGCGGTACCTTGCTGCGCGCCGGCGATGGGCTGGTGGTCCGCGGCAGCGACGGCCATACCACGCTGATCCACGAGTACGCCGCCGTGCGGGTCACTGGCGACAACGTCCCGACCGGCTCCAGCCTCGACCTTCGCGTTGACGCCAGGCGCAGTGGGCAGGCCGCGGCGGTACTGAGCTATCCCACCCACGGCCTCGGCTGGCGCGCCGCCTATGTGGCGACGCTGCAACCGGGTGCCACCTGTCGCATGCAGTTCGAATCGCGTGCCAGCATCGCCAACCGCAGCGGTCGAGACTGGCATGACATCAAGCTCACGCTGATCGCCGGCGAACCAAATTTCGCCAGGGAATCGGCACCGCGACCGATGATGATGAAAGCGATGGCTGCGCCCGCCCCGTCCATGGCGTCACTGCCACAACAATCGACGCTGGCGGACTACCGCAGCTACACCTTGCCTGATGCGGTCGACCTGCCCGATGCCAGCGTCAGCCAGGTGCCGCTGTATGCCACCCGCGCCATCGACTGCGAACGCACTTCGTTGCTTGAGAGCGGCAATAGCTGGGTGCCACCGCAGCCGATGCTGAATCGCGATTTCAACATGGAGGGCGGCGGCGCCATCGTCAGCACATTGAAGCTGAAGGCATTCGATAGTATGCCAGCCGGATATTTGCGTGTGCTCACCGCCGACAAGAACGGCACTCCACAATTCATCGGCGAAGGCCGCATCAACGACACTCCCAAAGGGAGCGATGCGACCATTACGCTTGGTACCGCATTCGACCTGCACGCCGAGCGCACACGCACCAGCTTCAGCGTGGACAACGCTGGCCGCACGCTGGATGAGGCATTCCGCATCAACCTGAGCAACGCCAGCGACAGCGCCCGCACGGTGACCGTACGCGAACATCCCAACCGTTGGCGCGTGTGGACACTGGTCTCATCCAGCAGCAAGCCCAGCCAGCAGACACCTGACACGCTAGAGTTCCGCGTCGAGGTGCCCGCCAACGGCAACGCTACGCTGGACTACGCCATCCGCTACCAGTGGACCGCTGAAGATCACCCACAATAGAACGGTCCAACACGCTAGCCACCTTCAAGAATGCACCGGGAGTCCGCCATGCTCGAACTGATTAACCACGACACCATTTGCGAGATCAAGCTGGCGCGCCCGCCGGTCAACGCGCTGAATCTCGAACTGGTGCGCGCCTTGCGTATCGCCATCGACGACAATATCCGCGAAGGCGCACGCGGCATCGTGTTGTCGGGCGCGCAAGGGCTGTTTTCCGCCGGAGTCGATGTGCCGGCCTTGCTTACCTGCGACCGTGCCGGCGTGCGTGAGTACTGGCGGGAATTTTTCGCGCTGTGCGCCACCTTGGCACGCGCGCCGATTCCATTGGTTGCCGCCATCTCCGGCCACAGCCCGGCCGGCGGTGCGGTGCTGGCGCTGTTCTGCGATTACCGGGTAATGGCCGAGGGCCCGTACCGGATCGGCTTGAACGAAGTACAGGTCGGGCTGATCGTGCCCGATTGCATCCAGCTCGCGCTACGCCGGGTGGTTGGCCCCTATCGCGCCGAACGGCTGCTGGTCTCCGGCGCCATGATCGATTCCGCCGCTGCGCTCGCCTGCGGCTTTGTCGATGAGCTCACCGGCGTCGACCAGGTCACCACGCGCTCGCTGCACTGGCTGACCGAGTTACTGGCGTTGCCAAGCCACGCCATGCTCAGCACCCGCGCGCTTGCCCGCGCCGATCTCGCCGCCGCGTACGCCGACCCGGACGCGCTGCCGCTGGATGATTTCATCGAAGCGTTTTTCCACCCGCAAACACAGAACGTGCTGCAGGCGCTGGTAGCGCGGTTGAAAAGCAAGAAATAGTCGCGAGAGCTTCGGCCTTCGGCTGCCGCCGGCGGCCATCGCGTAGGTTGGGGTGAGCGCAGCGATGCCCAACGTCTCTGCGGGACGCTTGAGGTACATGTTGGGCATCGCTGCGCTCACCCCAACCTACTCGGCTAGGTGATTTCGTTGTTGCGTTTTTCCACCCGCAAACGCAGGCGGTGTTGCAGGCGCTGGTGGCACGGTTGAAAAGCAAGAAATAGTCGCGAGAGTTCGGCCTTCGGCTGCCGCCGGCGGCCATCGCGTAGGTTGGGGTGAGCGCAGCGATGCCCAACGTCTAGGCGGGATGCTTGAGGTACATGTTGGGCATCGCTTCGCTCACCCCAACCTACTCGGCTAGGTGATTTCGTTGTTGCGTTTTTCCACCCGCAAACGCAGGCGGTGTTGCAGGCGCTGGTGGCACGGTTGAAAAGCAAGAAATAGTCGCGAGAGCTTCGGCCTTCGGCTGCCGCCGGCGGCTATCGCGTAGGTTGGGGTGAGCGCAGCGATGCCCAACGTCTCTGCGGGACGCTTGAGGTACATGTTGGGCATCGCTTCGCTCACCCCAACCTACTCGGCTAGGTGATTTCGTTGTTGCGTTTTTCCACCCGCAAACGCAGACCGTGCTGCAGGCGCTGGTGGCGCGGTTGAAAAGCAAGAAATAGTCGCGAGAGCTTCGGCCTTCGG
>Ga0302223_10000233_pt1 | contig 43170 bp, 40 predicted proteins | sample II_Palsa_E2_3_FD_194565 | JGI IMG/M metagenome (GOLD analysis project Ga0302223, IMG submission 194565) | Peat permafrost microbial communities from Stordalen Mire near Abisko, Sweden - II_Palsa_E2_3 | ecosystem: Environmental > Terrestrial > Soil > Palsa > Peat permafrost | place: Sweden... | reverse complement strand
CGGCGTTCCCTCCGCGCTCAAGACCTACACCGCCGGCAGCGGCCCCCGCTCCGTCGCCGTCAACAGCGCCTCCACCTTCGTCTACGTCGGCAACAAGTCCGACGGCACCATCTCTGCATTCTCCATCGGCACCAACGCCGTCCTCACCGCCATCTCCGGCTCGCCCTTCACCGGCCCCACCTCCGTCGGGGCGCTCGCCATCGACAATACCGGCGGCTACCTCATCACCTCCGGCTACAACACCTCTACCGGCATCGAGCTCTTCGCCATCGGCACCACCGGAGCGCTCACCTCCTCAGGCAGCGCCGGCAGCGGCACCAACGCCGCCGTAGTCAGCGCCATCGCCACCACCCAATAACCCCGCCTCAAACAAACCAGCATCCAGCGGCGGCACTTGTACGGATACCGCAAAACCCCCGCCGCGAAGTTTCCGCAAACGCCGTTTTGCGGGAATAGCCGTTGTCGGTGATCCTCAGGCGCGATACGCTTGGTTTTCGGAGCTGATGCCGATGCAAAGATTTCGATCCACCTACGCGATGCTTGTGGTCGGCCTGTTTCAGACAGTCATGCCCGTTATCCCATTGCACTCGCAAGCTACTCATCTTTGCTGCACCGTCGAAGACTGCAAACATCGAAAGGTTGAACCCAATCTCCGATTAGCTCGACAGGTCCACCTGTTCGGCGTCGTAACTGATCCGTCGGGTGCAAAATTTGTGAGATCGAAGGTAGAACTCCGTAGATGGATTTCGCCAATAGAACAAACTTCTCTGAAAAGTGTGGAGACGGACGACAGAGGTCGTTTCGATATGGGGATTGTCGATGCCGGAACCTACCGCTTTCTGCCGTCTCCAAATGGGGGTTTCAAGCAACCTAAGAGTGTTTCATGCTCAGCAACAGAATGCCGGATCGAGCTTGTCCTTCAGATCAATTCGACCGACGTCCCTGATTCTGTGTGTCCGATTAGATAGAAATTCTTAGGTTTCTCCCGAAAAGTCGGGTTTTCGGCAACTTCGGAGTTTCCGGCCGTCGGATCAGCCAAGTTTCCGATAACGCCGTTTTTCATGAACCATCGGTCCCATCAGCTAATTCATCGCGGGAGCGTCTCAGGAGACGCATTATCTGGAGAGCAAAGTGTCGCGATGTTGGTTCTGAACGCTGGCCCAGGCCAACCAAGCATCGGTGAGCGGCGGTGCAAAACTCGGAAGCAGCAATCCACCGCTCTTGAACCACTCGTAAGCCTCAGGCCCGATCGAATCGCGATCATGGCCGATGGCTCGATCACGAATGAAATTCTTGCGAACCCATCGGACAGCGGCGTTGTACCAACTCTCAAATGACTTGTCGTCGTTTTCAAAGCTGGCCCAGATTCTTCCTTGCACGAGGGCAGGCTGACCATTCCATAATTCGATTTCAGGTGAGGCATAGCTGAACTGAATGACTGGAGCGGTGAATCTGACGTTGAAGTACTGTCCTGTAATTTCGCGACTCAGAGCCGGGATGACTGCCTGGTTCCAAAGGCAATACATCGATCCTCTTTCCCACGGACGCATCACAGCCTCACATTCCGGAGACTTTGATGAGTGCCATTCGGTGACAATCACTGGGTCGCGCTCTTGCAAGAAGCTGAGGAAGCGATGGCAATCACCGGGGAGCATGTGGAATCGTGTCTGCCTGCCCATTGGCTGATTGTATGCGACGCATCTGGCGCGAGCACGAACCCACTTGCCTCTCCGAAAGTCGGGTTTTCGGCAACCTCACATTCGCCCCAAGAGCCGCTCGCACGTCCCACGCAGCCCCAAATCCGAACCAACCATCCCACCGTACCCGCGCATACACTAAACGTCTACACACTTCGCGCTACTCTTGATGCAGCGTTCCATACATCGCAGCAACCTCCAAAGGCATCACCCATACATGCAGCAAATTCCTTCGAAGCTGGTAAACCGGCCCCTCGCGCGTATCCTCGCAGCGATCGTCCTTACCTGCGCGTTATCCGGCTGCTCACACTTCCGCCCCCACCCCTCTGACAAGTACGTCTACGTCACCGCCAAGCAGACCTTCCTCCGCGACCGCGTCGCCGCTGTCTCCAACCGCACCGGCACTGCCACCAACGGCGAACAACTCGTCGTCCTCGACCACGCCCGCCGCTGGGTCAAGGTCCGCACCCCGAGCGGCGAAATCGGCTGGATCGAAGAACGCCTCACCGTTCCCCAGGACCTCGCAGACAAATTCGACGCCCTGCGCAAGGACCACGCCAAGGACCCCGTCGTCGCCACCGCCACCACCAGCGACGATGCTTACCTCCACGTCGCCCCCGGCCGCCTCACCGACAAGCTCTACCTGCTCACCCAGAACGGAACCCTCAGCCTTCTCCAGCGTGCCTCTGTAGTCAAACCCGTCACACCCGGAGCTCAGCCCGCACAAGCCGATCCCAACGCCCTGTCTTCCGGCCCCGTCTACGAAGACTGGTGGCTTGTCCGCGATGCGAAAGGCCAAACCGGCTGGGTCTTCAGCCGCCTCCTCGAGGTCTCCGCACCTGACTCGCTTCTTCGCTATGCGGAAGGTCAGCGCATCGTCGGCGCCTACATCCTCACCCACGTCGACGACCCCGCCTCCGGCATCCTCGACAACGGCAACACCGTCACCTCCATCCCCGTGTACGTCACCGTCCTCTCCCCCTACAAGGCCGGTCTGCCCTACGACTTCAACCAGGTCCGCGTCTTCACCTGGAACATCAAAAAGCATCGCTACGAGACCGGCTTCGCCGAACGCAACATCGTCGGCTATCTGCCCGTGAAAGTAGGCTCCAACAAGGATCCCTACGGCAAGGGAGCCTTGGCCGCCCTCGATCTCCCCACCTTCACCTACCGCGTCCTAGCAGCCGACCAGCCAATCCCCGCACCCGACCCCACCACGGGCCTCATCAAGCCCGGTCGCACCATCGCCAAGACCTACCGCCTCGAAGGCAACATCTGCCGCCGCATCCTCGCCCCCGGCACCCAGCCCGAACCCGAAGCCCACCCCGAACCGGATGCCCTCAAGCCCGGCTCGAAAGCCGCCAAGCGAGCCGCCCACGCAGCCTCCAAAAAACCTGCCCCGAAACCCGCAAAGCCAAACAAGCACTAGCCCGTCAGCAATCCGGGTGCTGCCGCGTACGCGCCCTTTGCGGATGGGTGGGGAAGTGAAACCCAAACTCTCCTGACTCATCGCCCTGCAAGATACGCCACGTACAGGATGGCGAACAATCCGTCCGTGAGCGCAATCAGTGTCATCACAGGCGTCCGCTTCTGCGGCCCGAAAAAGATCAGTAAGCCGATGGCAAACTTTTCAACTGCAGCCGCCAACAGTATCGGGCCGCGAACCGCCGGGACGTACGCGCTGTACACGGTCAGCACTCCCACCGCGGCAATCAATACTCCCCAGTGTCGCGCAAGGAACACCGTGATGGGGCTCGGGCTTTCTTCCCCAAAACCTAACCGCAAAAGCAGCTTCGGCAGAAGCAGTCCAGCCAGTCCGCCGCCAGCGGTGACAAGCCCCGAAACGATGAGTATCCAGCCTATAGACGAGGTGAGCACCATGCCTCCATCGCCGCGCTCAAGATGCCGCGGATAAACTCTGATACGGTCTGGCCCTGGGACTTGACTGCCGCCATAATACGCCGGGTGCCCCATTCCCCTGCGCCTTTGCCCATGAGTACGTATCTGGCATAGCCCGACCACGTCTTCCCCAAGAGGGCCCTAGGAACGCCCTCACCAAGGTGCATGTGGGTCATATGACCCAACCTAGCTGCAAGCTACATCCGAGGCTTCACAAATACGCGGGTTAACCTAGGCTCAAGCCATCGATTTGCAGCACGAAACCCACCTCAAGCAGTCGATTTGCAGCACGAAATTCACGAGAAATGGGCAAAACATCCGTCTCAAGCGTAAAACCGTCGAATCGCTTCCACCACGCTCTCCAGCTCCTCCACCCGCAATTCCGGATAAATTGGCAGCGCCAGGACCTCCTCCGCAGCCCTCTCGCTTACCGGGAAGTCGCCCTTCTTATAACCCAGAAACTTCAAGCTCTCCTGCAAGCTAAGTACCAGAGGGTAATACACTTCCGAACCAATTGAATGCGCCGTCAGGAACTCCCGTAGCGCATCCCGCCTGGGTGCCCGAATCACATACTGGTGGAACACATGCTCGGCACGCGGATCGGTGAAGGGAAGCACCACGCCATCCGCAGTAGTCTTCCCAACCAACCCGGCCGCCGTAAACCGCTCATTGTAAAGGCCAGCCAGCTCTCGCCGCCGCTTATTCCCAGCCTCCACCCGCCGCAGTTTCACCTCCAGAACCGCCGCCTGCAGCGTATCCAGCCGCGAATTCCATCCCACCTCGTCGTGAAAATACCGTCGCCGCATCCCGTGCTGTCTCAACATCTTAGCCCGCTCAGCAATTACCTCGTCGCGCGTAGAAACCATCCCAGCATCCCCAAACGCAGCCAGGTTCTTTGTCGGATAAAAGCTAAACGCTGCCGCATCCCCCAACCCCCCCGCCTTCACACCTTCCCACGACGCCCCAAACGCCTGCGCCGCATCCTCCACCACCTTCACCCCCCGCGCCTCAGCAAGCGCCGTAAATGCATTCATATCAGCACATTGCCCATACAGATGCACAGGCATAACCCCCACAACATCGGCCCCCAAAACCTCCTCCACCGCCCCCGCCGAAAGGTTGAAAGTCCCCGCGTCAATATCCGCCAAAACCGGCTTCGCGCCCACACGCAAGATCGAACTTACCGTAGCAAAAAAGCTGAACGGCGTAGTCACCACCGCATCCCCCGGTCCTATCTTCAATGCTGCCAACGCCAACCAAAGCGCATCGGTCCCACTCGCACACCCAATCGCAAACGGAACACCACAAGCTTTAGCCGCCTCCGCCTCAAATCGCGCAACGTCGGGCCCCAGAATGAACCGCTGCGACTCACAAACCGCCGCAATCGCCGCCAACACGTCTTCGCGAATTTCTGCAAATTCGCGGCTAAAGTCCAGCATCGGAACAGCGAGCAGTTTTGGGCGAGTCTCAGTCTCAATCATCTCCATCATCGTAATCTTCTCCAAGCTTCCGCGCCCGATACGAGTGCAAAGCCCTTGTCCTGAAGCAGCGAAGGCGATAGTGTGAAGGGTGCACGTCTGCTTTGCTGCAAGGTTCGACCGCGAGTCTTTGGCGCGGAATGTCAAAAAATGGTTGAGTGCAATGATAAGAGGAGATCGGCCCATGGATTCCAAGCCGGCACAGAATATTCAGGATACGTTCCTGAATACGGTCCGTAAGGACAAAAGCCCCATTACCATCTACCTCGTCAGCGGTGTAAAGCTGACAGGAAAGATTCGTTCCTTTGATAAATATTCTGTTCTGCTCGAAAACAACGCGCAGGAACAGCTGATCTTCAAGCATGCAATCTCCACGGTGGTCAGCGGTCGCCCCTCCGGCTTTGGCGAGACGCGTAGCGAGACTCGTCCTGCCGCAACAACTCACGCGGAGACTCCTCAGCCAGCCACGGGAGCGGCCAATAGCTAGCCGATCCGCCGCCTCCAGGCGACCTCTGCGCGCGAGAGTTACAAGGCAACGTGCCCATTAAGCCAGCATCCAAGGCAAGAACGAATCGCGAAGCGGTGGATCGGAATCTCCTGCGCTCGCGGCAGGGAACTTCGCGCGAAAGCGCCGTTCTGGTTGCTGTCGAGTTCACCTCGGATCGCTTTCGCCCCTCGAGCGTAGCGCAGCAGGCGCGGGCAGCCGCTGCGATCTCGGAACGTGATCCGTCCTCCGTCACTCACGACGACTTGCCCGAAACTCCGCCGCCCGCAGCCGAGCCTCCGGTCGATCTGGACTTTGACGCCTCTCTAGCTGAGTTTCAGGAGCTAGCCAGGTCTGCCGGCGCAACCATCGCAGCGGTCCTGATCCAGCGTCGCGGCCGGCCGGATCCGGCCACCCTGGTAGGCGGAGGAAAACTCGATGAGATCATTGCGACGGTAGCATCCACCGGCGCGAGTCTTGTCCTTTTCGATCACGATCTGACACCGTCCCAGGCCCGCAACGTCGAAGCGCGATTGCCTTGCACGGTCATCGATCGCACCCAACTCATTCTCGACATCTTTGCCCGCCACGCTCGCACGCGCGAAGGGCAGTTGCAGGTGGAGTTGGCACAGCTTGAATATCAACTCCCCCGACTTGCAGGTCGCGGAAAGACCATGTCGCAGACCGGCGGAGGCATCGGAACCCGCGGTCCTGGTGAAACGCAACTCGAGACCGATCGCCGCAAGATCAATTCTCGGCTCGATCGCATCAAGCAGCAGTTGGAGGCCGTCAGGCGCATTCGGCGTCAGCAGCGCGGCAGGCGCGAGGCCGTCCCGGTGCCCACCGTGGCCCTGGTTGGATATACAAACGCCGGCAAATCCACCCTGTTCAACTCGCTTACCGGCGGAGAGGTCCTTGCTTCAGAGCGAATGTTCGCCACACTCGACCCCAAACTGCGTCAGTTGACCCTTCCTTCGCGACGCAAAGTGCTGCTCTCAGACACCGTTGGATTCATCCGAAACCTTCCCCACGCTCTCGTAACTAGCTTCCGCGCAACGCTTGAAGAGGTCGAACGCGCCGAGCTCCTGCTACATGTGCGCGATGCCGCCAGCCCTACGCTGGACGAACAGCGATCCCAGGTGGAGGCCGTCCTGACGGAGCTCGGCGTGATGGACAAACCCACACTGCAAGTCCTGAATAAGATTGATCTGCTGCCCGCGGGATCAGGTATTCAACCGGGCTCTCAAGGAAAGGGGACGATCGCCGTTTCGGCTCTCACGGGCGACGGCCTGGAAGATCTGCTACATGCCATCGACGCTGCATTGACAGCCGATCCGCTCGAATCTGTGGAATTTCGCATTCCGCAGGCTGAAGGTCGAATCCTCGCCGCGCTGGAGCGCGGAGCGACCATCACAAGACAACGATTCGAGGGGAATCTGGTCTACCTTCACGCCATTGGACCGAGTTCTCTATTGGAGCGATACAAGCGTTACCAGCACCGCCACGTGAAGCCACTAGAAGCGGTTCATGATTAACCCCGTAAACAAGTACAGGCCGCCTGATCGGGAGCGGAGGTGGTGTCCCGTTTCACGCGGCCTGCATGACCCGGAATGGGTCTCAGGGTGGTAAGAACATCTTACGCTCGACACGCAAAATGCAAGAAGAAATTATTGAGAAATCGAGCGAGAAAAGCGATTACCGTGCCTACCGGGAGAATCTTCCAGAATTGCTTCCATAACGCGTTCATTCTTTGACTTCCAACTCCCAGCTTTGCTACAAATGAAGGGAGCGAATTGAAAAAATAGGAATGCTTGAGCGGTGCTCGGCAGTAGACAACAGGGCTTGGTTTGCTCCTGGAAGCAACGAGCCTTTACCCCCTCCTGAAGAACCCTAGAATCTCATGGAAATTTTGCATCAACTTGGTGGTCTAGTGCTCGGCTCTGTGCCGACGATGGTCTTTTTTCTGCTGCTGGTAGCAGCGTACGGACCCTTGGTACGCAAGCCTCTCGACAAGACTCTGGCCGAGCGTCGCGCGCGAACCACGGGCGCCGTCGAAAGAGCTCGCACCGCGATTTCCGCGGCTGAGGCCGAGGCCACGGTCTATGAGGAAAAGTTGCGTGCTGCGCGCAGCGAAATGATGGCTGCACGCGAGCGCAAGGTACAGCAGTGGCAGGCGGAGCGAGATCAAGCCGTGAAGAGCGCCCGTGAGGCCGCTCAGACTCGTGTAAATGCAGCGCGGCAGGAGATTGAGGGAATGTCCGCCGGAGCCCGCAAGCAGATTGAAGAGTCGACCGCGCAGCTCAGCGAGCAGATCTTGCGTGCCGTGCTTCCAGCTGGAACCAAGCTCTCGGAGGCGCGCCAATCATGATCTCTCGTCTCTTCACTGCTTCGTTGCGCCGGGTGTTGATCGTTACGCCGGGCCTGTTCTTTGTCCTGTCCATCGCTCAACCCATCTACGCGCAAAGCGCTGCACCAGCTCCGTCGAATCCCGCGAGCGGGCACCAGACAGTCCTGAGCGAGACAGACCAGTACCGGATGTCCGCGCCAGTGGTGAAGATCGGCGCGCTGTTGGGTATGAAGCCAGAGACGGCTGCGAATGTCTTCACAATCTTCAACATTGTTATTTTGTTTGGCGGCATTGGATATGGGTTGTTGAAGGTCCTTCCCAAAACCTTCCGCAATCGCAGCACGGCAATCCAGAAGCATCTGGTGGACGCCCGCACCGCGACCGAAGAAGCCACGGCCAGACTGAGTTCGGTGGAAGATCGGCTCGCCAAACTGGACGATCAAATTGCCGCGATGCGCGCTCAGGCCGAGGCGGATTCCGCGCGAGATGAAGAGCGGATCCTGGCCAGCGTGGAAGACGAGAAAAACAAGATCCTTGCCGCTGCAGAAGCCGAGATTCAGAGCGCAACAACCCTCGCGCGCCGCGACATTCAGAAGTATGCCGCAGAACTGGCAATCGAGCAGGCTGCCCGCAAACTTGTCGTCACCGCGGAGACGGATCGTTTACTGGTGGAAAGTTTTGCTCACAAGCTTGGCGAAGGGAGCAACAACTAATGGCTGCTGTTGATCTTCGTTATGCGCGTGCCCTGGCTGCTGTCATCTCCGACCAAAAACTGAATGTGGTCGCCACGCAAGGGCAGTTAAATGACTTTGTCGACACGCTGGAAGCCAGCGCGGAGCTCCGCGAAGTCCTCGAAAACCCGTCGATCCCGGAGCCGCAGAAGCTCAAGGTGCTCGATGCCATCGCTGCAAAATCCGGCATGAGCAAGACGGTGCGGAATTTCATCGCGGTCATTGCCCATCATCAACGTCTGCACGAGCTGCGCAGCATGGTAGCGGCTTATGCCACGATTGCGGACGAAAACGCCAGCGTCGCCGAGGCTGAAATTGTCAGCGCCCTGCCGCTGGATGAGAAGAACCGCAAGCTCCTTGAGGAAAAGATCTCGACCATGACCGGCCAGCAGCACGTTCATGCCACCTACAGCGAAGACGCAACCTTGCTGGGCGGAGCCGTCGTCACCATAGGATCGACTGTTTACGATGGGTCGATTCGCGCGCAACTACAGCAACTCAAAGCTCGGCTGATTGCGGCCGGAGCGTAGACGCATACGCAACAAGATTTGAAGGATTCGAAGGAAAAGGAACACCATGGCAAAGATTCAGGCAAACGAGATCACCGAACTGCTTCGCCAGCAGATTGAGAACTACGAACAGCGCATCCAGGTGGATGAGATTGGAACGATCATCTCGCTGGGTGACGGTATCGCGCGCATTCATGGGCTCGACAAGGTTATGGCTGGCGAACTGATTGACTTCCCGCACGGCATCTCCGGCCTCGCCATGAACCTCGACGAAGACCAGGTTGGCTCGGTAATTCTCGGCGACTACAGCGAGCTCAAAGAGGGCGATCAGGTTAAGCGCACCGGCAAGATCATGTCCGTGCCAGTAGGCGATGCGTTGATTGGTCGCGTAGTGAATGCGCTCGGCCAGCCTATCGATGACAAGGGACCGATCAACACGAATACCTTCCTCCCCGTTGAGCGGCTCGCTCCCGGTGTGATCTCGCGTCAGTCCGTCACCGAGCCCATGAACACCGGCATCAAGGCCATCGACACGATGATTCCGATCGGCCGCGGACAGCGCGAGTTGCTCATCGGTGACCGCCAGACCGGTAAGACCGCTGTGGCGCTCGACACCATCATCAACTCCGCCAAGAACGACCTGATCTGCATCTACTGCGCCATCGGCCAGAAGCGTTCGTCGGTTGCCAGCGTCGTACAGACGCTAGAAGAGTATGGGGCGATGGCGTACACCATAGTCGTCGCTGCAACGGCCTCTGAGCCTGCGCCCATGCAGTACCTCGCTCCGTTCGCGGCCACCGCGATGGGCGAGTACTTCCGCGACAATGGCAAGCACGCGCTAATCATCTACGACGATCTTTCCAAGCACGCTGCCAGCTATCGCGAGATCTCGCTGCTGTTGCGCCGTCCGCCAGGCCGCGAAGCGTATCCCGGAGACGTGTTCTACCTCCACTCGCGTCTGCTCGAGCGCTCGGCCAAGATGTCCAAGGAGCTGGGCGGCGGTTCGCTGACCGCTCTGCCGATCATCGAGACGCAGGCCGGCGACGTTTCGGCTTACATTCCGACCAACGTCATCTCGATCACCGACGGACAGATCTTCTTCGAGACCGACCTGTTCAACTCCGGCGTTCGCCCAGCCGTCAACGTAGGCCTCTCGGTTTCGCGCGTCGGATTCGCAGCCGCGATCAAGGCCACCAAGCAGGTGGGTTCGACGCTCAAGCTCGACCTCGCGCAGTATCGCGAACTCGCGGCCTTCGCGCAGTTTGGCTCGGACCTCGATAAGGTGACGCAGAATCAGCTCAACCGAGGCGCCCGCTTGACCGAGCTCCTCAAGCAGCCGCAGTTTGCTCCGCTTACCGCGGCACAGCAGGTGGCAATTCTGTTCGCCGGAACGCAGGGCTTGCTCGATGACGTCGAGGTTTCTGATCTCCGCGCCTTCGAAGATGGCTACTATCCGTTCCTCGACTCCGCGCATCCGGATATTCTCGCGGACATCACCAAGAAGAAGGCGTTGGACGACGATCTGCGCAAGCGCATGACCGATGCCATCAACGAGTACAAGCAGGACTTCCTCGCCGCCCGCAAGGAAGCTAAGACCACGGTAACCGCGTAACAGCGCAGCATAAGGACGAATGGCAAACGTACTCGATCTACGGCGACGCATCCGCAGTGTGAAGAACACGCGGCAGATCACCAAGGCCATGAAGATGGTCTCGGCTGCAAAGCTGCGTCGCGCGCAGGAACACGCACTCCAGGCGAGACCCTATGCACAGATGCTCGCAAATGTGCTCCAGTCGCTGGTACGGCGCACCGACCTCTACAACGAAGAGACGGGCGAGATCATGCACCCGCTGCTGGTGGAGCGCGAGGAGAAGAACGTTCTCATCCTCGTGATCGCCGGCGACAAAGGCTTCGCTGGCGGCTTCAACTCCAACATCGGCAAGGCGGCGCAGCGGTTCATCGACGAGCGGCGCGCGATGGGCCAGAACATCGATCTCGAGCCCATCGGCAAGAAGGCGATTGGCCTGTTCAAGAAGCGCTTCCCGATGGCCATCTATGAGCACAAGGAAGAGCTGTACGACAACGATCTTTCCAAGCACATCGAAGATATCCGGCACCGTGCAGCTCCAATCGAAGTCGCTTCCGAACACCCCACGCTGTTGTTGAAGGCGAGCTTCTCGGAAGTGACGGCGGTCGCGAACTCCATTATCACGCGCTACGAACGGGCAGAGATTGACTCCGTCTATATCGTCTTCAACGAGTTCAAGTCCGTGATCTCGCAGCGCGTTGTTGTCGAGAAGTTGCTGCCCATCCGCAAGCTTGGATCCCAGCAGGTCACGGTCCTCGAAGAGATGACCGAGGAGCAAAAAGAAGCCGCGGGTAAGGCTGCCCAGGAATCAGGCGTTTCGATCAACGAGCCGGAAGAGTCCGCCTACGAGCAGGAGGCCAAGAAGTTTGGCACTGCTGACGTCGACTACCTCTTCGACCAATCACCCGAGCGGCTGTTTCGTCACCTCATGCCGCGATACATCACCACGCAAATCTTCCACGCGCTGTTGGAGTCGATTGCGGCGGAACATGCAGCGCGCATGACCGCGACCGACGCAGCTACCAAGAATGCAGGAGAGCTGATCGACAAGCTCTCGCTCACCATGAACCGCTTGCGTCAAGCAGCAATCACCAAAGAGATTATTGAAATCGTTAGCGGAGCGGCTGCACTGTAAGCGCAAACGCGACCGTACGAAAGAGACTTATGGCAGACACACAAAACATCGATAAAAAACCAAACCAGAACATTGGGAAGGTCGTCAGCATCAGCGGCCCGGCCGTTGACATTCAATTCGAAGAGGCGCACATGCCTCCGATCTTCCAGGCGTTGCGGATCGTCAGCGAGGGCTTCGACGTGCCCACGCCGATGGACGTCGTCGTGGAGGTGCAGCAGCATCTCGGCGAAGGTCGCGTTCGTTGCATCGCCATGGTCGCGACCGAGGGTTTGGTGCGCGGCATGAAGGCCATCGACACTGGCGGGATGATCTCGGTGCCTGTTGGCCGCGAGACGCTTGGCCGCGTGCTCAACGTTCTCGGCGAGCCGGTGGACGAGCTCGGTCCTGTGAACGCGAAGCTGCGCATGCCGATTCATCGCCAGGCTCCGGCTTTCGATGAGCAGGCGACCTCGGAAGAGATGTTCGAGACCGGCATCAAGGTCGTTGACCTGATCCTGCCCTTCTTGAAGGGTGGCAAGATTGGTCTGTTCGGCGGCGCTGGTGTGGGCAAGACCGTCGTGATTCAGGAGCTGATCAACAACGTGGCCCAGCAGCATGGTGGGTTCTCTGTGTTCGCTGGCGTCGGCGAGCGTACCCGCGAGGGCAACGATCTTTGGCACGAGTTCCAGGAGTCGGGCGTTATCGACGTCCACGACTTCAACAAGAGCAAGGCCGCGCTGATCTATGGCCAGATGACCGAGCCGCCGGGGGCGCGTTTGCGCGTGGCGCTGACTGGCCTGACCGTCGCGGAATACTTCCGTGACGAAGAGGGTGCGGACACGCTGCTGTTCATCGACAACATCTTCCGCTTCACGCAGGCGGGTTCCGAGGTCTCGACGCTGCTTGGGCGTATGCCTTCGGCCGTTGGCTACCAGCCGAACCTTGCCACCGAAATGGGTGAGCTGCAGGAGCGAATCACCTCAACCAAGAAGGGCTCGATCACTTCGGTGCAGGCTGTGTACGTGCCTGCCGATGACATCACCGATCCCGCGCCGGCGACCACCTTCGCTCACCTGGATGCGACGATGCTTCTGTCGCGTCCGCTGTCGGAGCTGGGCATCTATCCGGCTGTCGATCCGCTGACGTCGACCTCGCGCATCCTGTCCGCCCGCATCGTTGGTCAGGAGCACTACGACGTTGCGCAGGGCGTGAAGAAGATCCTGCAGCGCTACAAGGATTTGCAGGACATCATCGCGATCCTGGGTATCGATGAGCTCTCGGAAGAGGACAAGCTCACCGTGTCGCGCGCGCGCAAGGTGCAGCGCTTCCTCTCGCAGCCGTTCCATGTTGCCGAGATCTTTACCGGCATTCCTGGAGCGTATGTGAAGGTCGAAGACACGGTGCGCAGCTTCAAGGAGATCATCGAAGGCAAGCACGATGATATTCCGGAGCAGGCGTTCTATCTCAAGGGCGGCATCGAGGATGTACTCGCGGCAGCCGAGAAGCTGAAGGCAACGGCGTAAACCTATGGCTGAGGCTGGAAACAATTCGGGGCTGCTGACGGTACGGCTGGTAACGCCGGACCGGGTGCTGCTGGATGCGACGGCGACGGCGGTCGAACTGCCGTCGATGTCGGGCTATCTGGAGACGCTGTACGGCGCGGCGCCGCTGCTGGCGGAGCTGGGTGCGGGCGAGGTGCGCTTGCACGGCGGCTCGGCTGGCGAGCAGACCTTCTTCGTGGCCTGGGGCTTTGCCGAGGTGCTGCCGGAGCGGGTCACCATCCTGGCAGAGACAGCGCTGCATCCCGATGAGATTGATCCCGCCGAGGCGCAGGCTGAGCTGGTTCACGGACAGGAACTTTGGGATCAGGCTGGCGACGATCAGGCCAAGTATGACGAGGCCAATGCCGTGACGCGCGTTGCCGAAGAGAAGATCGCCAGCGCGCAGGGCAAGCACTGAGTCGCTGAGAATTTGGTGCAGCAGAAAGCCTCGCGCGAGCGGGTTTTTTTGTTGTGGGCAACGGGCGAGCGTTGGAGGCACCCCCCACCCCCCCTCCCCCATACTTTGCCCCCAAAGTAGTCTCTGCAAACGGGTTAGGTGGCAAAGTATGACTTGGGTACGCTTGGAAATGGCTCCTAAAGTAGGCCAACCAGAGCCTTTAAGGGCAAAAGTACCCCAACGAAAGACTTTAGCTCGCATTCGGACGAAAGTTCCGCATTTGGGAACGCGATGGTGTGCACGCGACTGCTGATTAGGGATGGATTGGAAGAGGGGCTACTTCAATTGTAGCTAGTTGGAGGGAGTAACTATGCCAAGTTTGGAAAAGATTTATCGCCAGTGTTCATGAGGGTTTTGTCGATATTGGGCGGTCTCGGGGGCTTGACAGGTTTTGCCACCCACCCTGCGCAGAGCGCTTCCTGAACGATTCGATTATGCTTCAGTGGGTCTTCATTCCGATCGCGCTCGGAAGCGAGACGGTGGAACGGTGCGGCCGCGCCCGCGGGAGGCAAGACGGAAGATGAGGCCGACAAAGCAGTGGGTGGTGGTGCTGATCTGTGTGGCATGGAGCGGGGGATGGGCGCAGTCGCGGCAAGTGGTGTGCGATCGGGGCACTGGGCACTTCGAGGCGAGTTTTCCGACTGGCGTGACGCTGCGCGTAGGTGCGGTCAGGAGCGGAGGATTTGCCACTCGGGCCTGCGAAGCGGTGCTGCGCTGGGGCGACGAGAGGGCCGTGGTGGTGGAGACGGCGGCGCAGGTGGACATCGATGTGCTTGGAGCCGACCTGGGATTGGGCGTGCCGGTGGCTGCCTTTGTGGTGCGGCCAGCGCAGGATGACAGGAACGCGCGCTATGAGATCTGGTCGATGGAGAGGAAGCCGCGGCACCTGCTGACGCTGACGGGCGGAGAGTCGTATCGGGCGGTCGATGCGGAGTTCAATGGGCAGGTGGCGATCTGGGCGACGGATGCGGCCGCGGTGGAGGGTTTTGACGGATTGGGCCACGCAGACTTCGCGTCTCCTCCGGTGGTGGCGCTGCGGTTTGAGCACGGACGGCTGCTCGATGTGAGCGCGTGGTATCGCGCGCTGTATGACCATCAGATTGCAGCGCTGCGCGACGGCGTGACGGCGGAGGAGTTGGCGGAGTTTCGAAGCAGCGACGGGCAGCTCAACTCCGGCTCGGTTCGGGCTGAGGACGAGGTTCGGCTGCGGAAGACAAAGGCGACGGTGCTGGAAATCGTGTGGGCTTACCTATACAGCGGCAGGCAGGAACGGGCGTGGGCAGAGTTGGAGAGTGCGTGGCCGGCTGGTGACGTGGCGCGAGTGAAGGCAGCGATGATGGCGGCACGTGCGCGCGGAATCGAGACACAGGTGGCGAAGGTGGCTTCGGCTACGTTGCCGCCGAAGTGGATGGAGAGGCCGCCGGTGTACGAGTATTTGAAGTCAGATCCGTCCCAGCAGAACGGTGGCCGGCTGATGTATGGCGCTCCTGGAGTAAGCGGGAGCGAGGGTCCGGTGCTCGTAAAGGATGAGCAATCGACGGGGCTTTATGCCGCGGATAAGGAGCCGAAGGCAATTCTGATGTGGAGGCCGCCGCCGACAATATCGGAGCAGTCGTTAGCACAGGGAGTGGAGACCGTTCTGCTAACGATTGATGCTGCCGGCAAGGTGGAAGCGACGAAGATGCTGGCGCCAGGAAGCGATCCGGAGTTGGTGCAAGCGGCAAAGGACTGGAAGTTTATCCCTGCGTCGGTAGATGGCAGACCGGTGGCGTATCAGCTGAAGATGGATGTGCGGTTGCTTCGGTAATTTGCCGAGTCCTGCGCGGACGGCGAGGGGCTTCGCGTGGCGAGTTAGGCTTTGGGAGCGGACCCAGTGAGTGGGTGCGGTGATCGGATTGAGGGTCGCGCTATGTTGCAAATTGATTCCTGCTCCTCCAGACTAGGGAGAGCAGGTTGTTGCCCGCCTTCGTGGTGGACGGGCGGTTCGAGGCCCGTTGGGGGCGTCGACCTTCTATAATCAGCAACGGCTTAGGCAATGATCAAGAAGGCCTTAAGCCATGTCCCCGTCGTCTAGTGGCCCAGGACGACACCACACTCATGGTGTAAACACGTGGTTCGAATCCCGTCGGGGACGCCAACGTCTGCTGCCTGATGCGCTTGAGCGATGCTCGCGCGTCGGGGGTGCTTGGTAGCAGAAGCAATTTTCCGAGGGGACAGACCGAAAGAAAACAATAGCCGAGGGCTAGTGGGCGCTGGGTTTCACAGGCGCGGTGGATTCGCGGACGATCAGTGCTGGCTTGACGGGGATGCTGCCGGCGTATTGTGCTGCGGGGTTGGCGATGCGGTCCAGCAGGATGCTGGCGGCGAGCTTGCCCATGTGCTTGAGCGGCTGGCGGATGGTGGTGAGGCTGGGCACATGGAATTCGGCAGAAACGATGTCGTCGAAGCCGATGACGGAGACGTCGTTGGGGACGCGCATGCCGGCCTCATGCAGGACGCGCATGGCGCCGATGGCGGCGGTGTCGTTGAAGCAGATGAGGGCGGTGAAGTCGCGGGTGGCGGACAGCAGGCGCTGGGTGGGCTCATAGCCGATCTGCGGTGTCCAGCCGCCGACGGTGAGCTGCACGGTGCGCTCTGGGGTAGGCTCGACGCCGAACTCGCGGGCGACCTGCATCATGGCCTCCCAGCGGAAGTCAGTGTCCATGACGGAGCGGTGGCCTTTCATGAAGGCGATCTTGCGGTGGCCGAGGTCGTAGAGGTGGCGGATGGCCAGGCGAGCGGCCGCGCGGTGGTCGATGAAGACGTTGGTGACGCCCTCCTTCTCCTTGTGGCCGGAGATGGTGACGACGGGCAGGGGAGTGTCGAAGTCGGCGTTGGTGTTGAGCAAGAGAAGGCCCTCAGCGCCGCGGTTCATCAGCAACTCCGAGTACTCCTTGACCAGCTTGTGCTTGCCGTAGTGGCAGGCAGTGAAGTAGAGGAAGTGCTTCTGCAGGAGATAGCGCTCGACGCCTTCCATGACGACGGTGAAGTAGCCTTCACTGTGTTCGGGGACGATGACGCCGACCGAATCGCTGCCGGTTTTATGGAGATTCAGAGCGAAGTAGCTTGGCCGGTAGTTAAACTTGCGTGCCGCTTCATGTACGCGGCGACGGGTCTCAGCGGTCAGGTTCTTGGCCAGGGGAGCATCGTTGAGAACGAAGGAGACCGTGGTCTGCGAGACGCCGAGATAGGTGGCGAGGTCCTTGAGGCTGGTGCGTTTTTTAGGAGGCTGGGAAGGCTCAGACGAGCTGGGCGGTTTCATTCTCATGCGTGGCTCCGCGAACACGTTGGGAGCCGCGACTTTTTCGATCTGGAAATGTCCATCACGATCGATTTGAGTATACAAGGATGATCGGTTTGCGCAGTCAGTCAATCGATTGACCTGGTATCGGCGCGTATACGTGGACGGGCGCGGGAAGGCTCTGCGCAGGTTGGGAGAGTTTAGCGGAGGGTGCCGGGAAGGCTGCCGCCCATGAGGCGCTCGACTTCGGGTAGGGTGGCCATGGAGGCGTCGCCCGGGGTGGTCATGGCGAGGGCGCCGTGGGCGATGCCGCAGTTGAGCGACCAGGCGAGATCCTTGCCGGTGACGAGGCCATAGATCAAGCCAGCCGCGAAGGAGTCGCCGCCGCCGACGCGGTCGAGGATGTCGAGGTCGTCGAAGGCGAGGCCGGCGATGGCGTTGTGGTTGGCGAAAGCAAAGGCGCTCCAGCTGTTGCGATTCGCAGTGTGGGGGCGGCGAATGGTGGTGGCGAGGATCTTGAGGTTCGGGTACTCGGCGGCAACGCGCTCGGCCATGGGCGCGAAGGTGTCGAGCGTGTGCCAGGCCGGACGGTGGGCATCCTCGCCGAGCGCTGCGGCGACGTCGCCTTCGTGCCCGAAGAATACGTCGACATGGGGAAGAATGGTGCGGTTGACCTCGACGGAGCGTTCACGGCCTCCGCGAGACTTCCATAGCGAGGCGCGATAGTTGCCGTCGTAGCTGACGAGCGTGCCGTGGCGGCGGGCCGCGGCGATGGCCTCGCGCACGACTTCGGTCGCGTCTTCCGAGAGCGCGGTCATGATGCCGCCGGTGTGGAAGACGCGCACGCCTTCCGTGCCGAAGAGTGCGTCCCAGTCGATGTTGCCGGGTTTGAGTTGCGAGATGGCGGTGTGGCCGCGATCCATCATGCCGAGGCCCGCACGGACGCCGAAGCCGCGCTCGAGGAAGTAGATGCCGTTGCGTGCGTCGCGGCCCACGCCGTCGAAGGGCTGCCAATGGATGTGCGAGGTGTCGACGCCGCCTTGCAGGATGAGATCTTCGACCAGTCGGCCGACCGGGTTGTCGACCAGCGCGGTGGCAATGGAGGTGCGCAGTCTGAAGCAGCGGCGCAGGCCGCGGGCGACGTTGTACTCGCCTCCACCTTCCCAGACGCGGAAATTGCGTGCGCCGACGATGCGGCCTTCGCCGGGATCGAAGCGCAGCATCACTTCGCCGAGGGAGACGAGGTCCCAGCGGCATGTGGAGGCCGGTCGGAGAGTGAGGGCGTTCGGTGCGGGCACCTGGTTGAGTGCTTCGTTCATGGCTATTTGCTATCTCCTAAGGGGCTGCCGTTAAGGTGTCCCGCGGCCGGTTAGCTGGCGGATCAGGTCGACCTCATGCTGACGGTAAGGCGTGTCGTCCTGGCGAAAGACCTCGTGGAACCAGACGGTGGGTTGGGAAAGGACGTAGGGTTTTTGCCAGGAATCCCACGGATAGTAGGTTTGGGTTTTGCCCGCGACGAAGCCCCAGTTGATCGCGGCTACGTGATACTGCTTTGCGATGGGCAGGTCGTTGTCGAAGGTGCTGCCTGCGCCACGCGCCATGTACTCGGTGCAGATGAGGGGCCGGCCGAGGGGCTGGAGTTCCTTGATGCGGGCTTCGAATTCTTCTGGCCAGCCGTAATTGTGGAAGCTGATGACGTCGGACTCGGCTAGCTGAATTTTGGTGGTGGCGCTTTCGCGGTCGGGGTGCGACCAGTCGCCTACCCAGACGCCGCTGGTGAGAGGCTGGGTTGGGTGCTCGGCGCGTGCCCAGGCGAAGGCGAGGGGGAGAAGGTGATCTACGCGCTCGGTCTTGTGTGGCTGTGGGCCATATTGCTCGGCGGGATTGTCGGGCTCGTTCCACACGTCCCACGCCAGAATGCGGGGATCGTTGGCGAAGGCGCCGACGACGCCCTTCACGTAAGCCTCTAGCTTGGGCTCGGCGGCGGGGTCGGTGAGCTCTTCCATGCCGGGACTCTGTACCCAGCCGGAGTTATGCACGCCGGGGATGGGGGGATGCTGTGGGCCGAGCTTCGGGTTGGGATCCCAGCAGGAATCGAACAGCACCAGGATTGGCTTGATGCCATGATGCGAGGCGATCGTGAGGAAGGCGTCGAGGCGCTGCTTGAATCCTTCGGGATCCTGCTGCCAGAGCTGGTCCTGCAAAAAAACGCGCATGGTGTTCATGCCGATACTCTGCGCCATGCCGAGCTCTTTGTCGTTCAACTGCGGGTTCCAGGTCGCGGCCTGGAACATTTCGAGCTGATTGATGGCGTCGGAGGGCACGTAGTTTGCGCCCACCAGCCACGGTTGCTGCGCGTACCAGGCGGTTGCCTTTTCGGTCGACCAGCGCGCCGGGTGTTGGGCGATACCGCTGGTTGCGGTGGCGATGATCGCCAGCAACGCGCAAAGAAATCTTGCTCCTGACTTCATGTTTCCCTCACAGATTGGTCCACGTAAGTGCAACGAATTTATAGTAGCCGAATGAGCGGGGGCTTGGGTCATCCAATGCCCAATCGGCGGCCCGATATTCGTGCGGCAGCCGAACTATGTATGCTCTGCGAGCAAGGCTAACCCTCGAACGTGTCGTTCACTGGTGCGAGAGGATCGGCTATGATGGGGCATTCAAAGGCCGCGCGAGACTGCGAGGTAATAGGAGCTGAATTCGTTGGAGACCCCTATGAATGATCGATCGACCAGCACCTTCGATCTGTCCGGGCGATGTGCCGTGGTGGTGGGTGCAACGTCGGGCCTGGGGCGCGAGATTGCGCTGGGTCTGGCTCGCGCCGGAGCGAACGTGGTCGCGAGCTCACGACGCAGCGAGCAGGTGGAAGAGGTCGCTGCGGCCATTGAAGCGGAGGGTCGGCGCACGCTGCGTTTGTGCTCGGACGTATTGCGGCGGGACAGCCTGGAGGTGCTGCATGCGGGCGTTCTACAGGAGTTTGGAAGCGTGGAGATCCTGGTAAACGCCGCTGGCATTACATCGCGCCTGCCGACAATCGATTGCCCGGAAGAGACCTGGCAGCGCATCTTCGATACGAATCTTACGGGGACGCTGCGAGCCTGCCAGATCTTTGGACGAACGATGCTGGAGCAGGGGCGCGGCAGCATCATCAATATCGCGTCACTCTCAAGCTTCGTCGCGTTCCACGAAGTGGCCGCGTACGGCGCGAGCAAGGCCGGCGTGGCCGCACTGACGCGCTCGCTGGCGGTCGAGTTTGCGTCGAAAAATGTGCGCGTGAATGGGATCGCGCCAGGAATCTTTCCCACCGACCTCAATCGCGAGCTGCTGTTCACGACGGAGCGCGGCCGCGAGGAGATTCTTCGCACGCCGATGGCGCGCTTCGGACGTCTGGAGGAAGTGGCGGGCGCCGCGGTGTTTCTTGCGTCCGATGCAGCGTCGTTTGTGACCGGCGAGATTCTTACGGTGGATGGCGGGTATCTTGCAAGCGGCGTGAATCAGTAACTGCTGAGGGAATTTTCGGGCACTAGAATAGGGCAAAATCTCAATCAAGAGGTTGGCGTGGCCAAGCAGGGCAGGGAATTCAGCGGGATGCGGCGTGTCGATCTGGCCTACGCGCAGGTAGCGTCCAGCGAGGTGGCGCGCGACATGAACCGCGATATCGTGCTGGAGTTGATCCGCGCCAAACAGCCGGTGTCGCGCGCAGATCTGGCGCGGCTGTCGGGGCTGCAGCGAAGCACGGTGTCTGAGATTGTGGAGGACCTGATGCGCGAGGATTGGGTGCGCGAAGGGTCCATTGCTCGACGCCCACGCGGACGGCGACCCACGATGCTGGGGCTCAACGAAGACCTCGTGATCCTGGCCGTGGATGTGCATCCCCGGCAGGCGATTGTGGCGGTCGTCGATCTGAATGGCCATTTCCTTTCGCGCGATGTGGTGACGATCGCGTCGAATCCCGAGCGCGCAATCCAGCAGATGGTTGACTCGATGCGGAAGCTGCGCGAGAAGCATTCTGGCAAGTCGTTTGAGGGGATCGGCATCAGCCTTCCGGGCAGAGTGGACGCGGAGACGCAGCGCCTGGTCTTTGCGCCGAATATGGCGCCGAACTTGAAGTGGTCGAGCGTCGACATACGCGGCACCGTGGAAAAAACGATGGGCCTGAAGGTCGAGATAGACAACGCAGCGAATGCGTGGCTGCTCTCGGAGATGTGGTTTGGAAAGATGGACGGTGTGCGCCACGCCGTGCTGGTGACGATCGCGGAGGGCGTTGGCACGGGCATCCTGGCCAACGGGCAACCGGTTTATGGCAAGAACGGCATGGCGGGCGAGTTTGGACATATCGTGATGGATCCGCAAGGGCCGCAATGTGCCTGTGGCGCGCGGGGTTGCTGGGAGACGTTCGCTTCCTCCAATGCTGCGCTGCGTTATTTTGCAGAACGCAAACCGAGGAACGCGGAGATCGGGATTACCGAACTGCATGCGCTGGCTGAGGAGGGCGACAAGGATGCCGTGGCGGCGTTGACCGAGCAGGCGAAACACATTGGGCGAGGCTTGCGTATGGTGACGGCATCGCTCTCGCCTGAGGTCATCTTTATCGCGGGCGACATCACGCAGGCCTGGAGAGTGGTTGGACCCGTGATCGAGGCGGAGATGAAAGCAACGCTGTTGGCCGGCTCGACGCCTCGCCTGATGCCGTCAGAAGAGGGAGGCCTGGCGAGGCTGCGCGGCGCGTCGGCACTGGTACTGCAGCGGCACTCCGGCAAGCGGCACTCCCGGGATGTGCCTGCACGCGGAAAACCGGCAAGACCCGCGATTAGGAAGAAGAATACGAGATGAGTGCCGGGCGCTTACAGCCAATCGTTGTATGCCTTCGATATACTTTATTGCATTCCGCCGGAGTTCGAACAAAATGTCCTTTGTAGTTTCCAGATCTGACGACCAGCAATTCACCTCGCGTCCCGCAGAGTCGAACATTCGCTGGTTTGTGTGCCTGCTACTGTTTCTGGCGACGACGATCAACTACATGGACAGGTCGGTCCTCTCGCTGATCGAGCCGCTGCTTCACTTGCCGTTCATGGGCTGGGTTCCAGGCGTGAGCGCCGCGTATCAGTCGGGGTATCACCTGAACTACGGGCACATCGTGGAGTGCTTCCAGATTGCGTACGCGGTGGGATTCCTGTTGGCGGCGCCGTTCATCGATCGGCTGGGCACAAAGATCGGCTACGCGGTGGCGATCGGAGTCTGGGCGGTGTCCTCGATCAGCCATTCGCTGGTGCATTCGGTGCTTGGATTCTGCATCGCGCGCGCGTGTCTGGGGCTGGGCGAGTCGGGTAATTTTCCGGCGGCCATCAAGGCGACCAGCGAATGGTTTGCCAGCGAAGACCGCGCACTGGCTATCGGCTTATTTAATTCCGGCGCGAATGCAGCGTTCTTTATTGCGCCGGCGATCGTGCCTCTCGTGACGCTGCACTTCGGCGGATGGCGCGCCGCGTTTCTATGTACTGGCGGCATGGGGCTTTGCTGGCTGGTGCTGTGGCTGGCGTTTCCGTATAACCGGCTGCGTCGCGGCTTGACCACGACCCAGGCGGATCTTCGGCGCGTCGTGCCAAACGTTACAGGCAAGAAGCTCTATGGGATTCTCCTGCGCAATCGCGGGCTCTATGCGTTCTCCATTGCAAAAGGGCTTACTGACCCAGTGTGGTGGTTCTATCTTTTCTACCTGCCGATGTATTTGAACGACAACTATGGACTCAGTTTGAAGCAGGCTTACTGGCCTATCGTGGTGGTGTATGCGGTGTCGTCGGTGGGCTCGTTTTTAGGCGGAGGGTTGTCGGGGCTGCGCATGAAGCGCGGCCATACCGTGAACAGCGGACGCAAGTTTGCGATGCTGGTCACGTCGCTGTGCGTGCTGCCGTTGATGCTGGTTCCACACATGCACGCGCTGTTCCCGCATAACGCATGGCCGGCGATCGCGCTGTTTGCGCTGGCCGCCGCAGCCCACCAGGGTTGGTCGGCGACGTTGTTCGCGACGCCTACGGATATGTTTCCGTCGACCTCGGTATCGACGGTGGTGGGTATCGGCGGAGCGGTCGGATCGCTTGGCGGAGCACTCTTCACCGTGCTGGTCTCGCACATGCTCTCGCTGCATCCGCTGGTTATCTTTGCACTGGCGAGCAGCGCCTATGTTGTCTCGCTGTTGATCTTCCAGCTGCTGGTTCCGAGGATTGGCGTGTCTCCCAAGGGTGACGGTGGGGTTGATCTGTGGGCGGAGACGAACGGATAACGGTCAACGCGAAGATAACGGCGCGCCACGCAACGTCAATCGGCATCCAACGGAGTGAGTGAATCTGCGTGAGATCTCGCGTGGAATCTTCGCTTCCCAGGAGCCTCGTTCTGATGAAAGCCGCCGTCTTCGATGGAGTCGTTCGTTCGCCGGGCGAGTTTGTGCGCATCGAGGATGTGCCGCGCCCTGAGATGCAGCCGGGACACCTGTTGCTGCGCGTGCTGGCCTGCGGCGTGTGCCGCACCGATCTGCATATCGTCGAAGGCGATCTGCCGCAGTTGAAGAAACGATTGATTCCGGGGCATCAGATTGTGGGAGAGGTGGTCGAGGGCGCGACCGCGGAGATGCCGGTGGGGACGCGCGTTGGCGTTTCGTGGATGGGTGGCGTGGATGGCGACTGCTGGTTCTGCAAACACGCGATGGAAAACCTCTGCGACCACCCGACGTTTACGGGCTACACGATTGACGGAGGGTACGCAGAGCATGCGTTAGTGCGGGCGGACTTTGCGTATCCACTGGCTGACGGACTCGATCCTGTGCACGTGGCGCCGTTGCTGTGCGCGGGCATCATCGGATTTCGAAGCTTGCGCGTCGCGGGCGTTCAGAAGGGTGAGCGCGTGGGACTGTTTGGCTTTGGTAGCTCGGCGGCGCTGGCGATTCGGGTGCTGCAATCGTGGAGTTGCGAGGTGTATGTGGTGACGCGTGGCGAAAGCCATCGCAAGACCGCCGAATCGCTGGGAGCGACCTGGGTGGGCGCTGAAGATAGGAAGCCGCCAGTGGAATTGGACCGCGCGATTACGTTTGCGCCCGCCGGCAAAGTCGTCGTGGATGCGTTGTCGAGTCTGCGCAAAGGCGGCGTAGTTGCGATCAACGCGATTCACCTGGACACCATGCCGGCCTTCGATTACGACAAGCTGCTTTGGGGCGAGCGGCAGATTCGCAGCGTCGCGAATATGACGCGGGAGGATGCGCGAGACTTCCTGAAAATTGCGCAGGAGCTGGCGATTAAGCCGCAGGTCGTTACGTTCTCGCTGGACGATGCCAATAAGGCGCTGGTAGCGGTGAAGGATGAGACCGAGGCTGGGTCCTCCGTCATCGTGATGTAATCCTCGTATGTTGTGATGGGGATGTGAATGACGTAAACGCATAGGCAGGCAGGAAACACGATGCAGATACTGGTAATCAATAGCGGATCGTCTTCGATCAAGTTTTCGATCTTTGAAGCGCATGCCCCGCAAGGAGGAGATGTGCCGACGGTTGCGCCGCGCTCGTTGTTCGAGGGGGCGCTGAGCGATATTGGGGAAGCTGAGAGCACGCTGATCACGCTTGCAACAAGTGAGGGCGCGGAGAAGTCGGCGACGAAAAAAGTTGGGATTCATGGCGTGGAGCAGGCCATCGCCGCGGTGCTCGACGTGGTATCGGGCAGCAGCCTGCCAGCGTTTGAGGCGGTTGGGTACCGGGTGGTGCATCCTGGGCCAAAGCTACGCGAGCATGTGCGGATCACGTCGGAGGTTCTGGCTGATCTTGAAGGTGCAAGCGAGTTTGCGCCGCTGCATGATCCCGAGGCGGTGCTGATGATTCGCGCCTTCATGAAGCGATTTCCGACGCTACCGCATTACGCTTGCTTCGACACCGTGTTCCATCAGACCATGCCTGCAGAGGCGAGCACGTATGCGCTGCCGCCGGAATATGCAGAGCGTGGCGTGCGGCGGTACGGGTTTCATGGTCTGAGCTGCGAGTCGATCGTGCGGCAGTTGCGGCGTGAGGGCGAAGTGCCGCGGCGGATGGTTATTGCGCATCTAGGCAGCGGATGCAGCGTGACGGCGCTGGTGGACGGGCGGTCGGTGGATACGACGATGGGACTGACACCGACAGGTGGCGTCGTAATGGGAACGCGGTCAGGCGATTTGGATCCGGGACTGGTGCTGTACCTGTTGCGTGAGGGCGAGGGCGATCGAGTGACGGAGGTGGAGGCGCTGCTGAATCATCGGTCGGGGCTTGTCGCGTTGAGTGGGATGGAGAATGATGTGAAGGCGATGCGCGAGGCGGCGGGGAACGGAAACGCGCGCGCGACGCTCGCGCTGAAGATTTTTGCGCGTAGTGTGACCAAGGCGATGGGCGGGTTCAGCTGGCTGCTGGGAGGGTTGGACGCGATCGTGTTCGCGGGAGGGATCGGCGAGCATGATCCGCAGACGCGCGCGGAAGTTGTAGGCGGCCTGGGGGCGCTTGGCGTGAGTCTGGACGCGTTGCTCAACCTGAATCTCGAAAGAACACAAAACGAGGCGGGCGCGGGCAGCATCCAACGTATCAGCTCACCGGATTTTGCTACTTCGGTCCTCGTTGTTCCTGCACGCGAAGACCAAATGATCGCTGTGCATGTGGAACGCATGGCACGGCAAGAGGCGCCGAAATAGCTTCAGCAGCTGCAGGCAGCAAACGTTGATCAGCGAATCAAAACGCGTGGTGAGAATGAGGTACCGATGAAGACAAACGATTCTGCCGAAGTTGTCATGGAGCCAGTGGAAGCGCTTAGTGCGGATGAGCAGCGCAGGATGGATGCTTATTGGCGCGCCTGCAATTATCTGTGCGCGGGCATGCTGTACCTGATGAAAAATCCTCTGCTGCGCGAGCCGCTGAAGCCCGAGCACATCAAGAATCGGCTGCTGGGTCACTGGGGCAGCGATCCCGGGCAGACGTTTACGTGGGTGCATTTGAACCGGCTCATCACGAAGTACGATCTCGATACGATTTACATTTCGGGGCCGGGGCATGGGGCGCCTGCGACGTTGTCGAACAGCTACCTCGAGGGAGTGTATTCGGAAATCTATCCGGCGATCAGCCAGGATCTCGAAGGCCTGCAAAAATTCATGAAGCAGTTTTCCTTTCCGGGCGGGATCGGCAGCCATTGCACGCCGGAGACTCCGGGATCGATCCACGAGGGTGGGGAGTTGGGATACAGCCTCTCGCACGGATTTGGCGCGGCCTTCGATAACCCTGACCTGATTGTGGCAGTGATGGTTGGAGATGGCGAGTCGGAGACGGGACCGCTTGCAACCTCGTGGCACTCGAACAAATTTCTCAATCCGATTACGGATGGGGCCGTACTTCCGGTGCTGCATTTGAACGGCTACAAGATTGCGAACCCGACGATCCTCGCACGCATTCCGCACGAAGAGCTGAACAGCCTGTTGATCGGCTATGGGTGGAAGCCGTATTACGTGGAGGGCGACGATCCTGCGGTGATGCATCCGAAGATGGCCGGAGTGATGGAGCAGTGCGTGCTTGAGATTCGCGCGATCCAGGCGAAGGCGCGGTCGGCGCCGGCAGGGACACCGGTGGAGCGGCAGCGGTGGCCGATGATTGTGCTGCGTTCGCCCAAGGGCTGGACTTGTCCGAAGGAGGTGGACGGACACAAGCTGGAGGGCTCGTGGCGCGCGCACCAGATGCCGATCCTCGATCCGAAGAGTAACCCGGAGCACCTGAAGCTGGTGGAAGAATGGCTGCGGAGTTATCGCCCGGAAGATTTATTTGATGAAGCGGGCAAGCTCATCGAGGAGTTGCGCGAGCTTCCGCCGAAAGGTACGCGACGCATCTCCGGCAATCCGCACGCGAATGGTGGCGTGCTGCGCAAGCCGTTGGACCTTCCTGATTTTCGCGAATATGCCGTGAAGGTGGATGACCCGGCCAAGATACAGGCGTCGTCGACCAACGTTCTCGGAACGTTTCTCGCCGAGGTGATGCGGAAAAACATGACGAGCTTTCGCGTGTTTGGGCCGGACGAAACGGCTTCGAATAAGTTAGACGGAATTTATGCGGCGAGCGAAAAGACCTGGCTCGAAGAAAGACTGCCTTCGGATGACGACGGTGGATTTTTGTCCACCGACGGCCGCGTGATGGAGATGCTGAGCGAACATACGCTTGAGGGATGGTTTGAGGGCTACCTCTTGACTGGACGGCATGGATTATTCGCGACGTATGAGTCCTTTGTGCATGTGATCGACTCGATGTTCAACCAGCATGCCAAGTGGCTGGAGAAGAGCAAGCTGGAGCTGCGCTGGCGGGCGCCGATCTCTTCGCTCAATCTGCTGATTACGTCGCTGGTGTGGCGTCAGGATCACAACGGATTTACTCACCAGGATCCGGGCTTTCTGGACCTCGTGACGAACAAAAGTCCGGAGGTGACGCGCATCTATCTGCCGCCTGATGCCAACTGCCTGCTTAGTGTGGCCGACCACTGCCTGCGGAGTACGAACTATGTGAATGTAATTGTTGCGGACAAGGCGCTGCACCTGCAATATCTGCCGATGGATAAAGCTTCCGACCACTGTACCAAGGGCATCGGCATCTGGGATTTTGCCAGCAACGACCAAGGGGTTGAGCCGGACGTCGTGATGGCGTGCGCCGGAGACATTCCAACGGCGGAAGCGCTGGCCGCGGTTGCGATTCTGCGCGAGCGCTGTCCGGAGGTGAAGATACGGTTTGTGAATGTGGTGGACCTGTTCCGCTTGATGCCAGACACGGAGCATCCGCACGGTCTTTCGGAGCGTGAGTTCGATGGCTTATTTACCAAGGACAAGCCAGTCATTTTTAACTTCCATGCCTATGCTTCGCTGATTCACAAGTTCACGTACAACCGGACGAATCACGACAACTTCCATGTGCGCGGTTACAAGGAAAAGGGGAACATCAACACGCCGCTGGAGCTGGCGATCCTGAACCAGATCGATCGTTTCAACCTCGCGATTGATGTGATCGATCGCGTGCCCGCGCTGCAGGTGACGGCGGCGCACACCAAGGAGTGGCTGAAGGACCAGATCATTGATTCGATCTGTTACGCGAATGAGAACGGCATCGATCGTCCAGAGATCAATGACTGGAAGTGGCCGGCGCGACGAACGCAGATGTAGGTCCTGCACGGACGGCGAGGGGCTTCGCGTGGCTGGGCGCGAGATCTGCGCGAGCGTTACGCGCTGGGCTTCTCCGCTAGCTTGTGAGCCTCTGACGTACGCTGCTCAACGGGTGTGTAGGGTGCAGGGTACGTAGGGCCGGTGTAATTAGCACGTGGGCGGATCAGCCGATTGTCGTCGTGCTGCTCGATGACGTGCGCGCACCAGCCCGAGATGCGGCTTAGAGCGAAGATCGGCGTAAACAGATCGATGTCGATGCCAAGCGTAGTGTAGGTGCTGGCCGAGTAGAAGTCGACGTTGGCGTTTAGCTTCTTCTCCTCTTTCACGAACAGCTCGATCTTGCGCGACATCTCGTACCACTTGGGATTGGCGTCCTTGCCGAGGTCCTCGGACATGCGACGCAGGTGCGTGGCGCGGGGATCCTCGGTGGTGTACACGCGGTGGCCGAAGCCGGAGATCTTTTCCTTGTTCGCGATCATCGTGCGCACGTGTTCGACGGGATCTTCGCCGGCTTGGTCGATCGCGTACAGCAGGTGCATCACTGCCTCGTTCGCCCCGCCGTGCAGCGGCCCCTTTAGCGCCCCGATCGCCCCGGTGATGGCCGAATGCAAATCCGAGAGCGTTGCCGCAATCACGCGCGCTGCAAAGGTGCTCGCGTTCAACTCGTGGTCGGCATGCAGGACCAGCGCGACATCGAGCGCCTTGGTCGCCGTCTCCGATGGCTTTTCGCCGTTGAGCATCCAGAGGAAGTTGGCAGCGTGCGAGAGCGAGGTGTCCGGCTTCACGATCTCCTTGCCCTTGCGAATGCGGTCGAAGAACGCGATGATCATGGCGATCTGCGCAGTGAGGCGGAAGCTCTTGCGGATGTTGGCTGTATGCAGCACGGACTTCTCGTCGGGATCGTAGATAGAAAGCAGCGAGACGGCGGTGCGCAGGACCTCCATCGGGCTCGCGGTCTTGGGCAGGCGGGTGAGGAAGTCAATCACATCGTCGGGCAGTTGCCGGGCGGCCGCCAGCTGGTGCGAAAAGTCATTGAGTTCCGCAGCGGTGGGCAGGCTTCCATTCCAAAGTAAAAAAGTTGTCTCTTCGAAAGACGACTTTTGCGCGAGCTCGTGGATGTCGATGCCACGATACGACAGAATTCCTTTGCCGCCGTCGATGAAACAGATCGAGGAATCGTTGGCAATGACGTCTTGCAAACCCTTGGGTGCGACGGTGGACATAGATGCAGCTCTCCTGAAAACCTCATGCGTACGCAGTACCCTGCGATTATCGGGCAGCGCAGAAGTGGTTGTCACGAGAGGTTGGCCGAATATCGATTTGAGTAGTCGATTAGCTGTTTAAGTGGTGATTGAGCAGGCAAAGCGCAGTGGGGAAAGCGCCGAAACATCGATGGATGGGGACTTTCCTTCGAGCAGGTCGGCCATCACCTGGGCCGTGCCTGGCGCCTGCAAGATGCCATTGCGGTAGTGCCCGGTCGCGATGAATTGCCCAGGACGGGAACATGCGCCCAATATGGGCAGCCTGTCCGGAGTGGCGGGACGCAGCCCTGCCCAGGATTCGATCATGGGGGCTATGGCGTGGGATGCGAGCTCAGGGATGAGCTTCGCGGCGACAGCCCGCAGCACGTCCAGATCGACGGCGTGTACGGATGTATCGAAGCCGGCATCTTCCACTGTCGCACCGATCAGTGCGGTGCCTGCCTGCGGGCCGCTCGTGCGCGGGCAGATGTAGATTCGCTCGCTGCGATGAACCTCGTCGAGTGGGAACGGCAGTCGCACGCGCAGCATCTGTCCCTTGCAGGGCGTGATGGAGATTGGATCACCGTCGAACGCCGCCATCACCTCGGAAGTCCACGCACCGGCTGCGTAGACGACTGCCTGAGCAGCAATTGCCTTGCCGCCGCTCAGCCGAATTGTGGCGCCGCCGACGTTCTGATCCATGCCTGTGATCTGCGTATGCTCGAGCAATCGAATCGATGTAGCATTCACCGCCGCGCGCAGGGCCGCGGCCAATTGCCGGGGGTCGAGAGAGTGTTCGGCCAGCCGCACCGTCGACCTGTCCTCCAGGTATTGGACCGTGGAGTTTGTCTGGAAGGGAACCGTGATACCGGAGAGCGCTTCCAGCCGGCCAAGAAACGCTGGATAGCGTTCGGCGCTCAGTCGAGAGAGCTCTCGAAGTTCAGGAGGATTGCCCGGATCATTGGCGGCCAGCATTCCGGCGGCAGCCGTCGAGGCGCCCCCCAGGCTCTGGCCGCGATCGACGACGGTGACGTTCGCACCACGATCGTTTAGCTCCAACGCAATCGCCAATCCGATCAGCCCGGCGCCAATCACGACGAGGTCGGGCGTTCGGATTGAGTCGAATCGGAAGGTCATCTGCTCCCATTATCCATCGCGTCCTTCTGGCCGTCGGAGTTGCGGGATTTGATACATCGCTATGCGATCCATCTATATGTGTTCGATGGGAACGTACAATCGAGATCACCCTCGGTTTTGGCTGCTTTTTGCGCCCTCACCCGAGCGGAATCTGCATCTTATCGTTCAGGTAAGCTCTGGGCGAATTCACGCTCAAAGAGCGCACCTGCAAGGAGGAAGTCAACGAATGAGCCTATTAGATGACAATGGAAGCACAACTCATGACACCTACGTGGAGCATAAGCCCGCAACATGGCTGGTAGGTGTTGCGGTTGCGGCGTTGATCGTCGCCTTAGGTGGCCTGGCCTGGAGTTTCGGGCTGCAGAGCCATCTGACGGATGCGGAGTCCAAGCTTTCTGCCGCAACCGCGCAAAACGCTGCGCTTTCGGAAAAGATTGATGATACGAATGAGCGCATGAAGGCCCAGGGGCAGGCGCTTGCTCAAAGCGTCGGTCTGACCCAGAAGCAGCTTCAAGACAAGTCAGATGAACTCGTCGCAACCGAGCAGAAAGAGGCGATCCAGACGCAGCGTTTGGCCCGCGAACAGAAGGCGACCGCGCAGCAGGTTGGCGCCGTGCAGACGGACGTATCGAGTGTGAAGACGGATGTTGGTGGCGTAAAGACTGACGTTGCCAGCACCAAAGCAGATCTCGACGCGACCAAAACCCAGCTGAACCGCGTGATGGGCGATGCCGGTGTGATGAGCGGCTTGATCGCTACCAATCACACCGAACTCGAGGAATTGAAGCATAAGGGCGACCGCAACTACTACGAGTTCACCCTCGATAAGGGTGCGGGTGCCAAGAATGTCGGGACCATCAAGATCGATCTGAAGAAGATTGATGTGAAGCGCTCCAAGTTCACGCTCGTGGTTAGTTCGGACGACCGGAGCATCGAGAAGAAGGACCGGACGCTCGACGAGCCTATCCAGTTCTACTCTGGAAAGACGCCGGCGCTGTTTGAGATCGTCGTAAACAACATCGGCAAGAAGACAGTTTCGGGTTATCTCAGCACGCCGAAGAATGCGCCTGAGCCGATGGCCGCTCCCAGCGCCGGTCAGTAGATCACTTGCAAAGCGTATTGCTACGAAGGGGCTGCACAGACATTGTGCAGCCCCTGAATTCTTAAGGAAGAGCGACCTCGATGGGTGCGGCGTCATGCGCGAGACGCACGGTCAGCGTCGCCGACTTTTTTGCACGCCATTGCTTCTCCGATGTCTGTGGAAACAGCAAAACGACGGTGCCGGCGCGACTGGTTCCCGCTGCGATCGCGTCCTCGAACTGAAGCGGCGGCGGTGCAGGCGCGCTGACCAGCGGAACGATCTGCGGGAACGTCTCCTCAAGGCGCGGCAGATCGAGTGGAGAGATCACGGTCGCTTCCAGTGTCGTGCCATCGTCCTTCGTCATCGTGGCGGAGGTGTTGGACAGGAAGATCGGCAAACGCAGCTTGTCCTGAATTCGCAGCGTAGCAACTACATACACATCGTCCTCGGCCACCGGTGCCGCACCGACGATCTGACTGGTGCTCGGTGCTTGCTTGAATACAGTGTGGGGCGCGAAGAGCTCGGTCTTCTGCACGGTAATCACCGCGGTCTTGCGAGGATTCAGCATATAGACCGCTACGCCGACGGCGGTCATCACAATGCCGGCGATGACGAGCATGGGGATCAGGCGATGGCTGTCGGGTGGAGGTGCGAGTTTGAGATCAGGTTCAAGCATCGTCCCTTAAGGATACCGCGGCGTTGGCTCAGGCTCTTCGCAGCGCTGCCAGTAGCTCCTCAACCGGACGCGTATTGAGTATGTCGGCCGCACTCAGCCACGCCCGACGCAGCTGCACAATCCCATGGTCAATCTGGTCGAGTTCGTCGGTCACGTGCGCGTCGGTGTTTACCACGATCTTGCAGCCATGTTCTTTGGCCAGGCGGAGATTCAAGTCGTTCAGATCCGCGCGCGCCGGCGCTGCATTGTGTTCGACGGCGACCCCCAGGCGTGCTGCCGCGGGAAGTAGTTGGGCGAGGTCGATCTTGTAGCCCTCGCGCTGCAACACCTTGCGGCCAGTCGGGTGGCCAAGGATATGTACGTGCGGGTTTTCAGCAGCGCGCAGTACGCGCGCCGTCACCTCTTCCGGAGTCTGGTTGAAGCCGGAATGAACGCTCGCCACCACGATGTCCAGCTGCGAAAGGGTCTCATCAGTTAGATCCAAAGAGCCGTCGAGCAGGATATCGACTTCGACGCCGGCGAGAATGCGGAAGGGAACTGCCGGCTTGATCACGTCGGGTTCGTTGTTCTTCAGGCGAGCCTCGTAGCGTTCCCACTGGGGGCCGCGACCGGCGGCAAACTCTGCGGCGAGCTCAGCGGAGGCCTCGCGAATGCGGCGCGCATGGGTCAAGGCGCGTGGGTCGTCCATGCCATTGGTCATGGCCAGGTTCTTGGAGTGGTCCGTGATCGCGATGTATTCCAGCCCTCGATCGATTGCCGCCTCGGCCATCTCGCGGATCGAGTTGCTGCCGTCGGACTCGGTGGTGTGCATGTGCAGATCGCCGCGGATATCCCCGCGCACGATCAGTTGCGGCAGCGTGTGCTTCGCCGCAGCCTCAAGTTCGCCGCAGTTCTCGCGCAGTTCGGGAGGAATGTAATCGAGATCCAGCGCGTTATAAATCTCCTGCTCGCTAGCTGCCGCGACGACCACATTATCTTCCAGCCGGAGCAACGCATATTCACTAAGCGTGAGGCCGCGTTTGATTGCCCGCTGGCGCAGCGCCACGTTGTGCATCTTCGAGCCGGTGAAGTATTGCAGCGCGGCGCCATAGCTCGCGCGCGGCAGCAGACGGACGTCGACCTGCAGATTGTTGCGCAGGGTGAAGCTCACTTTGTTCTGGCCTCTCGCCAGCAGTTTGTCGATGAGCGGCAGAGTTGCTACGTGCTCGACGGCTGCTGCAACCACGTCGGACTCGCAGGCTGGGCCGGTCACCAGCAGATCAAGGTCGCCGACTGTCTCGCGGCCGCGACGCAGGGAGCCGGCGGGAGTGATCGTCTCAATGCCCGGGAATACTCGAATCAGTTCGCTGATACGCTCTGCATGTTGGCGCGCCACGTCGATGCGAAAGCGCGAAGAGTTCTTGCGGTAGTCCTCAATCCCCTTGAGCAGCTTGTCGGTAAACTTCTGACCCATGCGCGGTAGCGGCAGCAGATCACCGCGCTTAGCCGCTTCTTCGAGACCGTCGATATCGCTCACACCCAGTGCGGAGTAAACCAGCGCGACAGTCTTCGGGCCCATGCCCGGCAGACGCAACAGTTCCAGCATGCTTGCCTTGTAGCGCTGCAGCAACTCTTCACGCAGGGGCATCGTTCCGGTGGCCACCAAGTCGCGGATATTAGCCGCCATGCCTTTGCCAATTCCGGCAATTGCGAGCAGCGCCTTCGGGTTGGCGTCTTCCGTTGTGAGCGTGGCAAGCTGTGTGGTTTGCTGTTCGACTGCTTCCGCGGCGCGACGATACGATCGAATGCGAAACGGGTCAGCCGCATCGATTTCCAACAGTGCCGCTGTCTCATCGAGCAGCCGGGCGAGGGTAATGTTGTCCATAAAAAGTCGAAGTCCGGGCTCAACGTAAAACGCGGCCCGGATCAGCTTCGATTGTAAGGTTTTGGGCCGTTCCCCAGCGAATCGCGGCCCTGATACGCTAAACGGCCTTCGTCCGCGTGACCTGGTCCGCCTGCGGACCTTTGGTTCCCTGGATCACGTCGAACTCCACCTCGTCGCCCTCCTTCAGCGTCTTGTAGCCGTCCAGCTTGATGGAACTGTAATGTACGAAGACATCCGGGCCATCCTCACGCCCCAGAAATCCGTAGCCCTTTGCGTTGTTGAACCACTTAACTGTCCCTTTGTACTGTGCCATGGGTCCCTTACCGTGCTCGAAATGTAACTTCCGCGTGGCCGGAAGATAAAGGTAAGACGCAAATGCAAGCACTTAGGCGGCCTGAAGAATTCCCGGAATCGTGGAATTCCCACATCTTTTTTCTATGTCACTTGTCGCACATACAGGCGGTAAATGAAAGGAAAGCGGGGAGTTGCTAAGGATCGGAAGCATCCAAATATCTCAGCCTCGGGCAGACTTCGAGCGCCACAGGTCGTCGTATAACAGCACGCCGATCAACGTCTTGCCGTCTTCGATCTTGCCTGTGCGAATGAGACGCAGCACCTCGGACAACGGCGTCATGTGCAGCTCGATCTTCTCGTCTTCCTCGGGCGCGGCTTCGCCCTGGGTAAGGCCCTCTGCCAGCAGAATCGTCATCGTCTCGGTAAGGAAGCCGGGGCTGGCGTAGTAGTTGCAGTGGTGTGACCAGCGTTTCGCGCGGTAGCCAGTCTCCTCGATGAGCTCGCGCTTGCCGGCGGGAATTACTTTTTCTCCAGGCTCAATCCGTCCCGCTGGCAACTCCAGCATCAGCTTGCCAGCGGCGTGACGATACTGCCGGATCAACAGGATGCCCGGGTCCTTCGGGTTGGTTTCCGTATCGACGGCAAGAACCACCACGGAGCCATTGTGGCGAATCACATCGCGGGTCGCTTTCACGCCGCCAGGCTCCTCCACCTCGTCCCGCGTCACCCAGAACACGTTGCCCTGGTACACGGTCTTGGACGAGACGGTTCGACCGCGCCCCGTCAGCTTGAGTGGCTTCGGCGCCTTTGTCGCAGCGGTGTTTGCGGAAGTTGTCTTCGCAGGGTTTGATTTTGCCGGGGATGGTGAAGTGGTCTTGGGTTTTTTAGCAGTCGAGGTCTTTTTGGTTCCCATGACCGTACAGTACACGACGCGGCCAGACAGGCGCACGCAAGGATTTGCTGCATCGGCTCCCCCGCTCGAGCATCCAAAGAGTCTCAGGATGAGAGACTGAAACCTGCATGGACCCCCAGTGTTACCCCATCTCGACGCTGCCCGGTACCACCCCGCTCTTCCGTGACTATGCGGATAGCTCCGCAGCTTCTCATCCTGCGGCTCTGCGGCGCTGGTATCCGTCCAATCCGTTTTCCATGGACTGGGCGAAGACTTCGCCGATCCTGGAGGCCTCTCACCGCAACCGCCTCGCCGACGCACTGCGGGCGCAGGCTGAAAACTTCGCTGCCGGCGAGGCTGTCTTCGCAAATATCGAGCGCCTCAAGCAAGGCGCTGCTGCCGTCGTCACCGGCCAGCAGGTAGTCTTGTTTGGAGGCCCACTGCTGACTCTCCTCAAGGCCGCCACCGCCATTCGTAAAGCGCAGGACGCCACCAAGGCGAGCGGCCGTGAGCATGTCCCCATCTTCTGGCTGGCCACCGAGGACCACGATCTCGCCGAGGTCGATCAACTCGCGCTGCTCTCCAAGACTGGCGTCGAAACCCTGAGCCTGGACCTCAAGGCCTCTCGTCCGGTGCCGGTGGGCATACTAGCCGTCGATGGCGGCAGCGATGAAGGCCTGAAGCATCTCGAAGCGACGCTCAACCAGGCCAGCGAGCTGCTCGCCTGGGCGCCCATCAGCAACGTGTTGCGCGAGTGCTACGTCCCCGGCGCAACGCTTGCCTCGGCCTTTGGCCGGCTCCTCACGAAAATTTTTGCCGACTACGGGTTGATCATCATGGACGCCGCCTCGCGTGATTTCCATGCCATGGGCGCAGGTGTTCTGCAGGCCGCGCTGGAGCGGGCCGACGAGCTCGAAGACGCGCTGCTGGTGCGCTCGCAGGATCTCGAGGCCGGCGGATATCACGCGCAGGTGCTGGTCACCGCAGATCATTCGCTGCTCTTCCTCATCGACGCCGAAACCGGCGCCCGCCTGCCGTTGCGTCGCACCGCCGACGGCGAGTGGAAGGCCGGCACGCACGCCTATACAACCGCCGAGCTGCTCCAGATTCTTGCTGCCGAGCCGGAGCGTTTGAGCCCCAACGCGCTGCTGCGACCCGTCTTCCAGGACGCGATTCTGCCCACCGCGGCCTACATCGGTGGCCCCGCCGAGATCGCTTACTTTGCGCAGTCGGAGGTGCTATACACCCGCATCAGTGGGCGCGTAACGCCGGTGCTCCCGCGGCTGATGGCGACGTTAGTAGAACCCGCGATCGCCTTCACCATGGCGGTGCACGAGGTGCAGTTTCCACAGGTGCTCGAAGCGAAGACCACCACCAACCTCGCCCTCCGCCTCGCCGCCCGCGCCATGCCCATTGAAGGTAAGCGCAAAATCGCATCCGTTGGCAACTCCATGGACGCCGAGCTCACAGCGCTCACCGCGTACATGGCGGCAATGTCCGCCGATTTGGGCCGCGCCGCCGGCGTCTCTGCCAGCAAGATGCGCTACCAGATGAACCGCCTACGCCGCATGGCTGCGAACTTCGAGCTGCAGAAACAGGCATCGCTGCACAAGCACGCGGCGGCCATCATGCTGAACCTCTACCCCGATGGCCACCTGCAGGAGCGCCTGCTCGGCGGCGTTTGGTTCCTCGCCCGCTACGGCGATACGCTGCCCGCCCTCCTGGTGGATCACGCTGCCCAGGAATGCCCGGGGCATCGAGTTGTATTCCTCTGACCTCTATACATAAGTAACTACGTGCGCGATACTTTCGTGCATGACCTTTCTTTTGGGATTACCAATCCTGGTGTTGGTCCTAATCGGTGTCTTCGCGTTCTTCATCCACTTCCTCCCAACCTTTGTCGCCGGATCTCGTCACGTCGAGAACTTCTGGTGGATCTTTCTGGTGAATCTCTTCTTTGGCTGGACGCTGATCGGCTGGATCCTCGCCCTCGTATGGGCCGCAAATGACACACCCCGCTACGTCTACAGATATGTGCCGCCGCCGCCGTACAATCGCTAGAGAAGTTTCCCGCAATTGGGGAGACTGTTCTAGTTGAGGATTTGTTATGGGATTGAGCGACCAGCCATTTGAAGTGATGTGCCCGGACTGCGGCGGGATGTTGAAGGTGGACCCGGTTAGCCGCTCGGTGATTGCGCATACGCCCGCGCCGCGCAAAAAGACCTTTGAGGACTTCGGCGCCGCCGCGAAAGCCCTGAAGGAACAGGACGCACGGCGAGAGTCCATCTTTGCGCAATCGGTGCAGGCCGAGAAAAACAAGGACGACGTCATGGCCAAGAAGTTTGCTGAAGCCGTCAAGAAGGCCAAAGAGTCGCCCATGACCGGCAAGCCCCTGCGCGACTTCGACCTCGACTAGCTTCCGTTGGGTTAGGCTTGTTCCGCAGCGCATCTCGCAGCACGGAGCAGAGCGACGATGGAGACCAACCCCCCGCTAACCAGCGTTCCCAATCAACAGCCTCACCAACCGCCCCGGCGCCCTTTCACGCTGCCTCCTGCTCCGCCGGCAGATCTCAAGCCGATTCCGCGCTGGATCTGGATCACTTCCATCCTCGGCGTCCTGCTCCTGGTAGGCTTGGCGATTCCTGTCGTCCGGTCCTTCCGGCATCAACGAGCCGAAGTCACAGCCGTAGTTGAACGTCTCCATAGCAGCATGGCCAGGGGGGACGACGCCGGCATTTTCTTCCATGCCGATCCTCACTATCAACAACAGGTCGGAAAGGAGAAATCGGCCAGGCTTTTTGCCAACGTTCGATCACAGCTCGGCGCTCCCCGCAGCTCAAAACTGACCAGCACTCGCTTCTCCACCAACCCGGCCGTCGGTCAAGTCATCACGGCCCGATTTGCGACCGTCTTCGACAAAGGCTCTGGTACGGAGACCATCACGCTGCATAACGTGAATGGCCAGTATCTGATTCTCGGCTATTACGTTCGGTCGAAGCTGATACCACCATCGCAGATTCCGGCGGATCTCAGATCCAATTGATTCGCCCGAGCTTCCTACCACGCGAAACCGGAACCCGCTAAGACGGTAAACTAGAACCATGCCGCCGATTTTGAATGCTCAGGGCGTGTCGAAACGCTTTGGGGCGACGCCACTCTTCGAAAAAATATCCTTTGCAGTGAACGAGGGCGACCGGATCGGTCTCATTGGCCCCAACGGCGCCGGCAAGTCCACACTGCTGGCCGTGCTGGCCGGTGAAGTCGAACCCAACTCCGGCGAGGTCTCCGTGCGCCGCCGCGCCCGCATCGGCTATGTCCGCCAGATCTCCGAGTATGCCTCGGGCCTCACCGTCCGCAGCGTGATGGAGGCTGCCCTCGAGCGCGCCAGCGTCCCCGCCAATGAACGCGAGCAGCGCCTGCGCGAGACCCTGGGCCGTGCTGGTTTTGCCGACGATGGCACCGACACCTCCATCCGCATGGATGCCGAGGCGGCCAGCCTGTCGGGTGGCTGGAGGAAGCGTCTCGCCATCGCCGAAGCCATGGTCACCGAGCCCGACGTGCTCCTCCTCGACGAGCCGACCAATCACCTGGATCTCGAAGGCATTGAGTGGCTCGAGGGCGTGCTCCGGAGCGCGCGCTTTGCCTGCGTCGTCGTCTCCCACGATCGCTACTTCCTCGAGAATGTTGCTAGTGAGGTGGTCGAGCTGAGCCGCGTCTATGCCGAGGGCGTGCTGCGTGTGCGAGGGACCTACTCTAAATTCCTCGAAGGCCGCGAGCTCTACGTCGAAGCCCAGAGCAAGATGCAGGAAGGTCTGCGCAACCGCGTGAAGACCGAGATCGAGTGGCTGCGCCGCGGTCCCAAGGCTCGCGCCACCAAGGCTAAAGCGCGCATCGACAACGCACACGAACTCATCGGCAAGCTCGCGGATGTTGATGCGCGCACGCGTACCTCGAGTGCCGGCATTGAGTTCAACGCAACCGAGCGCCAGACCAAGCGGCTGATCGAGTTCGAAGACGTCAGCATCTCGCTGGGAGGCCGCGAGATCGTCGGCGGTGTCAGCTTCAGCGTGACCAACGGCATGAAGCTAGGCCTCGTCGGCCCCAACGGTAGTGGCAAGACGACCATCCTGCGCGCTATGTCCGGCGAAATCCCCGCGACCAAAGGCTTGATCAAACGCGCCAACGGCCTGCGCATTGTGTACTTCTCGCAACTGCGCGAGATCGACCCGACACTCACGCTGCGCCGCGCCCTCGCGCCAGACTCCGACTCCGTCGTCTACCAGGATCGCGTGGTGCATGTGGCGAGTTACGCCGCGAAGTTTCTCTTCACCGGCGACCAGCTCAACCAGCCCGTCGAACGCCTGAGCGGTGGCGAGCGCGGCCGCGTCCTGATCGCGCGCCTCATGCTGCAGCCGGCCGATGTCTTGATGCTCGACGAGCCGACTAACGACCTCGACATTCCCACTCTCGAAATCCTCGAGGAGGCGCTGCTCGAGTTCAAGGGCGCGCTCGTGCTGGTCACGCACGATCGCTACATGCTCGATCGCGTCTCGAACATCGTGCTTGGCCTCGATGGCCACGCCCACGCGCGCGTCTTCGCGGATTATTCGCAGTGGGAAGAGTGGAAGGGTGTCGAGCAGGGCTACGTCGCGAACCAGCAGGCCGCAGCCAACAGCTCGCAGCGGGCCTCGACTGCTTCCAACTCACCATCAACGCCGGGCAAGAAGAAGCTCTCCTACCTGGAGCAGCGCGAGTTTGATGCCATCGAAGAGCGCGTCGACAAAGCCGATGCACGCATGGCGGCGGCGCATGATCGGCTGGAAGACACGGCCGTCGTCACCAACCCTGCCGCACTCACCGAGGCGCTCGCGGAGATGGAAGCCGCGCAGGCAGAACACGATGCCGTCTATCAGCGCTGGGCTGAGCTCACCGAGAAGGCCGGCTAAGATTACGCTGGCCAAACCTTAATCCTTGCGCAGCACCTCGCCGTTCTTCATCACGAAGACGGTCTTCTTCAGCACGATAATATCGTCCAGCGGATTCCCCGGCACGGCGATCACATCCGCATAAAAGCCCGGCTTCAGCTGCCCAATTTCGTCCGCCCAGCGGAGCAGTCGTGCGCCGTTGATCAAGTCCGCGCGCAGCACGTCGGCTGCCGGCATGCCAAACTTCACCATCAACTCCAACTCACGCGCCTGCGTCCCATGCGGAAACGGCCCCACGTCCGATCCCACCGCAAACGGGACGCCCGCGGCCATCTGCTTTTTGAATTGCTCGGCGTGGTAGGCAAGTTCGCGACGGTCCTCCGAGCCATCTCCGTGCTGCGGATGGTCGGCAAAATACTCGACGACAGCAAACGTCGGCACTGCGTAGATCTGCCTCTCGCGCATGATCTTCATTGTCGAGGGCGAGAGATCATAGGCGTGGTCGATGGCTGCTACACCAGCCTCTGCCGCATACGAAGCGCCTGGCTCGCCGGTGCAGTGCACTCCCACAAACGAGCCGGTACGATCGGCCTCTGCGACCGCCGCGGCAAGCTGCGATTCGGTGTACTGGTAAGGCGTTGTGAAAGAGTCGCCTTCGAGATGATCTCGCCCCGTCTCGTAAATCTTTGTGAAGTCGGCGCCACCTTTACGCTGCTCACGCATCACAGCGACGATCTGGTCTGCGGAATTGGCGTAGTCTGCGTTTGATAGCACCTGTTGCGCAGGATTGAATCCGATGGCATCTTCATGCCCCCCGAGAATGTCGATCGCGTTGCATGAAACACGCATGCGCGGGCCAGGAATCAGGCCGTTGTTGATCGCATTGCGCACGGCAACGTCGGCGCACCCAGCTCCCTCCGTTCCCATGTCGCGCTCTGCGGTGAATCCGGCCATCACATCGGCCCTGGCGGCAGCCGCAGCCTGCAAGGTGCGCTGCGGCACGGACTCCTCCACCGTCTGCAGTCCCTCGTTGCCGGGGTGGAGGAAGAGATGAGTATGCGCGTCGATGAGCCCAGGCATCAGCGTCGTATCGCCGAGGTCGATCACCACAGCGCCGGCTGGCCGCGTGACACGTGTGCCTGCCTCGCGAATCCGCTCGCCTTCCACCAGCACTTCGCCGGGCGAAAGAACCTTGCCAGCCGCGACATCGAGGAGGCGTGCCGCGTGCAGAACCGTGACGTGAGTTTCAGGCTGCTGGGCCGCGGTAGCGATCGCGTAGCCCGCAAGAGCAACGGCCAGAATTGAAAGTCTCATCGTGCAAGAAGAATACTGCAAACCCGCAGTGCCGTCCGCAGCGTTGCTTACTTCGGCGCCCACTGCTCGTCCGCCGACGGCCCATACAGCGCAGGCACGGGAAGTTCGTTCAACCGCAGATAGACGCCGAGCTGCGCCGTGTGGTGGATCAGGTGATTGAAGAACATCAGCCGGTAGGTCTTGGAGCGCGAGGCGTTGGAGATCATGTGCTCGCCAAAGGAAAAGGGCCAGAGCTTGGCGAGATGTTCATCGCTGGAGGCAACCAACGCTGCGCGACACTTGGCCGCAGACTCATCCAGCCGCTCCAGGCAAAGATCGCGCGACTCGAAGATCAGCGGCGCATGCGGGCGTTTAGAGTTCGCCATGTCCATGCCGTCGTCTTCGAGAATGTAATAGCCAAACAGAGGCATGGTCGCGCAGTGCATGGCCAGCTTGCCCAGCTTCATCGATTTATCGTGCGGCACCCACTCCGGCTTGTCGTTGGGCACACGCTCCAGCGTGCGACGGGTGTTCGAGATCTCAACATCAAAGTCTTCGAGCAATAATTCAGCGGTGGTCATCTCTGAGCTCCTTTGAATCGTGCATTAAATTCCCGTGATACTGAACCCGCAATCGACGAACGTCACGCCGCCGGTCATACCGCTGGCGAGGTCGCTGGCAAGGAACAGCGCCACTTTGCCAACCTCCTGCTGCTCGATATTCCGATGCAGCGGGGCGCGCGCGGTTACGGCGTCAAGGATGGTAGCAAAGTCGCTGACCCCCCGGGCTGCAAGCGTTTTGATGGGGCCAGCCGAGATCGCATTTACGCGAATCCCCTTGGCGCCCAGCGACGCCGCAAGGTAACGCACCGTGGCCTCCAGTGCCGCCTTGGCTACACCCATTACGTTGTAGTTCGGGAACACCTTGGTGCTGCCGTAGTAGGTCAACGTGATGATCGATCCGCCCTCAGTCATCAGCGGAGCAGCCGAGCGCGCGATCGCAATCAGGGAATAAACACTTACGTCATGCGCGATACGAAACTCTTCGCGCTTGGTCATCAGGAAATCATTCTTCAGCGCGTCCTGCGGAGCGAAGGCCACCGAATGCACCACCGTGTGGATGACCGGAAACGCCTCGGCAATCTGCGCGAAGGCAGCGTCAATCTGTTCGTCGACCGAAACATCGCACTGGATCGCGCGCGCTACGCCCTTTTGTCCGAGGGCTTCAATCAAATCCTCTGACTCTTCCCGCAGCCGCTCGCTCTGGTAGCACAGCACCAGCGTCGCACCGGCCTCGGACAGCTTTTCTGCGATGGCATATGCGATGCTGCGCTTGTTGGCGAGGCCGAACACTACGGCTACTTTGCCCTTCATATCGATCATGCTGAAAACTCCTGCCGTGCTGGTAAATCAAATCAACCGACGCTAAGAATAGCAGTTTGAGGGCTACTCT
>Ga0302223_10000229_pt1 | contig 43263 bp, 43 predicted proteins | sample II_Palsa_E2_3_FD_194565 | JGI IMG/M metagenome (GOLD analysis project Ga0302223, IMG submission 194565) | Peat permafrost microbial communities from Stordalen Mire near Abisko, Sweden - II_Palsa_E2_3 | ecosystem: Environmental > Terrestrial > Soil > Palsa > Peat permafrost | place: Sweden... | reverse complement strand
CGGGGGGGCGACCCCCCGGAACCCCCAGTGCCGGCCCGGGGGGCGACCCCCCGGAACCCCCCGCTGCGCTCCGCGCCCCGCGGTGGTACATCGCCGACACACCGGCCACTCGCCGGACCTGAAGGCCCGGCTCGTTGTGTTATTCCGGGGGGACGAACCCCCCGGAACCCCCCGCTGCGCTTCGCGCCCGCGCGGCGGTACATCGCCGAGACACCGGCCACTCGGCCGATAGCGAGCGCCTCGCCGTAACTCGTCGTGGTTGCTCGCCGATAGCACCGCCGTAGCTTTACTAGCGGACGCTGTGCAGGGCGTAGCCGACCCGGCGGAGTTCCTCCCCGGCGACCTTCTCCACGTCGGCGGTCTCGTCGGCCGACAGCGCCCGGCGCCAGCCGCCCGCGGTGATCGACGGCGCCTCCTTCAGCTCGCGCATCTGCCCGGGCGCCAGCGGCACGCCGACGAAGGTGGAGATCGCCGCCGCGGTCGCGGCCGGCCGCTCGATCAGCGTCTCGTAACGCACCGTGATGAGCTGTTCGGCCGGCAGGCTGCGGCGCAGCCGGGCGGCCAGCCGGACCGCCCCCCGCCAGCGCATCGCGGACTTTGCGGCCAGCGACAGGTCGGTCCAGATGTCCCGGTCCTCTTCGGTTTCCACCCCGAAGAAGGGGTTGGGGAACTCGGAGTCGATGTTGGCGAAGCTCGGCTTGAACCAGGACAGGACGGCCGGGTCGCGCAGCATGCACGCCACCACGTCGCGGCCGTCGCGGATGAACTGCACGATCCGGGCGTCCGGGAAGGCGTCCGTGAGGGCCTCGGCGCAGTAGGCGAGGTCCGGGCTGGCGTCGCCGTAGAGCTGCAGGCCGCGTTCGGTCGCGCACGGGCCGGTGCTCGTCCCGAGCCCGGCCGCCTCCCGGCATTCCGGTACGCACTCCAGGCAGCCGTGCGCGGTGATCCGCCAGCCCTGGCCGAACGCGTCCCGCAGTACGGACGCCGCGGCCTCGCCACGGCCGTCGTAGATCGACGGGCGCCGGGCGAAGGCATAGATCACCCGCAGCACGCTGGACTGGCCAATCGTCAGGTGCACGCCATCGGCCCGCTTCAGCGCCCGGGCCAGCAGATGCGTACCGGAGTGCGGCGCACCGATGATGAACACCGGCTGCTGCACCTTGCGGCCGTTGACGATGAGGATGTGGCGTGCTGATCGCATCGTGCTACCAGTCTGCAGAAGTCACTGGCCGGAACCATGGCGGCTGCGGCGGTGATGTGAGGCGTGATCCTCGATGTTGAGTGCGGTCTGGATGAGGGCGAAGTGGCTGAAGGCCTGCGGCGTGTTGCCGACCAGCCTCCCATGACGGGGGTCGTATTCCTCGCTCAGCAGCCCGACATCATTGCGGAAAGACAGCAGGTGCTCGAACATCCCGGCGGCCTCGTCCGGCTGCCCGGTGAGCTGCAGCGCGTTGGCCAGCCAGAAGCTGCAGGCCAGAAACGCGCCCTCGCTGCCGCTGAGGCCGTCCACGGATGACTTCTGCCCTTCGGCCAGCTCGTACCGGCGGACCAGCCCGTCGGTGACCAGCTCGCGCTTGATCACGTTGACGGTGGAGACCACCCGCGGATCGTCGCCGGGCAGGAAACCCAGCTCCGGGATGAGCAGCACCGCCGCGTCCAGCTCGGAGGCCCCGTAGTACTGCATGAACGCGCCGCGCTCGGCGTCGTACCCGCGTTCGCACACCTCACGCTGGATCTGGTCGCGCAGGTTCCGCCAGCGCCCGGACGGGCCGGTCTCGTGTCCGTGCTCCACGGTGTCCACGGCCCGGTCGAACGCCACCCAGGCCATGACCTTGGAGTGCACGAAGTGCCGCTGCGGCCCGCGCACTTCCCACAGCCCGTTGTCCGGGTCGCCCCAGTGCTTTTCCAGAAAATCCAGCAGCGAGCGCTGCAGCGACCAGGTGTGCCGGCTGGCGGGCAGGCCCGCGGTGAGGCTGAGATGCAGCGCGTCGACGACCTCGCCATACACGTCGAGCTGGCGCTGGTCGACGGCGGCGTTGCCGATCCGGACCGGGGCCGAGCCCTCGTAGCCGGGCAGCCAGGAGGGCTCCCACTCGGCCAGGCGGCGCTCACCGGACACGCTGTACATGATCTGCACGTCGGCCGGATCACCGGCCACCGCGCGGCCGAGCCAGTGCCGCCAGGCCAGGGCCTCGGCGGTGTACCCGGTGCGCAGCAGGGCCTCCAGGGCGAGGGTCGCATCACGCAGCCAGCAGTAGCGGTAGTCCCAGTTGCGCATCCCGCCGATGTCTTCCGGCAGCGAGCAGGTCGCCGCCGCGATGATCCCGCCGGTGGGCTCGTAGGTGAGCGCCTTCAGCGTGATCAGGGAGCGGAGCACCGCCTCCCGGTACTGGCCCTGGTAGGTGCAGCGCGCGGCCCAGTCCTGCCAGAACCGGGTGGTCGTCGCCAGCAGGGCGGCAGGGTCAGGACAGCGCGGCTCGCCCCGATGCGACGGCGCGTAGCTGAGCACGAACGGCAGCTTGTCGCCGGCCCGGACCGTGAACGTCGCCCGGTGGGCCATGTCACGCCCGGTCAGCGGCACCGGTGAGTCCAGCCAGATCGAGTCCGGGCCGGCCGCCGCCAAGATCCGGCCGCCCGCGCGCTGCACCCACGGCAGGATGTGGCCGTAGTCGAACCGGAACCGTACCGTGCAATCCATCTCGACGGCCCCGTGTACGCCCTCGACGATCCGCACCACCGAGGGCTCCCCGGACGGCGGCATGAAGTCGATGACCCGTACCGAGCCGTCCGCGGTCTCCCACCGGGTCTCCAGGACCAGCGTGTCACCGCGGTAGGACCGGAGACTCCGGCTCCGGCCGGAGTCTCCGCCGGAGTCTCTGGCCGGCTCGCGCGCGGAGACTCCGGAGACTCCGGGGCTGGACGGGGCGATCCGCCAGAAACCATTCTGCTCGGAGCCGAGCAGGGCGGCGAAACAGGCCCCGGCGTCGAAGCGCGGCAGGCACAGCCAGTCGATCGAGCCGTCGGAGCAGACCAGCGCGGCCGTCTGCATGTCGCCGATGATCGCGTAGTCCTCTATGCGTCCCGCCACCGTTCCTCCTGCCTCCCTGCTGGTTACCGTACCGGGGTACGTCACCGTACGCGGGCCGCATAGGCTGGGCGCATGCGAGCACTACGTCGGGTAGTCGTGATCGCCGTCGCGGTCTCGGCACTGGCCGGGTGCGCGAAGTTCGACGCCGCGCTGGGCCAGCAGGAACTGGTCGTGACCTTCCGTCCTGCCACCTCTCAGCAGGCGATGATGAAGGCGCGGGACGCGTGCGCCCAGCTGCCGGGCGCGACCCCGGAAGCGGTACCGACCAGCCTGAACGCGACGGAAGGCACCTACGACGTCCGCTACCGCATCAACCAGGCGACCGACGCCCAGATCGCCAAGCTTGAGCAGTGCCTGTCGCAGTTCCCGTCCGTAGCAGGTGTCAGCGTGGAGCAGGAGGGCGGCGACTGAAGGCCTGCCCGCCCGGCTGACCCGCCCGCCCGGCTGACCCGCCCGCCCGGCTGACCCGCTCCGCCGGGCTGACCCGCTCCGCCGGCTGAGCGGCCCGGGGCGCGGCCACGGTGCCGGGACGTCGCCGCCGCGGCCGCCGCGGCCGCCAGCGGGTCACCCACGACGGGGCGCTGCACGTGCAGCTGCACGCCCGGTGAGAGGCGCTGGCGACGTCCCGCCCTGATTCCCGTGTAGTACTATCCAAGCCATTACCTATAAATCAGATAGAAAATGAGACTAATGCGGAGACCAATAATTGGCGCCACGGTCGGCGCGGTCACGGCGGGGGCGCTTTTCCTGGCCGGATGCTCGTCATCGTCCAGTTCACCCAGTGCGTCAGGTTCCAGTAGCTCCGGCTCCGCCAGTGCGCCGGTCACGCTACGGCTCGGACTGCTCGCCAACATCACCCACGCCCCCGCCCTGGTGGGCATCCAGAAGGGCTTCTTCACCAAGGACCTGGGCTCCAACAAGCTGACCACCACGGTGTACAACAGCGGCACCCAGGAGACCACGGCCATCCTGGCCGGCCAGCTGGACGCGGCCTACGTGGGCCCGAACCCGGCGATCAACGCTTTCCAGAAGTCCGGCGGCACGGCCATCAAGATCATCTCGGGTGCGGCCACCGGCGGCGCCTCGGTTGTGGTCAAGCCCAGCATCACCAGCGCCGCCGGCCTCAAGGGCAAGACCGTGGACACGCCGTCCCTGGGCAACACCCAGGACGTGGCCGTCCGCTACTGGCTCAAGCAGAACGGCCTGGCCACCACCACGACCGGCGGGGGAGACGTCACGATCAAGCCGACCAACCCCAACTCCGACGCGGTGCTCCAGTTCCAGTCGGGCCAGATCGCCGGGGCGTCCGAACCGTCGCCCTACGACGTGGAGATGGTCAAGGACGGCGGCAAGGTCCTGTTCACCGAGCCGGGCGTGACGACCCTCCTGATCGTGACGCAGAGCTTCCTCAAGGCCCACCCCGCCGTCGTCAGCGATCTGCTCAAGGGCCAGATCCAGGCCAACGACTACATCGCCAAGGACAACAGCGCGGCCCAGACCTCAGCCAACACCGAGCTGACCGCACTGACCGGGAAGGGCATCAAGTCCAGCATCCTGCCCGCGGCCTTCAAGGAAATCACGTTCACCAACGACCCGGATGCGTCGTCGCTGACGACGGACGCGCAGCAGGCCAAGGCCGTCGGGCTGCTGACGTCAACCAACCTCAGCGGCATCTTCGACCTGGCGCCGCTCAACCAGTTGCTGCAAGCGGCCGGCGAGTCGCAAGTCAAATCATGAGGTGAGCCGATGAGCACCACGGACCAGGACGCACGCGACGGGCAGGCCCCCGCCCCGCCCGGCGGCCCAGCCGGCTCCGCAGCCGTCCAGATCACCGACGTCACCAAGGAGTTCGGCCGGGGCAAGTCGGTGACCGTGGCCCTCGACCGGGTGTCCCTGTCGGTCGCGCCCGGTGAGTTCGTCTGCCTGATCGGCGCGTCCGGCTGCGGCAAGAGCACCTTGCTGTCGCTGGTGGCCGGCCTGGATGCACCGACCAGCGGGACGGTGGCGACCGGCGGCCGCCGGGTCGCCCTCATGTTCCAGGAGCCGGCGCTGTTCCCGTGGTTCACCGCCGCCCAGAACGTCGAGCTGCCGCTGCGGGCCAACGGGGTGGCCCGCAGCGAGCGGCGGCAGCGGGTGACGGACCTGCTGCAGTCGGTCCACCTCGGCGGGTTCGCCGACAAGCGGCCGCACGAGCTGTCCGGCGGCATGCGGCAGCGGGTGGCGCTGGCCCGGGCCTTGGCCCAGGACGCCGACGTGCTGCTGATGGACGAGCCGTTCGGCGCGCTGGACGCGATGACCCGCGATTTGCTGCACGAGCTGCTCGAGGGCATCTGGCGCCGTCAGGGCTTCAGCGTGCTGTTCGTCACCCACGAGGTGCGGGAGGCGGTACGGCTCGGCGACCGGGTCGTGCTGCTGAGCAGCCGCCCCGGGCGGGTGCTGGAGGACTTCAGTATCGACATCGAGCGGCCGCGGGGCATCGACTCCGGCGAGACCGTCGAGCGGGCCATGCAGATCAAGGAGCAGCTGAACGAGGAGGTGATGCGCCATGTCGGCTGACACGGAGGAAGCGGCGGCGCTCACCGGCCTGGACAACCTGGAAAATGGCCCCGTCGCGCCCTCCGGGCGCAGCGCCGGGGAGATCGGCGGCATAGTCTGGGGCGCGCTGTGGCCCAAGGTGCTGGCGGTCGCCATCGTGCTGGCCCTGTGGGAGCTGGTTTACCTGCTCAATTTCAAGCCGCACGACATCCTGCCCGGCCCGGCCCAGGTCTTCCCCGACCTGTGGAGCCAGCTCACCCACGGGCAGCTCTGGAAGGCCATCGGGATCACCCTGCGCCGCGCGGTCGTCGGTTTCGCGCTGGCGCTCGTCATCGGCACTCTGGTTGGCCTCGTCGTGGCGCGGGTCCCGCCGGTCCGGGTCGCGATCGGGTCGCTGATCACCGGCCTGCAGACCATTCCGTCGGTGGTCTGGATTCCGTTCGCGATCATCCTGTTCGGCAACAACACGACCGCCATCTTGTTCATGGTCATCATCACCGCGGCCCCCTCGATCGCCAACGGCCTGATCGCCGGGGTGGACTTCACCCCGCCGCTGCTGCTGCGGGCGGGCAAGACCATGGGCCTGCGGCGGTTCGCGCTGTACCGGGACCTGATCATGCCGGCCGCCCTGCCGCCGTTCGTGGCTGGGCTGAAGCAGGGCTGGGCGTTCGCCTGGCACGGCCTGTTCGCCGGCGAACTGCTGGTCATCGTGGCCAACTCGCCGTCCATCGGGACGCTGCTGTCCTCCGACCAGGACCAGAGCGACATGACTGGCGTGATCTCTCTCATGATCGTGATTCTGGTGCTCGGGATCGCGGTCGACATGATGTTCAACGTGCTGAACGAATCGATCCGGCGGCGCCGCGGCCTCGCCCCGGCGCCCAGCAGCGCGCGCTCCTTCCGTTTCGGGACCGCCGTGCGGTAAGCGATCCCTGACCGCGGCCGCGAGACCGCGGCCCGGACGTCGCCCGGCCAGGCGCCCGGCCAGGCGCCCCGCTGCCTGGCCGGGCTCTATGCTGCCATCGGCCTGCACCACCGCCGTCACCGCAACCTCCGCATGGTGATATTGCCGAAATCAATCCGCAAAATTTCGAACCTAGCCTGCCGGAGGATCCGCATGCCCCAGCCCGTGCTCTCCGTCCAGGGGGACCGGATCGCCGGTCCCGATGGCCACCTGGTCGCGCTGCGGGGGTACAACATCGGCGGCTGGATGAACATGGAGAACTTCCTCACTGGCTACCCGGGCACCGAGTCGCAGCACCGCCGGATCCTGCGTCAGGTGCTGGGCCCGCATCTTCGAGCTGAAGGAGTCGGGGTTCGCGCTGCTGGAGCGGGCGGTGCAGCACTGCGAGCGGCACGGCCTGTATGCGATCCTCGACTTCCACGCCCTGCCCGGGGCGCAGAACCAGCACTGGCACAGCGACAACGGCACCCACCGGGCCGGGTTCTGGATCTACCGGCACTTCCAGGACCGGGCGGTGCACCTGTGGGAGGCGATCGCCGGGCGGTTCCGCGGCAACCCGGCCGTGGCCGGCTAAAACCTCATGAACGAGCCCGGTGACCCCGACGGCACGGTGGTCAAGCCGTTCTACGACCGGGCCGTCCAGGCGGTCCGGGCCGTAGATCCGGGCCACATCATCTTCCTGGACGGCAACCGGTACTCCACCGACTTCAGCATTTTCGAGGGCGCGCCGCTGTACGAGAACACGGTGTACGCCGCGCACGACTACGCGCTGCCTGGTTTCGTCTTCGGCGGTCCCTATCCGGGCGAGACCCAGGGCGTGTACGTCGACCGGGCCCAGGTCGAGCGGACGCGCCTGAAGCGGACCGAGTTCATGCGGGCCACCGGGGCCCCGATCTGGATTGGCGAGTTCGGGCCGCTCTACACCGGCGACGCCCAGCGCGGCGACCAGCGCTACCGGCTGCTGCAGGACCAGCTCGCCATCTACGCCGAGCACGGGGCCAGCTGGACGGGATGGCCCTGGACACCGAGGGCGGGATGTGGGTCGCGATCTGGGGCGGCCACGCGGTGCACCGCTACTCACCCGAAGGGAAACTGGACGCGGTGGTCGAGGTTCCGCCGAGCCAGGTCACCTCCTGCGCCTTCGGCGGCAAGGACCTGGACCAGCTGTACATCACCACATCCCGCGATGATCTCCCGCCCGGCGCGGAGCCTGAGGCCGGCGCGGTCTTCCACGTCACCCCCGGCGTCCGCGGCCTCCCGCTCGGCACCTTCGCCGGCTGAGCCTAGGCCTGCCGCCGATTGGAGCTGACTGCCGCCGGGCTGGCCGGCGCCTGCTTTTGCGCGCGGGCAGTGAGGGCAAAGCGGGTCGCGCCGGCGGCGGCCACTGCCGCGCCGACGGCTCACGCCCCGCGCGGCGGCGGGCTCGCCAAGGTTGGCACGCCACTGGTCGCGGCCGCGACGAGGAGCAGGACCGCGATACCGACGGCGGTTCCCAGGCCCAGAAGACGAACCGCCAGCTGGTCAGGTCGGTCACGATGCCGCCGACGACAGGTGGCCATATCTGTCACCTAGCCGTGCTCCCAGCATCAGCAAACCGCCGAAGAACATGGCGTAGCCCGTCGCGATGAGGCTGCTGTAGGACTGCGACGCGTGGAGGCTGGCCAGCATGGATGGCAGCGAGGTGACGACGACCGTTACGCCGAGGACATCCATGAACTGCACCAGGCACAGCGCACCCACGGCCCATGGCAACTGGCGCTCACGTCTCGTTGCCATCTCACGTAATAACCGGCCGCTGAGCGCGGTCCCTGGGACGCGGGCAGCGCCTTAGGTACCCGCCGCGGCCTGGATTTTCACCCCCATAGGCCCCGGCTGCCAAGCGGTTACCTCATACCGGCGCAGCGCGGCTGCTGCGGCTAGGGGGCTGGGTCAGGGCGAGGCGGCTGGTGCCGGTGTAGGCGTTCATCGAGGCGCCGCGCAGGAATCCGACCAGGGTCAGGCCGGCCTCCTCGGCCAGGCCGGCGGCGAGCGAGGAGGGGGCGGATACCGCGGCCAGCACGGGGATGCCGGCCATGCAGGCCTTCTGCACGAGCTCGAAGGAGGCCCGGCCGCTGACCAGCAGGATGTGCCCGGCCAGGGGCAGCCGGCCCGTGCGCAGCGCCCAGCCGACCACCTTGTCCACCGCGTTGTGCCGGCCCACGTCCTCGCGCAGCACCAGCAGCCTGCCGTCGGGTGAGAACAGCCCGGCCGCGTGCAGCCCGCCAGTGCTGGCGAACACGCGCTGGGTCTCGCGCAGCCGGTCCGGCAGGGACGCCAGCACCTCCGGTGAGACCCGCACCGGGTCGGCGGCGATGTCGTAGCGGGATTGGACCCGGATCGACTCGATGCTCTCCTTGCCGCAGACGCCGCAGGCGCTGGTGGTCAGGAAGTTCCGCTGCGCCCGGCGGGCATCGGTGGCCCGTTCGACGTCCCGGGGGAGCGGTGCGGCCGCCAGCGTGACGTCGGCCACGTTCTCGTCGCACATCCGGATCTCCCGCGGGCCGGCCGGGTCAATCAGGCCCTCGCCGAACAGGAAGCCCGCCGCCAGGTCGGTGTCGTCGCCGGGGGTCCGCATGGTCACGGTCAGCGGGGTCCCGCCGATCCGGATCTCCAGCGGCTCCTCCACCGCCAGCAGGTCCGCCCGCTGCACGGCGACCCCGGGCGCAGCGGACCCGCGCGCAGCGGACCCGGGCAGCGAGATCTTCAGCACCCGCCGCCGCTCTGTCCTCGTGGCCACGTTCCGATCCTATTCCCGGCCGCGGGGTGGCTCCAGCGAGGGGATGCGCCGCAGCCAGGCGGCCGGCAGCCCGCTGACGGTGCACAGGGCGGTCCTACGCGGGCTCCGCCGTGGCCGGGGGGCGCAGGCCGTCGAGCGCGGTCTGCAGGATCGGCTCGAGATAGCGGGGGTCGCCGTGGATCGTGCCGATGGCGATGACCATGTCGAGGACCTGCTCGAGCGTGAGGTCGTCGCGGACCTCGTGAGCGCGCTGCGCGGCGAGGAGGAGCGGCCGGCCGGCGGCGAGCACCCGGGGGCGGCCCTGGCCGACGACAGGGTTGCTGCCGTCTGAGTCCTTGAGCAGCTCGGAGCCCACGGGATGTTTGCTGACGTAGAAGGCGAAGAACCGGTGCAGCCAGGCCATCAGCGCCGCGCCGGGCGTCTCGCCGCCCGCCGTCCAGGCGGCTTCGCAGACGGCGTTGACCTCGTCGGTGTAAAGGGCCTCGAGGAGCTCCCGGCGGCTGGGGAAATTGCGGTAGAGCGTCGCCATGCCGACGCCGGCGCGCCGCGAGATCTCGGCCATCGACACCTGGGCGCCCGAGCCGGCGAATGCGGCCCGGGCGGCCGCGAGGATCTTGTCGCGGTTGCGCTCGGCGTCGGCGCGTCGGGCCGGCGATCGGGGTTCTGGAGGAGGCATTTGACGTTCCTGGATAAGTGGATAGGCTATCCGTTAAAGCGAAACGGATAGTCTATCCGTTTAATTCGGGCCTATCCTACCTGCCTGCCGCGACCCGCTCGCGGCGACCTGAGGAGCTATTTATGGAGTACCGGCCGCTGGGACGCAGCGGCGTCTCGGTCAGCCAGCTGTGCCTGGGCGCGATGATGTTCGGCGGCTTCGGCAACCCCGATCACGACGACACGGTCAAGATCATCCACCGCGCCCTCGACGCGGGGATCAACTTCATCGACACCGCCGACGTCTACTCCGATGGCGAGTCAGAGGAGATCGTCGGCCAGGCGCTCGCCGGCGGACGGCGCCAGAACGTCGTGCTCGCCACGAAGGTCGGCCTGCCGTTCGGCGAGGACCCCAACCACCGTGGCACGTCGCGGCGGTGGATCACGGCGGCGGTCGAGGGTTCGCTGCGGCGGCTGGGGACCGACTGGATCGACCTCTACCAGGTCCATCGCCTCAATCCGGCCACCGACCTCGACGAGACCCTGGGCGCGCTGTCTGACTTGGTCCACGCGGGGAAGATCCGTGCCTTCGGCGCTTCCAACGTCGCCGGTTCGGAGATCGTCGAGGCCCAGTGGACCGCCGAGCGCCGCGGCCGCGAGCGGTTCCGCACCGACCAGCCGCCTTACTCGCTGCTGACCCGCGCCATCGAGTACGACGTGCTGCCGACCTGCCTTCGCTACGGGGTGGGCGTCCTGACCTACAGCCCGCTGGCCGGTGGCTGGCTGTCGGGCCGCTACCGCAAGGGCCAGCAGATCAGCGGCCCGGGCTCGGCCGCCCGGGCGCAGCGTTTCCCGGGAGTCTACGAGAGCACCAACGCCGCCAACGCCGCCAACGCCGCCAAGCTCGACGCCGCCGACGCCCTCGGGGCGCTCGCCGACGAAGCCGGGACGACCCTCGTCCAGCTGGCGATCGCCTTCGTCACCCGCCACCCGGCGGTCACCTCCGCGATCATCGGCCCGCGCACGATGGAGCATCTCGAGTCCTACCTGGCCGCCGACGGCATCGACCTATCCAGCGACCTGCTCGATCGCATCGATGAGATCGTTCTCCCCGGAGACACGGTCAACGTCGCCGACAATATGTGGGGCAGGAGCACGTCCACGCTGGATGCCGCGTTCTGCCGCCGGTAGGGCGGCCCAGCCAGGCCGGTCACCGCCGGCCTATCTGGACGCCGCGTTCCGCTGCCGGTAGGGCGGCCCAGCCGGGCCGGTCACCGCCGGCCTACAGCCGGGATTCGCTGAGCCGGTAACGAGCGACTCGCGGTGCTGCTCCTAGCGGAGCCGTTCAGAATAAAAAACGTCCGCAGCCCCCGGGGGACTGCGGACGTTTGCCGTGCTGATCTAGCTGGCGAAGTCGAGCAGCGGCTGAGCGCGGCTCGGGTGACGCAGCTTCGACAGCGACTGCTTCTCCAGCTGCCGGATGCGCTCCCGGGTCAGGCCCAGGGCCCGGCCGATCTCGTCGAGCGTGTGCGGGTTCCCGTCGTAGAGGCCGAACCGCATCGACATGATCGTCGCCTCGCGCGGGGTCAGCGCGTCGAGCGCGCTGCGCAGCTGCTCGGCCATCAGCTGACGGTCGACCATCTCGGAGGCTTCCGGGGCGTCAGTGTCCTCGATGAGGTCGCCGATGCTCGTCTCGCCATCTTCGCCGATCGTGGAGTCCAGGCTGATCGGCTGGCGGCTGGTGCGGAGCAGCTCCTCGATCTGGTCCGGGGTCCGGTCCAGCTCGACGGCCAGCTCCTCCGGAGTCGGCTCCCGGCCCAGGCGCTGGTGCATGTCCCGCTCGACCCGGCTCAGCTTGCTGAGCATCTCGAGCACGTGGACCGGCAGCCGGATGGTCCGGGCCGAGTCCGCGAAGCCACGCTGAATAGCCTGGCGAATCCACCACATGGCGTAGGTGGAGAACTTGTAGCCCTTGCTGTAGTCGAACTTCTCCACGGCCCGGATGAGGCCGAGGTTGCCTTCCTGCACCACGTCGAGCAGCGACAGGCCGCGGTCGGTGTACTTCTTGGCGACCGACACCACGAGCCGGAGGTTGGCCTCCAGCATGTGGGCCTTGGCTCGCCGGCCGTCCTCGGCCACCGCCTCCAGGTCCCGGCGGAAGTCCTCGCTCAGGTCCGGCTCGGTGTCCAGCTTGTGCTCGGCGAACAGTCCCGCCTCGATCCGCTTGGCCAGGTCTACTTCCTGCTCGGCGGTCAGCAGGCTGGTCCGGCCGATCGACTTGAGGTACGTGTGCACCGAGTCGCCCATGGCGGGCGTCTGGTCGTCGAGGTCAGCCTCGCTTAGCCGGTCGCTGGCCTCGGCCAGCGCGGCCGCTTCGGCTTCGGCCTCGATCGCCACGTCCTCGTCGGCGTCCACCTTAGCGGTGGGCGTCGCCTCGTCCGCGCTGGATGCCTCGGCGGTCTTGGCGCCCCGCGACTTGACCGTTCCGGCCTCGGCGGTGCTTGCCTTGGCCGTGCCAGCCTTCACGGTGCCCGGCTTCGGCGTCGTGCGCTTGCTCTTGGGTGCTTCCTGGCGCTCGTTGGCCAGGCGCACGCCCGCGTCGGCGAGCTCGCGCAGGATGGAACGTCCCTCGGCCGGGGCAATGCCCGCCTGCTCAAAGGCCGTCCGAAGCTCGGAGAGGGACAGGTGACCCTGGCTGCGCCCTCGCTGGATCAGGTCGTCCACGCGCATAGTGCTTACCTCACCGTCTCTGACCGGTGTGGCGATTGCGGTCCGCGGCATGCGACACCTCCCTCCTTCTCCTCTTGACACGGGCACGACAGGCGTGCCGTTCACAGACGCCGCGAGGCGTCCTCGTCTAGGGGACCCGGCGCTTTCGCGACAGCGTGCGCTCGGGCACTATCTAGTAACGTTTTCGGCCGGGGATTGTTCCCGGCGGAGAACTTCGAGATCGGGTTTGCCACTTGGCAGCATCGGCATCGAGTCCAGCAGCACCAGTTCTCGTGGAGCAGCGTAACGTGGCAGACGCTCCCGTACATGTCGGCTGAGCAGATCCAGCGTCGGCGGTTGAGCGGAATTGTCCGGAACAATCACCGCTGTCACGCGCTCGCCCCATTCCGGGTCCGGCCTGCCGATGACAACAGCCTCGCGCACACCCGGGCAGGTCTCAAGCACCGACGCGACCTCTCCGGCCACGACCTTCTCGCCACCGGTGTTGATCACGTCATCAGCCCGCCCGCGCACCCTGACCTGCCCCGAGGCATCGATTGCCCCCAGGTCGGAAGTGGCGAACCAGCCCCCGTCCAGCGCGGCCGCGGTGAGGTCCGGCCGCAGCCGGTACCCGGAGAACAGCACGGGGCCGCGGAACCGGATCCGGCCGTCGCCGCCCGTCGCCACCGTGACCCCCTTCAGCGGGAAACCGTCGTAGACGCAGCCGCCGCAGGTCTCGCTCATCCCGTACGTGGTGACGACGCGGATACCTGCCGCACGGGCCTGACCGATCAGGCTCTGCGGCGCGGCTGCCCCGCCGAGCAGGACCGAGCGGAACGCCGGAGCCCAGGTCACGGGCGGCCGGTCATCCGCCAGCAGGCGCCGCAGCTGGGTCGGCACGATGGAGACGTGGGCGCAGCCGGAGCCGGCCAGCACGGCCGGGTCCAGCTGCCCCGCGACCACTGGGCTGGTGCCGGCCACCAGCGAGCGGACCAGGACCTGGATACCGGCGATGTGCGTGGCGGGCAGGGCCAGCAGCCACCGGTCACCCGGCGCGGCGCCGGCCCGGGCCAGCGACGCCCGCGCCGAATGCGTCAGCGCGGCCGCGCTCAGCTCCACGCCTTTGGGCTGCCCGGTCGAGCCGGATGTGGCGATCACCACAGCAGTGTGCGGGCTGGTTCCGCGCCCGCCGGGCCGCCGGACGAGGCCGTCGGCGCTCTCCACCGCGTCCGGCGCGAACGCGTCCAGGATGCCGGTCAGCCGCTCCCGGGGCAGATCCGCCTCCAGCGGCAGGATCGCCGGGCCACTGCCGTCCAGGGCCGCCGCGAGCAGCTCCAGCAGCCGCCCGCCGGCCGCCGGCGGGGGCAGGACAACCGCGTGCAAAGGACGCTCTATCACGCACGTAAGGTTAGATCCTGCTTGACCGGCCCCAGGTACACGGCGGTCCGCGGGGACAGTGATCGCCGGGTGGCGGGCCCGCGCGGTGACGAACCTTGCACCGTGACGATTCTTATGGCGGAGGGTGCGCGAGTGGCCGAGTGGCAGCAAGCGGGGGCTGCGCTGGAGGCTGCGGAGTCTCTGCTCGGATCGCTGCGGGCCTTCGCGATCCCGATGACCACGAAGTTCCGTGGCATCACTGTCCGCGAGGGCGCGCTGATCGAGGGACCGGCCGGCTGGGGGGAATTCTCCCCGTTCGCCGAGTACGGCCCCCGGGAAAGCGCCCGCTGGCTGGCCAGCGCGATCGAGGCGGCGACGGCCGGGTGGCCGGCTCCGGTCCGGGACCAGGTGCCGGTCAACGTGACGGTGCCGGCCGTGGGTCCCGTGCGGGCTTACGAGATTGCCGCCGGGTCCGGCTGCGGGACAGCGAAGGTCAAGGTAGCCGAACGAGGCCAGGCCGACGCCGACGACATCGCGCGGGTCGAGGCCGTCCGGGACGCCTTGGGCCCCGGCGGCAAGGTCCGGATCGATGTGAACGGCCACTGGGATGTCGCGCACGCGGCCCGGATGCTGTCTGAGCTGAGCAAATTCGGCCTAGAGTACGCCGAGCAGCCGTGCGCGACGCTGGCGGAGATGGCCGAGCTGCGCCGCCTGACGGAGGTGCCGCTCGCCGCCGACGAGTCGATCCGGCGCGCCGACGACCCGCTGCGGGTCCGGGCGGCCGGCGCCGCCGACATCGTGGTGCTCAAGGTGCAGCCACTGGGCGGGGTCCGCCCTGCCCTGTGGATCGCCGAGGCGTGCGGCCTGCCGGTGGTGGTGTCCAGCGCGGTCGACACCTCAGTGGGGCTGGCGGCGGGCGTGGCGCTGGCGGCCGCGCTGCCAGCGCTGCCGTACGCCTGCGGGCTCGGTACGATGAGCCTGCTGACGGGGGATGTGACCGCGGAGCCGCTGGCCCCGGCCGGGGGAGCGCTGCCGGTGCGACGGCCTGCCGTCTCGGCGGCGGAGCTGGCCCGGTGGGAGGTGGACCCAGGGCCGTGGCGGGACCGGGCGGCCGCCGCCGCGAGGTTCCTGGACGAGGTGGCGCCCGTGGGCGGGCCCACCGGTGAGGGCCTGAGCAGGTGATGAACCCGTCGACAGCGCTGGCGGTCACCCTGGCCGACGAGCTGATCCGGTGCGGGATGACCGACGCCGTGGTCGCGCCGGGTTCCCGCAGTGCACCGCTGGCCATGGAGCTGTTCACCCGGGCGCAGCGGGGCGATGTGCGGCTGCACGTCCGCATCGACGAGCGTTCGGCCGGTTACCTCGCGCTGGGCCTGGCCAAGGCCAGTCGGCGCCCCGTGTGCGTCGTCTGCACGTCCGGGACGGCGGCGGCCAGTTTCCACCCGGCGGTAATCGAGGCGGACGAGTCGTGCGTGCCGCTGCTGGTCCTGACGGCTGACCGCCCGCCGGAACTGCGCGGCACCGGGGCCAACCAGGCCATCGACCAGATCAAGCTGTACGGCAGCGCAGTGCGCTGGTTCTGCGAGGTGGGCGCCCCGGAGGCGCAGCTGGGGATGGTGGGGTACTGGCGGTCGCTGGCCTGCCGGGCCTGGGGGCTCGCGGCGGGGACCACCGGAGGACCAGGTGGCCCGGCGGGTCCCGTCCACTTGAACCTGGCCTTCCGCGACCCGCTCGTCCCCGAGCGCCAGACCGGTGGCCAGGAGGAAGCGGGCGGCCAGGAAGAGGCGGATAGCCGCGGAGTCGGGCAGGCCGGGCAGCCCGTCCGAGAAGCCCGGGCCGGCCGTGCCGAGACGGGTCCGGTGGGCGGCGGGAACGAGGCGGTGGACGGCCGCGGCGCTGAGAGTGCGGGCCGGGCGTCCGGTAAGGCAGGGGCCCACTGGCCGGAGGTGCTGGCGGGCCGATCCGGCGGCGTCCCCTGGACCACGTTCGGCGGGACGTGGACGGCGGCGCCGCTGGAGCTGCCATGGACCGAACGCGGCCTGGTGATCTGCGGGGACGGCGACAACGATACCGACGCTGTACGCGAGCTGGCGGAGTCCGCCGGGTGGCCGATCCTGGCCGAACCGTCCTCCGGTGCCCGCCGCGGGCCCAACGCGCTGTCCGCCTACGACTACGTGCTCGGCAGCTCGCCCGTGTTCATGAGCCAGCACCGGCCGGACGTGATCATTTCGGCGGGCCGTCCCGGCCTGTCCCGGCTGCAGACCATGCTGTACCAGTCGGCCGCCGCCCGGGGGCCGGCGCCTCCCGGTGGCGGCCCGGACACACCGCGAACGCGGCCGCCGGCCCGCCACATCGTGCTCAGCAGGCAGCCTGGCCGGTGGGACGACCCGTCCCGCACCGCCAGTGACGTCGTACCGGCCGTCCGGCTCACCGGCGCCCCCGGGCGCGCCTCCGCCTGGCTCGAGTCCTGGCTGCGGGCCGACGCGGCGGCCCGGCGGGTGGCGGACGAGATTCTGGATGCCGAGCCTGGCCTGACCGAGCCGAGGCTGGCCCGGGACCTGACGGCCGCGCTCCCGGACGGCGCCCTGCTGTGGGCGGCGTCCAGCCTGCCCATCCGCGACCTCGACCACCACCTGGCTCCCCGGGGCGGGCTCCGCGTCCTGGCCGGCCGGGGCGCCAGCGGTATCGACGGCACCACCTCGGCGGCGATCGGCGCGGCCCTGGCCCACCAGGCCGTGGGCGGTGGCCCGGCGTTCGCCCTGCTCGGCGACCTGGCGTTTTTGCACGATGCCCCAGGCCTGTTCCTCGGCCCCGGCGAGCCACGCCCGGATCTGTGCCTGGTGGTGGTCAACAACGACGGCGGCGGGATCTTCTCCCTGCTGGAACAGGCGGCGTTCCCCGGGCCATTCGAGCGGGTCTTCGGCACGCCGCACGGGGCCGACGTCGCCCAGCTGGCGGGAGCCGCAGGACTGCCGTACACGCGCCTGGAGGAATGGGGTGACCTGCCGGGCGCACTGGCGGGCCGTGGCCTCCGGGTCGTAGAAGCCCGGACCACCCGCGAGGCCGGTACCGCCCTGCGGGCCCGCCTGCAGGAAGCCTGCCGCGCCGCCGCCCGACTGGAAGCCGCCCCCCGGCCCGCGCATTCGGGGCCAACGAGTTCATGATCGGCGCTGCTTTTCCGCAGTATGCTGCGGAAACCCAACGCCGATCATGCTGGGCGCGGGTCAGCCTTCGAGTGCTGCGCCTACGGAACTGGTTGGACGGCTGCGGTGGCGAGCGTGATCACCTCGGCTCGTGCCGTAGCCAGCGAGCGCGCCGCCAGCGGCTGGAGATGGGCCAGCCGCGGGACAAGCGTGGCCAGGGTCAGCTCAGCGCTGACGAGGTGGATGTTCTCGTCGGCTACTCCCTGATTGGCGAAGTAGGCCCGTAGGTAGGGCGTCTGGAAATCCCGCGTTCCCGTGAGGTGCCCGGACCGTAGGCGCCGCCTCGCGTGCTGATCACCACGACCCTGGTATGGCGCAGCAGGCTGTCCCCGGTGGCTGGGTCGGTGAACGCGCCAGGGAAGCTCCCCCGGGCGATCCATGCCTTCAGTGCGGCGGAGACCGAATAACCGAATAGTTGTACATCGGGGCGCCGATCAGCACGGTGCTTGCCGCGCGCAGTTCGGTGATCAGCGGGCGGGTAAGCGCCCAGGCCCGTAGCTCGGCCGGGCTGACGGTTAGCGCGGCCACTTCGCCCGGCGGGACGAGACCGTGTCGTTCCACCCGCCGGCCGAGTGCGCGGTAGGCGGTATCCAGCGACGGCACCGGGCCGCCGGCCAGGTCCCGGTAGACGCATCCGGTCCCGCCGTGCCGGGCCCGCCAGGTGCCGGCGAAAAGGGCGGTCAGCTGCCTGCTGACCGACTCGCCGGAACGGTTAGCGCTGCAGTCCAGGTGCAGCAAGGAAGTCACCGGTTCTCCCGTCACTTCGGTGAGGTTGCGTCCGTCATGAAGGCTGACGGAGCGCGACGCGAAGAGGTGACCGGTGGACGAGCGCGACACGCTGGCGGAACGTTTCGATGAACAGCGCGGCCAGCTGCGCGCGGTTGCCTACCGGATGCTCGGCTCCGCCAGCGGGGCCGATGACGCCGTGCAGGAGGCCGGGGTCAGCCTTCGAGTGCCTGGCGCATCGGGAGGAACTTAACTTCCGTCTCGGCGACCTCGGCGGCTGGATCGGAGCCGGCGACGATGCCGCAGCCGGCGAACAGCCGGGCCCGCTCGCCCGCCAGCTCGGCGCAGCGCAGTGCGATCCCGAACTCGCCGTTTCCCTGAGCGTCGACCCAGCCGACGGGGCCGGCGTAGCGGCCGCGCTCCATGTGCTCGAGCTCGCGGATCAGCTCCAGCGCCGTTTCGGCCGGGGTCCCGCACACCGCTGCGGGCGGGTGCAGCTCACCGGCCAGGAACAGCACGGAACGATCCGAGCCGAGGGTGCCACGAACGGCGGTGCCCAGGTGATGCACGTTGGCAAACTTCAGTAGCGACGGCTGCGACGGGATGTCCAGCTCGGTGCACAGGGGAGCGAGCGCGTCCCGCACCGAGGCGACCGCGTAGGCGTGCTCCTCGGTGTTCTTGGCCGAGGCGAGCAGGCCGGCGGCGAGCTCGGCGTCCTCGGCCTCGGACGCCCCCCGGGGCGCCGTACCGCCCAGGATGAGCGCGGTGACCTCGCTGCCCTGGCGCCGGACCAGCAGCTCGGGGGTGGCCCCGACCAGGTTCGCGCAGGCGAACGTGAAGCAGTCCGGGTAGCGGGCGGCCAGCCGGCGCAGCAGCATGCGCGCGTCGATCGGGCCGTCCGCGGTGGCGAGGACGTCCCGGGCCAGCACGACCTTGCACAGGGCCCCGGCGGTGATCCGGCCGACCGCGTCCGCGACCGCCTGCGCCCACTCGGGTGCGGTCAGGCTGCCATCGTGCCAGCGCAGCCTCCCCATGCCGTCCGGGCGGGCCGTGGCGTCCGGGCGGGCCGTGGCGTCCGGGCGGGCCGTGGCGTCCCGGCGGAGCCGGGTGCCGGTCGCCGCCGCCAGATCAACCGCCGCCAGATCGACCGCCGCGGCGAGGTCGTCCGCGGGCGCGGCGGTCTCCGGGCTGTCGGAGATGGTGGTGAACCAGGCCTGGCCGGACTGGTCCCGGCCGAGGATGACCCGCGGCACGATCAGCACGGAGCCGTCTGAGGCGGGGTCGAACGTGAAGCTGCCGAAAGCCACCGGGCCGGTCCCGGGCAGCTGGACCCGGTCCTCAGCCACGACGCCCTCGAACAAGTCCCGGAGCCACTTCTCCCCGGCAGTGAAGCGGTCCTCGCCCGCGGGCAGCGTGACCCGCGCGACTTCCCCCCACCCCACCAGGCCGCAGCCCTGGCGTATCCACGCCAGGGCTGGCGCCGGGGGAATGCGGGCCAGCAGATCGCCGGGGTCGTCGATGGGCACAGTACGGACCATCAGGCCCCCGGGTTCCGGCGCGGCCTGCCCGGGTTCCGGCGCGGCCTGCCCGGGTTCCGGCGCGGCCTGCCCGGGTTCCGGGGAGGGCTCGCCGGGCGTTGCGTCATTCCCGTCGGGTCTCACGCCGAACGATTTTACGGCAGGGTCTGCAACCGGATCTTCGCCCCATTCGTCTCTACGTATGTGCAGGCCGTTGCCCGAGGGTTTGCTGCGCACAGGGGTTGACTGTACGGTTGCAGGCGCTACGCTCTGTACTAAATATCAATATTTCCGACTCGTTTAGTATGTTTTTAGGAGAGCGGATTCCGATGCTGCGCAGGCCTGGCCCAGCAGTCGATGTCCCGGTGCCGCTGAGCGGCTTCCGCATGGAGCTGATCGCACAGGTGGTCGCCTCCCGCCGGGGCGAATGGCAGCACCTGTTGCGCGCGGAGCCCGGAGCCTGCCGGCGCATCCGGCTGCAGGGCGCGGCCGATCACGACGTCTGGCTGGAGTCCTGGCTGCCCGGCCGGGGCACCGGCTGGCACGATCATGGGGGTTCGGCCGGTGTCGTGCTGGTGATGCGCGGCGAGCTGGAGGAACGAATCCCGGTGCTCGGCGGGGTCGTGACGCAGATCCGGCGCATCCCGGCGGGCGGGACCCGGCCGCTGGGCCGGCGCCAGGTGCACGAGCTGGTCAACGCGTCGCTGGCCCCCGCGTTCAGCGTGCACGTCTACTCACCGCCGCTGGAAGCGACCCGCGGCTACGAGATCGGCGCCCAGGGTCTCCGCCGGGCGCCCGGCCTCACAGCAAACTGAGCTGCTCCGGGGCCGCCTGGGCCGGGTCCTGTGCGGGGCCGCCCGGCGGACTGGTCCGGCCGGGGGAGCCAGGCCGACCGGGCGGGTCCGGACGCGGAATCGGGCCCCTGCTCCGGCTGGCCCCCAGCGAGCGGGCTCCCGCCGGGGTCGCCGCCCCGACCCCGTAGCGGCGCGCGAGCTCGCGAACCTGGCCGGTGATCTCCGCCTGGTAGTCCTTCGGGGCGTAGGCGCTGTGCCGGTACAGGCTGCGGTAGCGGGGGAGCAGCGCCGGGTGGTGCTCGCTCAGCCAGCGCAGGTACCAGTCCCGTGTCCCCGGCCGCAGGTGCAGGACGATCGGGGTGACGTGCCCGGCACCCGTCGCGGCGATCCCGCGCACGGCCGCCGCCAGCTGTTCCGGGGAGTCGGACAAGAACGGAATCACGGGGCCCATCAGCACGCCGCAGCGCAGCCCGGCGCCGTTCAGGGTGCGGCAGACGTCGAGCCGCCGATCCGGGCTCGGCGTGCCCGGCTCCAGGGATCGCCAAAGCTCTTTATCGACAAATCCCACTGAGACGTTGAGCCCCACGTCGGTGACCTCGGCGGCCTGGGTGAGCAGGTCGAGGTCGCGCAGGATGAGGGTGCCCTTGGTCAGGATCGAGAAGGGGTTCGCGTAGTCGCGCAGCGCGGCGATGATGCCGCGCATGAGCTGGTACTTGCCCTCGGCGCGCTGGTAGCAGTCGACGTTCGTGCCCATCGCGATGTGCTCGCCCGCCCAGCGCGCCGACGCCAGCGTCTTGCGCAGCCGCTCGGGGGCGTTCACCTTGACGACGACCTTGGAGTTGAAATCCTGGCCGGCGTCCAGGTCGAGGTAGGTGTGCGTATTACGGGCGAAGCAGTTGTGGCTGACCACCCCGTTGGCGATGAAGTCACCCGTCCCGGTGGTGATGTCGTACATGGGCACTTCGATGCCCAGGGGCTTGATCTCCGTCACGTTCAGCTCGGCGTCGCTCTTGAGCGCGACACCGTCGATCGAGCGCTTCCTGGTGATGGCGATATCGACGGTGTGGAAGAACCGGAGCACTTCCCTGAGCCCGCCGCGCAGCCGAAGAAAGACGAGGCCGTTCCGCCCCTCGGTGCGTTCGGCCTGATAGGCAAAACCGAGCGACGCCAGTGCCGCGGCCGCGCGGCTGATGATCTCGGGATCGGTGTTGGCGATGCGGAATACCCCTTGGCTGTAGCTGCCTTCGGCGTCGAAGATCCCCGCCAGGAAGCCCTTCTGCCAGTCCGGCGTGGGCGCCTCGGGCCAGGCGATCAGGTGCCGGATCGCTTCCACCGAGCCAGCGGAGGACACGTATATCGCCCGCATGGCCTTCCGCTGCCCATGAGCTTCGGCGAAGGTGCGCTCCGTCGTCACGATGCCGAAGGTGCCCAGGCAGCAGCGGGTCCTGCTCAGTGCCTCCGTGTCCACCAGCGCGAGGCGGAACTGGTTACCTTTTCCTCGTGTGTAGTGGTGGCTGGGCAGGTGGGCATCGCCGCGAACCATGCCGCAGAGGTAGCCACGCCGGTAATCGACGGTGTTCTTGGGCCCTTCCGCGAACCCGCCCATCCCCATCAGCTTGTTGTTGATGGTCAGGAACGGCCGCTGCAGCGGACCCTGCTCCGCGCCGGTCACGTGCTTCCAGCCCCGCTCGGTGAGGAAGCGGTGGTCACCGCTGGCGATCAGCTGGGTCCCGTCCGCCAGCGTGATCCGGTAGGCGGGCTTGATCGTGGACCAGTGCGCGAGGACGGTCGTGATCGCGTACCGTCGGTAGAAACCGCTGCGGACGGTGCCGTAGATCGCGTCGCCGACGCGTATGTCCGCCAGGGGTTTGGTGCTTCCATCCGCCATCAGGGTGGGCGTCTCACCTGCTTGGCAGTAGGCACATGCATGTTGGCAACCTCGGTAGGGGTTGATCGTCCAGCTGAAGGCCATCCGGGAGGTCGCCGGGACCCGGTTGACGATGGACTTGGCCTGGATCTCGTAGAAGGTCATGCCGCGGAAGCCCGGCGTGTCGAAGGTGCGGGTCACCGCGCCCCGGTCGAACAGTGTCCCCGGCTGGGCCCCCGGCTGTTCTCCGCCGTGCTGGCCGCCGCCGCCGTGGTCCTGTCCAGCTCCGAAGACGTCACCCGGGCTGTCGTCGGGTGACCCGTCCAGCCGTAGGTGATCCCAGCGCATGTTCGTGAGCATAGAATTCTTATTCGAATAAGGCAAACATGTGTTCGGTGAGTGTCGCAGGTGGCCGGAACGACGTCGCACACTGGCCGGAACGATTGAGTGCTCGCGCTGACCGGAACGATAGGGTGGCGGCCGTGCTAGAGCACGTGACGGTGACCCGCTACGTCACCCCGCTGCGCGAGGGCGGCTCGCTGCCGGCCCTGGTGGAGGCGGACAACCTGGGCACCTACGTGATGAAGTTCCGTGGTGCCGGGCAAGGGCCGCTGGCCCTCGTCGCAGAGATCATCGCGGCCGAGCTGGGCCGCCGGCTGGGACTGCGCGTGCCGGAACTCGTGCTGGCCGAGCTCGACCCGCGGATCCCGGGCAGCGAGCCCGATCCCGAGATCCAGGATCTGCTGAAGGCCAGCAGCGGGCTCAACCTGGGCGTGGACTTCCTGCCCGGGGCCGCCGGGTTCGACCCGCTGGGCTGGACGGCAGACGCCGAATTCGCCAGCCGGCTGCTGTGGTTTGACGCCCTGGTGCAGAACCCCGACCGCACCTGGCGTAACCCCAACCTGCTGGTCTGGCACCGCGACATCTGGCTCATCGACCACGGCGCGGCGCTGTACTTCCAGCACAACTGGCCGACGGCCGACCCGCGGCGGTCCTTCGACGCGCGCGAGCATGTGCTGCGCGATCGTGCCACGGCGCTGGCCGCGGCGCACCGGGCCATGGCTCCGCTCATCACCGGGCCGTTGCTTTCGGAGGTGGCCGCGCTGGTGCCGCCGGCCTGGTTCGGTGAGCAGGGAGCGCCGGCCTATATCTCGTACCTGCGCACGCGAGCCCCGCTGGTGCCGGAGGTGATCCGGCTGTGACGGCCGGCGCCGCCCAGCAGCCGGGCCCGCAGCAGGCGGGCCCGCAGCAGCCGGGCCCGCAGCAGGCGGGCCCGCAGCATGCAGGCACCGAGGTCTTCGAGTACGCCGTCATCCGGGTGGTACCGCGGATCGAGCGCGGCGAAGCGATCAACGTGGGAGTGATCGTCTACTCTCAGCAGTTCCGCTACCTGTGCGCGCGGGTCGAGCTGGACGAGGGCCGGCTGCTGGCTCTCGATCCGCGGGCCGATCTCGACGCGGTGCGCGGCGGCCTGCGCGCGTTCAGCAAGGCCTGCACCGAAGGACCGCTGGCCGGGCGGCCGCTGGGCGAGCGGTTCCGCTGGCTGACCGCCCCGCGCAGTACCGTGGTCCAGCCGGGTCCCGTGCACAGCGGCCTTACCGCAGACCCAGCGGCCGAACTCACTCACCTGTTCGATTCGCTGGTGCAACCGTGAGCGTCATGGCATAATCCTGAGCCAGGCCGGTTCGGCGGTTGCGGGTCTCGCGGCGGCCTCCAGCGTCCGGCCGGACAGGAAAACGAGTGACTACAAACCCGGAACAATTGGATAAAGATCTTGTGGTGGGGGATAGTTAACTACACATCCACCAGCGTGCGACGCGGAGGTGGCGCTATGGCGCTGTCTATGGACGAGCAGCGCATGCTCGCTGAAATTGAGCGGCGTCTCGCCGCGGAGGATCCGGGCCTGGCGGCCCGGATGTCGACGTTCCGTCGGCCAGGCCCGGTGAACGTCTTCCGGTCCGCGCGAGCTCGCGTTATTGGTTCGCTTCTCACCGTCGCCGTCGTCGCGATGGTTTCTCTCATGGTCTACGCGATCTTGCCCTTTCGGTCTGGCTCCCGGACACCCGGCCATCAGCCGGTGACGACCGTTTCCAGTACCGGCCAGCCCAGGATCAGCGCCGGGCCCGGGAAGGGCAGCTCCGCCGGGACTTCCGGTCAGACGGCGAAAGCCGCGCATGGCACGGCAGCGAGGTCGGCCACCGCCCGCACCAGCCAGAGCCCCGCCGTGCGCGTCTCATCCAACGCGGTGCACGCGGCGGACGGATCCGGGACCACGGTGAATCCCGCCTACACGGGCACGTTCCTTGGCCCGTGATCGCCCCGGGCGGCGGGCGCGGACGTCGCGACTTAGCGCTGCGCGCCCTTAGCGCAAAGCGGCCCGGAGCAAAGTGACTTGGCGCAAAGTGACCTGGCGCAAACAGGCCGCTGGTGAGTTCAGGCCTGACCAGGGCTGTTAGGCCCGGCGTCTGCCGCGGGGCCGGCCCGTGTACCGGGGGAGGCGCCGCCGCGGGCCGGGCCAGCCGAGACCCGCGCCGCCCCGCAGATCACGTGGTGGGTAAGTACTCCCGCCAGAGCTGGATCAGGTACCGCTCCAACCCCTCCAGCTGCTTCTTGGCCTGCTGGAATTCGTCGGCGAGCGGGTTGCGGTGGGCGTCGTAAAGCTCCGCGTAGCTGCGCGCCGCTTCCGCCCGGTTGCTGGCGTAGACCCGGACGGCGTAGTTGCCCACTCCGCTGGCCAGCCGCAGCCCGTGGATGGCCTTGCCCGCCGAGCCCTCGTCGATGCTGAGATACCCGCGCAGGTACAGGCGGCACTTCGCCTCTTCCTGCCAGGTATCGCCGAATTGGGGTGGGGCCCCATCCCACTCTTCGATGACGAGCCGGACGTCGAGTTGTTCCTGCAGGCTCCCGACCCATAGCTGCTCGCGGTTGGCGCTGATCAGCGATCCGACCGGAGGCAGCGGCGCACCTGGGGCGTTGGGGTCGACGGCCGAGTCATGCAGCCGGAACATGCGCCGGTCCGGGAACACCGGCATCACCAGCTGCAGAAGCCTCCGGCTCATAGTTCTCCCCCGCGGCACTTAGAGCCCGCGGTCCGGCTGCTCCCGGCCATGAGGAGCCCCCAGGCTAGTCTGTAGGTGGCACAAATGTAGACCCTCGGTGTTCTTTGTCGCAGGCAAACGGGATGCGGGCCCGATTGCGGCCAGACCGCGGCCTGCGTCAAGTCCCCAGGCTGGTCCCTTAAGGCGACCTGGCCCACCTGAACCGGACGCACGTAAGCGTTTCGTGATCAGCGTCTCCCTGTCCCGCCGCCCCCAGCCGGGCCGCCGTGCGGGATTACTTGTAGGCTAACAATCGTTGTAGGAACACAAGCGTCACCGGAACCGCGAGCGCACCTAAGCCACGATCGAGGTGAACTGCCCTGCCCGAGCTCAGCCGCCAGCGCCGCCTGCTCATCCTGGCCATCTGCTGCCTCAGCCTGTTCATCGTCGGGCTGGACACCACGATCGTGAACGTCGCACTGCCGTCGATCGGGCGTGAGCTGCACTCGTCGGTGTCCGGCCTGCAGTGGACGATCGACGCCTACACGCTGGTGCTGGCCAGCCTGCTCATGCTGTCCGGCTCGACCGCGGACCGGATCGGGCGGCGCCGGACCTTCCAGGCGGGCCTGGCGGTCTTCACGGCGGGCTCCCTGCTGTGCAGCCTGGCCCCCAGCCTGGGCTGGCTGGTCGCCTTCCGGATGGTGCAGGCCGTGGGCGGGTCGATGCTGAACCCGGTGGCCATGTCGATCATCACCAACACGTTCACCGACCAGCGCGAGCGGGCCCGGGCCATCGGGGTGTGGGGCGCGGTATTCGGCCTGAGCATGGCCCTGGGCCCGGTGGCCGGGGGCGCGCTGGTCGATTCGGTCGGCTGGCGGGGCATTTTCTGGGTCAACATCCCGGTCGGCATCGCGGCGATCGTGCTCTGCGCGCTGTTCGTGCCGGAGTCGAAGGCGGACCGGGCGCGCCGCCCGGACCCGGTCGGGCAGGTACTGCTCATCGTGCTACTGGCTTCGCTGACCTATGGGATCATCGAGGGCCCCTCGCGGGGCTGGGGCTCGCCGCTGATCGCGGGCCTGTTCGGGCTGGCCGCGGTGGCCCTGGCGGTGTTCGTGCCGTACGAGCTCCGGCGGACCGAGCCGCTGCTCAACCCGCGGTTCTTCGGCAGTGCCCCGTTCGCCGGCGCGACCGTGATCGCGGTCATCGCGTTCGCCGCGCTGGGCGGGTTCCTCTTCCTGAATACCCTTTACCTGCAGGACGTGCGGGGCTTCAGTGCGCTCACCGCCGGGCTGTACCTGCTACCGATGGCGGCGACGATGGCGGCCTGTGCGGTGCTGTCGGGCCGGCTCGTGGCCGCGCGCGGTGCCCGCATACCGCTGGTCGTCTCCGGCCTGGGCTTCATCGCGGGCGGCATCCTGCTCTCGATGATCACCAATCATTCCAGCCCCGGCTTCCTGCTGCCCACCTACGTGGTCTTCGGCATCGGGATCGGCCTGGTCAACGCGCCGATCACCAACTCCGCGGTATCCGGCATGCCCCGGCAGCAGGCGGGTGTCGCGGCCGGCGTCGCCTCCACGAGCCGCCAGGTCGGGACGTCACTCGGCGTAGCGGTGATGGGCTCGGTGCTGAGCGTTAACCTGCACGGAGGGATGCGCGCCGGATTTGTGGACGCCAGCCGGCCCGGCTGGTTCATCGTGGCGGCTTGCGGAGCCGTGACGCTCATCCTCGCCCTCGTCACGACCGGACCCTGGGCCCTCGGGACGGCGACCCGGACCGCCGAACGCCTGTCGCCCGCCGACGAAAGGTCACCGGTGAGCGTGCCATGACCATTTCCTCGTCTTCCGCGGCCCCGCCGGCCCGCGAGGCCGCCGTCCCGGGGCGGGCGGACGCGCAGCAGCGGGCTGTCCGGAATGCGGCGGACCCGATGCCGGCGGAGCAGGCGGCCGACCCCGCGGCCCGGGTCTGGCAGGCCATGCGAGCGCTGGTCATCGACCGCTATGACCGCCGCAAGAAGGTGTGCGACGCGCTCGGTATGAGCTTCATCCGGGCCAAGGCACTGCGCCGCATCGTGGACAGCCCGATGACGATGCGCGAGCTGGCCGCCGCGCTCGGCACCGATCCGCCGTACACCACGGTCGTGGTGGACGACCTGGAACGCCGCGGACTGGTGACCCGGACCGTCCGGGCCGGTGACCGCCGGTCCAAGATCGTCGCGATCACCCCGGACGGTGCCGAGCAGGCCGATCTGGCCGAACGGATCCTGAACGATGCCCCGCGGCCGGTCCGCGAACTGCCCGCCGCGGACCTGGAAGCGCTCGATCGCATCCTCACCAGCCTCCTGGGCCCCGAGGAAGTGTGACAATCTAGCCCGGCCGCTACCGGCCCGCGGCGGCGATCTGCCGCAGCGCGGCCAGGTCGGTGATCGTGACGAGGTGCTGGCCGGTCTGCACCACGCCCCGCCGCCGCCAGCTACTGAAGGCGCGGGTCACCGTGGCGCGAGAGGCCGAGACGAGGCTCGCGAGTTCTTCCTGGGACAGCGGCAGCGCGATGATCACCTGTTCCCCGTCACCTCGGCCGTGACGCTCGGCGAGGTCCAGCAGCAGCCGCGCGAGCCGCTGCGCGCCGCTGGCGGTGGACTGGGCCAGCAGGCTGTCCGCCGCGTCGCTCCAGCGCTGCGTGATCATCTTTCGGTAGGCGCGGGCCGCGGGCGGGTGCTCGTCCAGGAAAGCGGAGAACCGGTCGTGCGGCACCACCACCGAATGCACCTGGCCGATGGCGTAGATCGTCGCGGTCCGGTAGCCGGTCACCTCGCCGGCCAGCTCACCAACGACCTCGCCGTTGCCGCGCAGCGCGAGCACGCACTCCTGACCGCCCCGGCTGACCGAGACGACCTTGACCCAGCCGCTGGTGAGGATGAACAGGTGGGTGGCCGGATCACCCTGGACGCACATGGTGGCCCCGGCCGGGAAGACGCTGGTGCGCCCGGCCGAAGCCAGCAGGGCCCGCTCGGGCGCGGTCAGCAGGCCCCAGAAGCCTGCGGCTGTTCCTGTGTCGTGCATAGTGATGTGCCCGGCCCGCTACCGGCGCTCACCGGACGTGAACGCTCACATCCCACGATGGACCACCGTTCCGCCGGGCACAATTGCGGCGTGGTCACTTCCTGGCCCGGGATGGTGGGCGCCGGGGGCGCCGCGGGGCTGGGCCGTCACCGGATGAAGATCAGCGCGGCGGTGCTGGCCAGGAAGACCCCGCTCGTGATCAGGGCCCAGTTCAGCGCGGCCTGGACGCGCTCGGCCCGGTACCGGGCCTGGCTGAGCAGCAGATAGGCGCGGTTCCAGCTCCACGCGCCGGCCCCCGGCGCCGCCGGCTGGCTCACGGCCCCGGGGACGGGGATGGTGGCCCACGGCGCCCTCGGGTCCAGCGGCGCGCCGGCGGCGAGCCGCTGCTGGGCCAGGGCCTGCTCCAGCGGCAAGCCCGACACCACCAGCAGCGTCACCGTCCGCAGCAGGCACAGGGCCAGGATCGCGAACAGGCCCCCGACGATGACCAGTCCCGGTCCGGTGCGCGACACAAGCGGTAGCACCGTGGCCTCGACGGCCGTGCCGATCGTGATCGCGGCGATGGCCGCCCCGCAGAAACCGGCGCCGGGTCTGCTGTCCCGCAGCATGGCGGCCATCTCGCCCAGCACCGCCTGCGCCTGGGCGTCGGCCAGGGGCCCGGCCCCCGAGGCCAGGTCATCCAGTGGTTCGTCCGCCAGGGAAAGGGGAGCCCCGGGCCGCTGCCCGGTCGTCAGCACGGTCATGATCATTCCTCCGCTCCGCGTCAACCAGTGCCTTCCAGGTAACGGGAAGCGGCGCGGCGGCGCTGGCGCATCCGAGACCGGCCGCGTGTCTCATCTGACGCACGGCAACGGCGGCCACACCAATGACGCCCCACGGCCACGACGGCCGCCCACCGCCACAGCGCCTGTTCGACAGCGGCCGTTCGCGACAACGATGGAACCGTGGCGCGCGGAGCGGCGTCCAATCCGCAACGCGGCCAGTCAGGGGGAACTTCCTTAAGTACCCATGGCCGGGAAACGGAGAAGACGCATGCTCGTGCCGCGCAAGCGCACGTCCCTGGCGGGCGGGCGGTCCCGCCTGGCCTTCCGCACGGTCCCGGCTGCGGCGCTCGCCGTGGCGGCCGCCGCCACGGTGGCGGCCTGCGGGAGCAGTTCCACGACCGGAACCGGGGCGAAGGCCTCACCCAGCTCGACGGCGAGCGGCAACGTGGCCGCCAGCGGGTCAGGGCTGTGCGGGGCGGCGACCAAGGTGGACAGCCTGACCGTGCAGCGCTCGGACGCCCTGCCCGGCAACCACGCGCGGTTCACGTTCCCCGCCACCGAGAAGGTGAGCAGTGCGCCGCGGACCCAGTCGGTGGTGCAGAGCCTGTGCGCGCTGCCGCCGGTGGCCCACATGCAGGTCGCCTGCCCCGCGGACTTCGGCATCACCTACCGGCTCACTTTCGTGGCCGGAGATCACCAGTACGCCCCGGTCACCGTCAGCGCGGCCGGCTGCGAGATGGTGCACGGCCTCGGTCAGGTACGCCAGATCAAGGCCTCGGACCCAGTGTGGCGGCAGCTCGGGGTGGCGATCGGTATCCCGCACCCCAACCAGGCGACGTTCGCCGGGACGACGGCAGGCGCCCAGGCAAGTGCCCAGGACGGCTAAGCCAGCCGGGTGACCTCGACGGTCACTTCCATCGCGACGCTGGGCGCGCCGCTGTAGATGCCCCTGAGCGGCGAGACGTCGGCGTAGTCACGCCCGCGGCCGAGGACCACGTGCCGCTCGCCAACCGGCGCCAGGCTGGTCGGGTCGACCGGGACCCATTCCCCCGTCCAGTACTCGGCCCAGGCGTGGCTCTGCCCGGCGACGGTGTGCCCCGGCTCGGCCTTGGGGTCAGGGTGCAGGTACCCGGAGACGTAGCGGGCCGGGAGCCCCGCCGCGCGCAACAGGGCCACGCTGATGTGCGCCATGTCCTGGCATACGCCGGACCGGGCCGTCCAGGCTTCCAGCGCGCTGGTCTGCACCCCGGTCGAGCCGGGTTTGTAGGCCACCCGGTCGTGCACGAGCCGGACGATCCCGCGCGCCGTCTCGTCCGGCTCGGTGCCGGCCACCTCGCTGGTCACCTCGGCCGCGACGCCGGGGTCCAGGGTGGTCCGGTGGGTCTCGCCCAGGAACTCCAGGATGTAGCTGCTGGCCGCCTGCTCGCGCAGGTCCGGCCAGGCCAGTGGCGGCTTGGGCGACTGCGGCGCGGTGGTCTGCACCGTGGCGCTGGCCTGCACGAGCAGTTCGTGGTGCGGTTCCTGGATGTCAAAGGAGCTGACGGTGGTGCCCCAGTAGTCGCGGTAGGTCCAGATCGGCGCGTTCACCCCGGTCCGGATGCCGGTCGTGAGGGCCGTCTGCCGCGGCATGGTCGGCGGAGTCATCCGGGCCTCGTTGTAGGAGGCCCGGGCCGTGCCGCTGTAGCTGACCCGCGTGGTGTGCACGATCCCGATCCGCCAGCTCACCGTCAGCCCTCCTGCGCCCAGGCCACCGGGGCGGCGTAGGAGAAGTAGCGCTTGGTGATCGCCTCGTTGGCCTCCATGCAGGCGCCCTGCAGGGAGCTGACCAGCCCGGGCAGCTCCGCCTCGACCTGATTGGGGTCGGCGTACTCCAGCCGCATGCGCAGCTGCCCGACCGGCCGCCGGGCCGGGTCGCCGGTGCCGGAACGGGCCTCGTCCTCGGGATCCAGCGCCAGCAGGCACTGCTCCGCGGTGGACAGGGCGTGCAGCACCGACCGGGGGAACAGCCGGTCCAGCATCAGGAACTCGGCCACCTGCGACGGCTCACTGGCCCAGCCGTGGGTCCGGATGAACGACTCGTGCGCGCCGCAGGCCTGCAGCAGGGTGAGCCAGCTGAGCTGGTGCCGGGAGCCGGACATGCGGGCCAGCAGCAGCCGCGCGGTCATGTCCACCCGCTCCAGGCTCCGGCCCAGGATGAGGAACCGCCATGCGTCGTCATGGCTCATCGTGGACTCGGCCAGCCCGAAGAACAGCGCGGCCCGCTCGCGGACGTACCGGAAGTAGACGTGCGGGCCCAGCCGCTCGGCGGAGCGCCGGTGCGAGGTGAGGCCGAGGCCGGTCACGTTCAGGCATTCCCACATCTCGCTGGACACGACGTCCCGCACGCTGCGCAGGCCGGCCCGCGCGGCGAGGATCGCGCCGGCGATCGCGCTCGGGCTCTTCGGGTCGTAGGCCAGCCGGGACAGCGCCATGCCGATGTCCATCGGGCCGTCCTCCGGGGCGGGCACGCTGAGGATGTCCAGCAGGGCGCGGCAGTCGGCGTCCTCGTCCACGTCCGGGTCTTCCAGCATGTGGTGGACGTACACGTCCAGGGTGCGCGCCGTGTCGTCGGCCCGCTCCACGTAGCGGCCGGACCAGTACAGGATCTCCGCGATCCGGCTCAGCAGCCCATCGTCGCTCATTGGTCGTGCCCCTGGAACGGGTCGCTCTGCCGGTCCCGAAACAGGCCGCGCGGTGCGGCCGGGGTCGGGGCCGGGGCGGGGGCGGGGGCGGGGGCGGACGCAGAGGGCTCGGGCCGGTCGGGCGGCTGGCTGTCTCCGGACATGACCCAGGTGTCCTTGGAACCGCCACCCTGGCTGGAGTTCACCACCAGTTCCCCCCGCGGCAGCGCGACCCGGGTCAGGCCGCCGGGCAGCAGCCATACATCGTTGCCGTCGTTGACGGCGAACGGCCGCAGGTCGATGTGGCGGGGCTCCAGCCGTTCCCCGATCAGCACCGGTGACGTGGATAGGCTGACCGGCCGCTGCGCGATCCAGCCGCGCGGGTTGGCGGCCACCGTGCCGTGCAGCTCGGCCAGCGTCTGCTCGTCCGCGCGCGGGCCGATGACGATGCCCTTGCCGCCTGCCCCGTCCACCGGCTTGAGCACCAGCCGGGGCAGCTCGCCGAGCACCCAGCGGCATATGTCCGGGTCGTCCAGCCGGTATGACTCGACGTTGGGCAGCACCGGCTCCTCGTTGAAGTAGTACCGGATCAGCTCGGGGACGTAGGTGTAGATGAGCTTGTCGTCGGCCACGCCGCTGCCGACCCCGTTGGCGATGGTCACGTTGCCGGAGCGTGCCGCGTTGATCAGGCCGGCGCAGCCGATGACCGACTCGGGCCGGAACAGGACCGGGTCGAGGTAGTCGTCGTCGATCCGGCGGTAGATCACGTCCACCAGGCGGCGGCCGTGGGTGGTGCGGACGTAGACCCGGTTGCCGGTGCAGAACAGGTCGCGGCCCTCGACCAGCTCCGTGCCCATGAGCCGGGACAGCAGGGCGTGCTCGAAGTAGGCCGCGTTGTTGACGCCGGGAGTGAGCACGACCACGACGGGATCGTGAGCGCCTTCCGGGGCGGCGGCCCGCAGCGCGGCGAGCAGCCGGGAGGGGTACTCGTCCACCAAGTTCACCCGCTGCTCGGCGAATAGGCCGGGGAACGTCCGCGTCATGGCCAGCCGGTTCTCGATGACGTAGCTGACCCCGGACGGGATCCGCACGTTGTCTTCCAGTACCCGCAGCTGGCCGCATTCGTCCCTGATCAGGTCGATGCCCGCGACCTGGACGCGGACGCCGTTCGGCGGGACCAGCCCGGCCACCTGGCGGTGGAAGCCGGAGGAGGTCATCAGGACCCGCCAGGGCACCACGCCGTCCGCGAACACCTGGCGGTCGGAGTAGACGTCGGCGAGGAACGCCTCCAGGACGCGGACGCGCTGCCGCACGCCGCGCTCGATGAGGTCCCACTCCAGCGCGTCGATCACCCGCGGCACGAGATCCAGCGGGAACGGCCGCTCGTCACCACCCAGGTCGAAGGTGACGCCGCGGTCGGTGAACACCCGCGCCAGCTGATCGGCGCGGAAGCGCAGCTCGGCCGGATCCATCGGCTGCAGCGCGCTGATCAGGCCGTCGTAGGCCGGGCGCGGCTCCCCGGGTCCCGAGAACATCTCGTCCCAGGCCTCCGCGGGCTGATACCCGTCGAAGATGTCCGCCACGACCTCACCGTACTCAGCGCATGTTCCGCGTTCGTTACCGGGCATGACAGAAGTGTTTCGCCGGCGTTTCCGGCGGGTCGGCTGTTTGACCAGCGCCAGTACGGAAAGTGACCTTGCACGCCGGAAACGGACGGCGGGAGCACAAGGAGGCGTCGTGCCCAAGACCACCAAGAGCGGCCAGCCGAAACAGGACGAGCTGCCCGGCACCCTCAGGCGGTCGCCCAGGAAGGCGCAGGAGACCTTCGCCAAGGCTCACGACAGCGCCGTCGAGACCTACGACGGGGACGAGGAGCGGGCCAACCGGGTGGCGTACTCGGCGGTCAAGCATTCGTTCGAGAAGACCGGTGACCACTGGGAGCCGAAGGAAAGGAAAGGGCCGTCCGATCCCCGGGCCAGGAACCCGGACGCGCGGCACAATAAAGGCCAGACGTTCGGCGGCGTGGATTACGAGGGGCACAGCAAGCAGGAACTGTACGAGCGTGCCGCGGCGCTGAACGTGCAGGGCCGCTCGCGGATGACCAAGGCCCAGCTCGCCGAGGCGATCGCCCGCAAGCAGGACTAGGCGGGCTGGGCGAGCCCGGCCGGGCCGCGCGGCTGGGCGGGAATCAGCTGCCGCAGCCGCAGGCCCCGCCGCAGCAGCCGCCGCCTGACGGAGCCGGGGCGGTGCCGGCGCTGGCGCTCCGGCCGCCCACGGCGACCGTGGACAGCAGCTTCACCGTGTCGTCGTGGCCGTCCGGGCAGGCACACGGGGCCGAGGACTCGCTCATCGGGCGGGTCACCTCGAACGTGGAGCCGCAGGCGCGGCAGCGGTACTCATAACGGGGCATGCCAGCCAGCCTAGGTCATCGGCGCTGGCCACGGGAGGACCCGGCGGCCGCGTCGTCGTCGGTGGGGTGCCCGGAGTCTCCGTTGGCCTGGGCCGGGACGGCGCTGCCGTTCGTTCCGTGAGCGTTGCCGCCGGCCTCGTTGGCGCGGCCGTTCGTTCCGTGACCGTTGCCGCTGGTCCCGTTCGCGGTCCCGCTGGTCCCGGCGGTGACCGCCGGGCCGTTCGCGGCCTCCCGGGGAGTCCCATTCGGCTCAGCGCCGCGCCGAGCCTGGCCCACCTGCTCAGCCTGGCCGGACAGTTCAGCCGGAGCGGCCGCGGCGGCCGGGGCCGGGGCCGCCGTCGCGGCCGCCACCTGCCCGGCGCCGGAACCGGAGTCGTCGTAGTAGAACTGCTTGCCGCGCAGCAGCGAGACCATCGCGCCGATGAACGACATGATGGCCGCGGCGGTGAAGACGATCACGAGGCCATGGTGGAACGGGCCGGAGATGACGCTGGGGAAGAACTGCTTACCGGTGAGCACGCCCACCTGCTTCGCGGACAGGTGGTTCAGCGCACCGGTCGGACCCAGCAGGTTGTGGATCGGGTTGTAGCCGAGCAGCGCCGCGAACAACGTGCTGACCGGGGGCAGGTGCGCCACCTTGGACGCGATGTCCAGGGGCACCCCCTGGCTGTGCAGCCCGGCGGTCAGCGTGCGGGGCAGCGTGCTGGCCAGGCCGGCCACCATCAGCGAGAAGAAGATGCCGATGGATAGCGACATGCCCGAGTTCTGGAACGTGGACCGCATACCGGAGGCCGAGCCACGGCGGTACGCCGGCACGCTGCTCATGATCGCGGACGTGTTCGGCGAGGCGAACAGCCCGGACCCGACCCCGTTGAGGAAGATCAGGGTCCCGAAGATCCAGTAGGGGAACACGATCGGCAGCAGCAGCAGGCCGACAAACGCACACGTGGCCACGAGCAGCCCGGCCGTCGCGAACAGGCGCTGGCCATAACGGTCGGACAAGATCCCGGAGATCGGCCCTGCGATCAGGAAGCCCGCGGTCAGCGGCAGCATGTAGATGCCCGCCCACAGCGGCGTGTCCACGAAGTTGTAGCCGTGCAGCGGCAGCCAGATCCCGGCCAGCCAGATGACCAGCATGAACTGCAGCCCGCCGCGCGCGATCGCGCCGAGCAGCGAGGCCAGGTTGCCGGCCGCGAAGGCCCGGATGCGGAACAACCGCATGTCGAACATCGGCTCGGGAATCTTTAGCTCGATGAAGCAGAAGGCGACGAGCAGGACGATGCCGATGGCCAGCCCGCCAAGGACGAAGGGGCTCGTCCAGCCGGTGGGGTGCCCGCCGTACGGCTGAATCCCGTAGGTGATCGCCACCAGCAGCAGCCCGGCGCCCAGGGCGAACGTGACGTTGCCCAGCCAGTCGATCTTCGCCCGCCGGGTGGTGGCGACCTCGCGCAGGTTCAGGTAGGCCCAGATCGTGCCGAACACGCCGATCGGGACGTTGACCCAGAACACTGCGCGCCAGTCCCAGGCGGCCAGCACACCACCGAGCAGCAGCCCGACAAACTGGCCCGAGATGCCGGCGATCTGGTTGATGCCCAGCGCCATGCCCCGCTGGTTGGCCGGGAACGCGTCGGTCAGGATGGCGGCGGAGTTCGCCATCAGCATGGCGCCGCCGAACGCCTGGACGATGCGGAATCCGATCAGCCACATGGCCCCGCTGGCGCCGATCAGCGGATCAACGGACAGGAGGATCGACGCGATCGTGAACACGACAAAGCCAAGGTTGTAGATCTTCACCCGGCCGAACATGTCGCCCAGCCGGCCGAGCGTCACCACCAGGACGGCCTGGACGAGCAGGTACCCGATGATCATCCACAGCAGGTAGCTGATGTTCCCCGGCGCCAGCGGGTTGAGGTGGATGCCGCGGAAGATGGCCGGCATCGCGATGATCACGATCGAGGCGTCGATCGTCGCCATCGTCATGCTCAGCGTGGTGTTGGACAGCGCCACCCACTTGTAGCTGCCGCTCTGCCGCCGCCCTCTGGGGGCTGGCCCGGCGCCTCCGGACAGGGTGCCCGCCCCGTTCCGCCGCTGTCCGTCTGCCGTCGTAGGCTCCTGCTCCGGGCGTCCCTGCCCAGCCGATTTCCGCACGTTCCCCAAGCATAGCGGCAAACAGTTGTTTGATCACAACTATTTGCCGGGCGAACGGTTTGAGGGTTGCTGCGGTCGAGCTAAGCAACCCGCTGACCAGGCACAGGGTGTCGGCGGCGCGGCGTGCGGGCAGGCGCGGCGCACGGGTTCGGCGCGGCGGATTCGGCGAGGCGCGGGGGATTCGGCGCACCGGTGGGGGATTCGGCGCACCGCGGAACGGATTCAGCGCACCGCAAGGCGGATTCAGCGCACCGCAAGGCGGACGGCTGCAGGCCACGTCCGATCTCCAGCGCCAGGCGCTGCTCCTCGTACGCCGTGTAGGCGGCGTCCACCTGCCAGTTCACGGCGGGCGGCCAGTCGCAGTCGTAGGCGGCCAGCACCCCGCCCGGGCGCAGGAGCCGGGCAATCTCCGGCAGCGCCCGGCCCGGGTCGAACCAGTGCATCGCCTGGCTGGCCGTGACGATGTCCGCGGACTGACCGGGCATGCCGGTGTCTTCCGCCGACGCGTCGGCCAGGGCGAACACGGCCCGGTCGGGCAGGGCAGCGATCCGGCGCGCGGCGATATGCCGCCAGATGGGCGACCGCATCGATCACCGCGTTCTGTACCGACGGAGTGGCACCGATCGTGCCCGCCTCCCCGATGCCCTCGGTCGGCCTGGTCAACATGGGCCCCGCCCCGCTCCGGGCCGCGGCCACCGAGCAGGCTCTGGCCGAGGGGGCCGCCCCGGCCGAGGCGGCCGCCCTGGCCGCCGACGGCACCAGCCCGGCCGCCGACAACAACGCGAGCGCCGCCTACCACCAGCACCTGGCCCGGGTCCTCGTCCGCCGCGCCCTGGAAGAAGCCTCCAGCCGGTAACTGCCGGCGAATTAACGGGCCCGTTCCACGGCCCGGGACACGGCCGGGGTCTCGTTGATGACTACCCGGGAGCGATGGTGGTGACCGTGCCTGAACTGCCCATGAATTTGAGCGCGCCATCCGCGGAATCTACATACAGGACGCCGCCGCTGCCGGGAACGGCCGGCTGGGGCTGGGGCGTGAAGGCCAGCAGCCCGTCAAGTTTCAGCTGGCGATGGTTGTCCGGCGACGGCACAACCGTCTCGACCCCGGTCAGGTCGTTGTTTTCCAGATCCAGCGACGCGCTGCCGTTGGCCTCGGGAGCGACGGAGATGATGGGATTATCCGCCCCGGTCGAGACGGCGAGGCCGGTACGCTCGCTCCCGCCGCCGTCCAGGTAGTTAAGCTTCACGAAGGTGCCGGCCCCGCCCCGGCCGAGCAGTTCCAGGTTCCCGCCGGGGACAGAAGTGATGAAAGCCAGGCTGTCGATTGACTGGCCGTGGCCGGCGAGCTGATTGACCAGGTACCCGTCGTTGATGCCGCCGTCAGGCTGAAAATGGGTAACGTCTGCCTGGGCTGGGCTGGACATGGCCGGAATGCTCCCTTGGTGACGCGGCTCCGCGGGTGTCGTTTCCGCCGCTGCTTCTGGCTGGCCAGGCCGGCTGACCACGGCCACCGTGGCTGCGACGCCGGCGCTCACCATAAAGCGCCGGCGCGGAATTGCCGATTTTCTCCTGCGCATACTAACGGGCTCCCAACTCTGAGCTACTAGCAGCGCACTCTACGCACAGGCGATGGCCGACAGACGAACTCGCATCAATCGTGGGCGACGGCGAGGCGACCGTTACCGGCCCAGCGAGTCCGGCCCTAGTGCCCGGTGAGCGGCCGAAGGGAGGCCGGCCTGATCGAGATCCGGGAGCTGCCGCTGGCCGTCCTGCCAGTTCCGTCCTCACCGGGCGCTACGGAACTGGCTATCGGGCCGCCACGGTGGCTTTCTGCAGTGTCTCGGACCATCCGGGATGGCTTGGCCAGGGATGAGTCCGGTGGCGGGCGAGGTGGGATGGCGTGCGCGATGGCTTTTCCTTGTAGACGAAGGCCTGGCGCAGCCGGGCATATGGTTCGGGCGGCCCGGAGAAGTTACGGCTCATGATGGCCAGCTCGTCGGCCCGGTAGGCGGCCAGCGGCCGGTGTTTTTCGGCCGCGGCGAGCTGCCGCGCCTTGGCGGCCAGCTGCGCTGGGTGGCCGGGGCTGCGGGCCAGCTGTTCGGCCAGGGCCGCGACCTGCGCGCGGTAGCCGGCCGGGTCGGCGGCGATGACCCGGTCGATCAGCCCAGACCGGAGGGCGGACGCGGGACTCACCGGCAGGCAGGCGCTGGTGAGCTTGGCGGCCTCGGTTGCCCCGACGCGGCGGGGCAGGGTGTAGGTCCAGTATTCCGAGCCGTGCAGGCCCATCAGCCGGTAGTGCGGGTTGAGGACCGCGCCGGCCCGGCACCAGACCTGGTCGGCGGCCAGCGCGAGCATCAGGCCGCCGGCCGCGGCGTTACCCGCCAGCGCCGCCACGGTGAGCTGGCCGGTGCTGGTCAGGATCGCCTCGACCAGGTCGTCCATGGCGTTGATGTTCCGCCAGGACTCTTCGGCAGGATTCTCGGCGGCCTCGATCACGTTCAGGTGGATGCCGTTGGCGAAGAAGTCCCGTTGCCCCCCGAGCACGATGACCTTCACCGGCCGGGCCTGGGCGTGCCGGTAGGCAGCGAGCAGGCGGCGGCACTGACCGGTGCTCATCGCGCCGCCAGGGAAGCAGAACTCCAGGTAGCCGACACCGCCGGCCTCGTGGTAGCTGATCTGCTGGTAAGTTCGCCGGCCCGGCGGCATGGCCAGCGGCACTGGGACCCGCGGGACGTCGGCCAGGGAGCCGCGCAGCGCCATCGTGGCCGGCAGCTTGACGGTTTTCGGGCCGCCGGGCGCTGGGCGGCGGCGCAGCTGGGGTATCCAGACCGCTCCGTCGGTGGTCGCCCGGCAGATGGCGCCGTCTCGCTGGGCGAGGATCGATCCGGGCTCACCGTGCAGCTCGTCTTCGGGCTCCCCGCCGACCAGGTAATACTCGGCGTCGCCGATCACGTCCAGCACGCCGGGGCTGGAGTCGGCGGCGCGCAGCTTGGCCAGCACCACCGAGGTGGCATCGGCTGACCAGTCGATCCTGCGGTCGGCCTGCCGACACGGCGGACGGCACTGCCCAGTGACGTCGGGGCAGCTGTAGTCTAGCGGCTCCGGCCGGTAGCGGCCTGCCGCGAACCGGGCTACGGCCAGCAGCACGGCCTGCACCGCGGCGTCCGCCACCTCGCTGCGGTACGCAGAGCTCTTCGAGCAGCCGGGCATCGTGAACTCCGCGCTGGCCCAGATGTCGCCAGCGTCCATCTCCGCGTTCGCCTGCAGCACGGTGACACCCCAGCGCCCGGCACCGCCCATGATCGCCCAGTCCAGCGAGGACGGCCCCCGGTCACCCCTAGGTCCGGGGTGAACGATAAAGCAGGGAAAGCCCGACCAGATGTCTGCGGGAATCGCCGCTGTCAGCATCGGCGCGATGACCAGATCCGGGTCAAAGCGGCGGACCCCATCGCGCAGCACCTCATCCCCGAGCGCCAGCTCAACCGATACCTCGTGACCCCGGTCGGCCAGCTCAACATGTACTCGCTGCGTCAGGCTGTTGTAGCCGCTGGCCACCAGCAAGATCCGCATCAGCGTCCCCCATTCCGGCCGAGCCGGAAGATCCCGGTGCCACCGCCGCGCCGTAAATTCCGCTGCACGGTTGTCGCGGTATGGTCTCTCTCAGAGCAGAGCCTGCAAGCGCCGCCTTGATACAACATTGAGGACGCAAGCCGCAACGAACCAGCAGGCACGGGCTGCCCTAGAGGCTCACCAGCCTCTAGGGCCGGCCGGCGCCGGGTGCGGGGGCCTCGAACTTCACGACCTGCCCCGTTGGCTCCGCCGTCTGCGGGCCGCCGAACTCCTGGCTGACGACGTACAGCTGTGGCTGGTCATCACGGCTGAGCGTGCAGGAGAAGGCACCTCGGTCCAGTTCGACGGTGCCGAGAACCTCGCCCCCCTCGCGCATCCGCACGCAGTGGCGGTTTGCGACGTCCGCGTACCAGACGGCACCCTCGGCGTCGAGGCAGATTCCGTCCGGGTGGTCGTCCCCGGTAGCCGCCCATGTTCGCCGGTGGCTCAGGCTGCCCTCCGGGCCGATGTCGTAGGCCGTGAGCCGGTTGCCGTGGGACTCGGCCACGATCAGCGTGGTGCCGTCCTCGGTGATGGCCATGCCGTTGGGGAAGGCGAGGTCGTCGGCCACCGGGCGGGCGGTTCCCTCCGGGGTGACGAGCGCGATGAAGCCGGGTACGGGCGCACCGGCGGGGAAGTCGAAGTTGATGTTATTGACGTAGGCGTTGCCGTGCGCGTCGACCACGATCTCGTTCCACGGCTTCTCGGAGATCGGCGCGAGGCTGGCCTGGGTGGCCATCGAGCCGTCCGGCTCGCGGCGCAGCAGCCGCCGCGAAGCCGAGTCCACCACCAGCAACCGCCCGTCCGGCAGGAAGTCGATGCACATCGGAAACGAGGGAACACGGGCCACCACCTCGTGGCTACCTTCGCGATCGAGCACGATCACCTGGTGGGCGCCCCAGTCCGAGAGCCAGACCCGGCCGTCGTGCCAGCGCGGCGACTCCCCGAACACGATTCCTTCCATCAGTACCGTCATGCCAGCCAAGACTGTCTGCCGGGCTGAGATTCATCGGTCGCTCCGGCAGCGGGCCGTTTCGGCTATCCCGCCACCCGGCCCCTCCTGGGGCGGCTGGCGCACCTGGCTAAGAGCGCGGCGGGGCGGTGCTGTCGCGGATGACCAGGCTGGTGGCCAGCTCGACGTGCTGAGGCTGCGCCGGGCTGCTTTCGGCGTCCATCCGGAGCATGCGGAATCCGGCGGCGGCCATCGCGGCCAGCGGCTGCCGGACGGTGGTGAGCGGCGGCGTGGCCCAGGCCGCGATGACGTCGTCGAAACCGACCACGCTGATGTCGTCCGGCGCGCGCAGCCCGCGCTCACCGAGGGCCTGCAGGATGCCGAACGCCTGGTTGTCGTTCCCGGCCACGATCGCGGTGGGCGGGTCGGGCAGATCGAGCAGCCGGTGCGCCTGGGTCCCGCCGTCCGGGACCGCGGCGAACTCCCCCCGTCCGACCAGGGCCTCGTCGACGGGCAGGCCGCAGCGCATCAGCGCGGTCCGGTAGCCGTCCAGCCGGGCGTTCGCCGACCAGAAGCGCTCCGGCCCGCCGATCGCGGCGATCCGGCGGTGACCGAGCTCAGCCAGGTGGCGGGTCGCGGCCATGCCGCCCTGCCAGTTGGTGGTGCCGACGGACCGCAGGCCGCGGCCGGGCTCGGTGGGCGGGTCGACGACCACGAGCGGGATGTGCGCGGCGGCCAGCCGGTGCCGCTCGGCCCCGTCGGGCAGGTAGAGCACGCTGAGCACGCCGTCGGTACCGCGCTCGGTGGCCCGGTCCAGCCAGGGCCCGAACTCGGCTGGGGCGTCCACCATCGTGACCACGATGCTGTGCCCGGCCTCGCGGGCCGCGTCCACGGCCCCGCGGATGAGCTCTTCGGCCCACGGCCCGTGCAGGCTGCCGATCAGCAGGTCCACCACGCCGGAGCGCTGGCCCGCGGCGACCTGGTAGCCATAGCCGCGCAGCAGCTCGGTGAGCCTGGTCCGGGTCCGCGGGGCAACGTCGGTGCGGCCGTTGAGCACTTTGGACACGGTGGAGACCGACACGCCCGCCTCGGCCGCGATCCCGGTCAGCGTGCTGCGGCCCGCCCCGCGGCGCATCGGCCCCTCCTTTCCCGCCAAATATGATGCTTTTCGAAAAGTACAGCGCTCGCCCGGCCTCCGCAGGCACCGGCCTGGCCCGCCGCTGCTTCCGCCGCTGTGTCTGCCAGTTGGGCGGAAAACGCCATGATAAAAGCCATTGACCCAGAAAATCACCCGCCGTACGTTGAGCACAGACGCCGCCGATAAATTTTTCGAAAAATTTATAGCTGACCGGGCCGGGAATCATGAGAGCGGGCGGCGCCGCAGCTCCGGAGCAGGAAGGCCTGGGGACGGGACGGTGAGGCATGGGTAATCCGCTGGCGGTGCAGCTGTATACGGTCCGGGACGAACTGGCGGACGACCGGGCCCGCGTGCTGCAGCGCATCGCCGGGTTCGGCTACGGGGCGGTCGAGCCGTTCGACGTGATCTCCGACCCGGACGGCCTGCGGGCCGATCTCGACGCCGCCGGGCTGGCTGTCTGCAGCGTGCACGCGCGGCCGTTCGGTGACCAGGCCGACGCCGCGTTCCGCGGCGCCCAGGCGGTCGGGGCGGACACGGTGATCGTCCCGCATATGCCGCCCGAACGGTTCGCCGGCGCCGACGGGGTCCGCGCGCTGGCGCGGGAGCTCAACGACGCGTCCCGGCGGGCGGCCGGCCATGGCCTGCGGCTCGGTTACCACAACCACGACTTCGAGCTGTCCTCGCTGATCGGCGGGCGCCCGGCGCTGGAGGTGCTGGCCGATCTGCTGGACCCGGCCGTGCTGCTGGAGGTCGACACGTACTGGGCAGCGGTGGGCGGCCAGGATGTGCCCTCCCTGCTCGGCCGTCTCGGGGAGAGGGTCCGCTTCCTGCACGTCAAGGACGGCCCGGTGACCAAGGACGACCCGATGACGGCCGTCGGAGCCGGGAAGATGCCGGTCGCGGCAATCCTGGCCGCCGCGCCCGCGGTGGAGTGGAAGGTCGTCGAGCTCGACGCCTGCGCCACGGACATGATGACGGCGGTCGGGGACAGCAGCACCTGGCTGGTCAGCCACGGCCTGGCCGGTACGGCGGCCGCTGTCCCCGATCCGTCAGGCCTGTCGGGCCCGTCAGGCGCGTTGGGCCCGTCAGGCCCGTCAGGCGCGTTGGGCCCGTCAGGCGCGTTGGGCCGGCCAGGCGCGGCCGGAGGCCGGTGATGGCACCGCTCGGCGTGGCCGTGGTCGGCTGCGGCACGATCAGCGACGAGTACCTGCGCAACCTCACCGCCTTCCCGGACCTGCGCGTGCTCTGCTGCGCCGACCTGGACCTAGAACGGGC
>Ga0302223_10000225_pt1 | contig 43766 bp, 33 predicted proteins | sample II_Palsa_E2_3_FD_194565 | JGI IMG/M metagenome (GOLD analysis project Ga0302223, IMG submission 194565) | Peat permafrost microbial communities from Stordalen Mire near Abisko, Sweden - II_Palsa_E2_3 | ecosystem: Environmental > Terrestrial > Soil > Palsa > Peat permafrost | place: Sweden... | reverse complement strand
GATGTCGGCCGCGCTCAATCCTGCATCGCCGGTCAGCGCGCCAAGGATATCGCCAGGGCGAAGTTTGTCCTGGCGTCCGGCATCGATCACCAGCGTTTTCATCGGCGCCAGGTGCAAGGTCTTGCCGCGCGATGGCGTGATCTTCAGTGGAAGCCACGGCAGCGGGCTGCCGGACAGCTCCTCGATGTTGGCGGCTTTGGGCCGCTCGCGTGACGTGCACAGCGTGATCGCCAGCCCGGATTGCCCGGCACGGCCGGTGCGCCCGATACGATGCGTGTGGGTTTCCGGATCGTGCGGAATGTCATAGCTCACCACCAGTGGCAGCGCGGCGATATCCAGCCCGCGCGCGGCGACGTCGGTGGCTACCAGCACCGCGCAGCTGTGATTGGCGAAACGCACCAGCACTTCGTCGCGATCGCGTTGTTCCATGTCCCCGTGCAGGGCAAGCGCAGAGAAGCCGCGACGGTCTAGCTCCTGCGCGACGGCGTCGACTTCACGACGCATGTTGCAAAACACCAGCGCATGTTCTGCGCGATCGCCACTCAGCAATTGCGCCAGTGCATCCATTTTCTGTGCCGGTTCCACTTCGTGGAAACGCTGCTCGATCGCTGGCCGCTCGTCGAGCGGCGCATCCACCGTGACTTCGACCGGCTCGCGTTGCATGCGCTGGCTCACCGCGCGGATTTCCTGCGGATACGTCGCCGAGAACAGCAGCGTCTGATGATGCTTGGCGATGCGCCCCACGATGTCGTCGATCGCCTCACTGAAACCCATGTCGAGCATGCGGTCCGCCTCATCCAGCACCAGCACCTTGATACCGCCGCCGTGCAGGCTGCCACGCTTGAGGTGTTCCTGCACGCGGCCCGGCGTGCCGATCACGATGTGCGGATCGTGGGTCAGCGAGGCCAGCTGCGGCCCCAGTGGCATGCCACCGCACAGCGTCAGCAGCTTCACGTTCGGAATGTTCGCCGCCAACTTGCGGATCGCCTTGCTGACCTGATCGGCCAGTTCGCGAGTCGGGCAAAGCACCAGCGCCTGCAGGCGGATCGTGTCGGAGTCGAGCGTCTGCAGCAGGCTCAGCCCGAACGCCGCGGTCTTGCCGCTACCTGTCTGCGCCTGCGCAATCACGTCACGCCCGGCCAGCATCGGCGGCAGACTCTGCGTCTGCACCGGGGTCATTTCGGTATAGCCAAGCGTTTCCAGGCTGGCGAGTAGGGCGGGTTTGAGGGGGAGCGTGCTGAAAGCGATCATGCGATATCATCGCACGAGCGCCAAAACGGGGAGGGTTTGGCGCGGGAATGTCGCGACGTTGATACGAAAAGCGCCGCAATGAATCGAATATCAGGGGGAATAAATGCGTAATCTGACCTTGGCCGCTGTCTGCGCGCTGGCGCTATCCGCTTGTGCAACGAATGCATCAAATAATCACGCGCAATCGAACCCGGCCAACGCCGGGCAAAACGTTCAGGTCAGTCAGGCGAGTTCCGATCTCAGGTATGACCCGGCATTTCACGTCGACCCGACATACCCGGGATTTGATTCTATTTATGGTATCGAGGGGACTACGGTTCTCATGGTGTTGGTGAAACGCGATGGTCGAGTAGCGGGCATCAAGGTCGAAGAATCCACAGGCGATCGCCAACTCGATCAAGCGGCGATCAACGCGGTGAGCCAATGGCACTTCTACCCGGAACGCAAGAAGGGAGTGGCGGTGGCGGGCTACGCACGCATCCCCATCAATTTCTCAGTGCCGCATTCCGGTGCGCCGCAAGGATGGCCGGCGAGTTATAAACATGCGCAGTATGTACTTGATACGCATCCCATCCCGTATGCGTCGGTCGATGACGCGTTGCTGGCAGTGTCGACAATGGCCGGCGCACCGATGGTGGTAACCCCGAGTAGGGAACATACGTTCATTATTCAAAACAAAGACGGGACTATCCGTGAATGGTGGATATTTGCGGACATGAATACCGAAGACGCCACCGCGTTGCGCTATACCTTTACGTCGACGGGATCGCCTCCCGCCGCCGAAATCGCGGTTGCTGCACTGTGTAGAATTGGCGCTTCGTTTTGCAACAGCAGAAACCCGTGGCTGCTGAAAGGTCCGGCCTTCGCGAGAGCCCGCCAATCCGGTGCTGATTGATTGGCGTAGCGCACGACTCGGCAAGCAGTGTTGAAGCCATCGACAAACTGGGAGCGGTGCTCCGAATGATTCGTCGTGCGAAGTCTCCGCCGTCAAGACTTGCATCCATGAGGGAGTCCGTCGATTCTGTACGGCTATAGCCTTAGTGGCACTCTTCCCGGACATCCGCCCATGGATATCGTTTTCATCGAAGATCTGCGCATCGATACCGTCATCGGCATCTATGACTGGGAACGGCGCGTGCGCCAGACCCTGTCGTTCGATATTGAAATGGCATTCGACAATATGCGTCCCGCGGCCACTGACGATATTGCCGACACGCTGAACTACAAGGACGTGTCCAAGCGCCTGATCGGCTACGTCGGTGAATCGAACTTCGGCCTGGTCGAGACGTTGGCCGAGCGCTGCGTGGCGATCATCCGTGAGGAATTCGGGGTGAGCTGGGTGCGTCTGAAATTGTCCAAGCCCGGCGCGGTGCGTGGTGCGAAATCGGTCGGCGTGCAGATCGAACGCGGCACACGGACAGCCTGATGGCGCGGGTCTACCTGAGCGTGGGCTCCAACCTGGAGCCGCAACGTTATCTTGGCGCGGCCATTGCGGCTCTGCGCGAACAGTTTGGCGAGATCACGGTGTCACCGGCATATCGCAGCAAGTCGGTGGGCTTCTCAGGCGCGGATTTCGTCAACCTGGCGGTAGGTCTGAATACCGAACTGTCGCCGTCGGCGCTGAACGACTGGCTTCACGCGCTGGAAGACCGCCACGGCCGCCGGCGCGACGTGCCGCGCTACTCCGACCGCACGCTGGACCTGGACATCGTGTTCTACGACGCGCTGATTACCCAGGGAGCGGGTCATCTGCAGATTCCGCGCAAGGAACTCAAGCATGCGTTCGTGCTGCGGCCCATGGCCGACATCGCACCGGATTTTCGACACCCGGTCAGTGGGCTGAGCATGGCGGAACTGTGGGCTGCCTTTCCCGCGGAGCGCGAGCCATTGATTCTGGTGCCGTGGTCGGGCTGATCCGGCAGCGACGATGCTCTGCTCCCTCTCCCTTTGGGAGAGGGCTGGGGTGAGGGTCCGGTGTTCGCGGGATCACGCACTACTCGTCATTCCTGCGCAGGCAGGAACCCAGCGGAGAAAGCGCGATGGGTCGGTGGCGGGAAACCGAAACGAAAAGACAACCAGGCCAAAAACCGAACATCGTGCCTTGCAACTAGTAAGATCGGTTACACAATCCACAGGCGAGGGGGAAACGCATGGCGGGGAAATTTGCACGTAGCTGGGCCTTGATGCAGGCGAGCGCTACAGTATTGCGTTCGGATAAATCGTTATTGATCTTTCCGCTGTTGTCGGGACTATGCGCGCTGCTGGTGGCGGCAACTTTTCTGATACCCATCGGCATGACGTTGTTCGGCAGCGTGCACGCCGGCCAGGACATGCATCAACGCATGTCGGCAGGTACGTATCTGGCGACGTTCGCGTTTTATCTGGTGCAGTACTTCGTGATCATCTTTTTCCAGACGGCGCTCACCGGCGTGGCGCTGGCGCATTTGAGTGGCGAGCCGATCAGTGTGGCGGAAGGCTTCGCGCTGGCGCGTTCGAAGCTGACCAGCATCCTTGGCTATGCGCTGATCGCCGCCACCGTGGGTCTGGTGCTGCGAATGATCCAGGAACGGCTGGGCCTGCTTGGTCGGCTGGTTGTCGGCTTTCTTGGTCTTGCCTGGACGGTGGCGACGTTTCTGGTAGTGCCCATCCTGGCCAGTGAAGACGTCGGGCCGGTGGATGCGGTCAAGAGCAGCGTGGAACTACTCAAGCGCAGCTGGGGCGAAAACCTGATCGGCAACGGCGGCATCGGCGTGGTGTTCGGCCTGGTCATGGTGTTCGCGATGCTGTTGGCTGCGTTGCTGGTCGGTGCTGCGATGGCGACCCATTCGATCGTGGCGATCGTGCTGGCAGCGGTGATCGCGGTATCCGGATTCATCCTGCTCGGCCTGATTCAATCGGCGCTGCAGGGCATCTACGCCGCCGCGCTGTATCGCTATGCGGACTCGGGCGAGGCAAGCACGGGTTTCGATACTGCATTGCTGGAGCAGGCGTTCCGCAGCAAGCAGTGATCACCACGGTGCAGGACGCGTGTAAGCGTCCTACACCGACAACGTGCGGCCGCCGTCCACGCGGATGATCTGGCCAGTCACAAACGGCGCATCGCGCAATAGCCATAGCACCGCACTGGCGACATCCTCCGGCATGCCTGCACGCTGCAATGGCGTACGCGCCAGCATCGATTGCTGATCGGCGTAGGCCTTGCCGTCGCTGGGCCACAAGACCGCACCCGGAGCCACGCCGTTGACGCGTACTTCGGGGCCAAGTTCCAGCGCCAGCGAGCGCGTCATCGCGGCCAGTGCCGCTTTCGCCATGCAATACAGCGGATGGTCCGCCAACGGCCGTTCGGCGTAGATATCCACCAGATTGACGATGCCGCCACGCGTTTCGCGTAATGCCGGAATCGCAGCCTGGCAGAGGAAGAACGGTGCCTGCGCGTTGGAAGCGAACAGCTCGTTCCACTGTGCCGGTGTCGCGCTGCCCAAGGGTGTGGGATAGAAAGTCGATGCGTTGTTGATCAGCGCATCAAGCCGCCCATAACGAGTGAGTAACTGCTCGACCAGCGACGGCAAGGTATGCAGTTCGGCCAGCTCGGCTTGCAGCAGCAAGGTGCTACCGGCGCGCTGCTGCTCCAGCTCGTGCGCCAAGTTGCCGGCAGCCTCCGCCGAGCGGCGGTAGTGCAACGCGAGATCGTAGCCGGCCACATGCAGTGTGCGGGCGATCACGGCGCCGACACGACGCCCGGCGCCCGTGATCAGTGCGACGGGTCGGTCATGGCGTGGCTTCATGCGTCGGCTCCTGCGGCAATCCAGCGGACAGCTTGCCGCAAAGCCCGCGACACGTCACTTGCCGTGCGCGCTCACTTGGTGGTTTTTGGCTTGCGCGGTGCCTTCTTGTTCGCCGCTTTGCGCGCAGCCACCTTGGCGACTTTGCGGGTGGCACCGGCCACCGCGCGATCAACCAGTTTGGTGACGGCACGACGCACCGCAGGCGCCTTTTTGCGGGCGACAGGCTTGGCCGGCTTTTCAGTGGTGATCTCGTCGCCACCTTCTTCCATCACGACCTCGCCACTGAACAGGGCGATCGCAGTGCTGGCGACTTGCCCGGTATCGTAATAGGCATACGCGCCGACGCCGAGCGCGCCAATCACCGGCAACCAGCGCGAAATACCTTCGCTGACCGTGCGCTGGGTGAGCTTGACGCCGATCTGCTTGGCCACGCGCTGAGCGACGCCGTAGGACATGCGACGGAAGACGAGCCGGTCGCCCATCTGCACGACCAGATCGCGGAACGCCTGCGCGGCGGTATGCCGAAACAGGCACCACAGCATCTGTTCGCGACCCAGGCTGGTGTTGCGGCCATAGGCGGCGGCGATGTCGCTGACCATCTGGCCCTGGATTTTCCAGATCGCAATCAGTTCCGGCAGCAGGGTGAGCCAGCCCAGTGGTCCCGGCGGCAGGGCCAGCGAGCCCGCCGTCAGGGCGGCGCGCTGGGCGGCACGGCTGGCCAGACGACGTGCTTCCGCGGCGGGATCCTTGCTGTCCTCCACCTTGCTGGGCGGTACCTGACTGACGAAATCGAGGATCGCCTGGGTGACCCGGTTGTGTTCCACCGGCGCGATGACGGCGGGTACTTGGTGGCTTTGCTTGGTCATGCCGGCTCCATGGTTGGCTGCGCATCGCCTCATGCGATGGGTAACGCAGTCGTCCGACCAGTCTAGACGCGTCGTGTGAAGCCGAACTCAATGACTGCGCCGGTTGTTCAGGCTGGGGCTTGGGGATTGGCCTGCCATGTAAGCAATCGACTGCGGCATGCATCACCCATCGAGCATGACTTCTGGCGCACTACAGAAGGACGAACACGTAGTAATGTTATAACATTACATACACAGTCTCCTTACTCCCGCTGCTGATGGAACCCCTGATGAAACGATCCCTGTTGGCTCTCTGCCTCGCCGCTGCCCTTGCCACGACCACCGTTCATGCCACCGATACGACAGTTGCGAGCACCGCCGCGGCAACAACTCCCGCCACCACAACGGGCGGGAATGACGCAGCGGACACGGGCGACAACAAGCCACTCAAGACGCAGGATCTGGGCGTTATAAACGTAACGGCCGCGCTTGATCAGGCGCGCAACGGCTTGTCGCCCGACACTGGCAGCAGTCAGTACGTGATCAGCCAGCAGGCCATTGCGGCCTTGCCATTGGGCGACTCCACGCCTTTGAATCAGGTGATGCTGCAGGCTCCCGGCGTAGTGCAGGACTCCTACGGTCAGCTGCATGTGCGCGGTGATCACGCGAATCTGCAATACCGCATCAACGGCGTGCTGATTCCGGAGTCGATCGCCGGCTTTGGCCAGTCGCTGGATACGCAGCTGATCCAGAGCGTCAAGCTGCTCGATGGTGCGTTGCCGGCGCAGTACGGCGATCGCACGGCGGCGGTCGTGGACATCACCACCAAGAGCGGCAGCACGCTTGGTAACGGCGGCACCGTCGGGGTGACCGGGGGTTCGTTCGGCACGTTCAACCCGAACGCTTCGTTCTGGGGCAACAGCGGCGACTGGAGTTATTTCTTTACCGCCAACTATCTTCAGGACAACGTCGGCATCGAGAATCCGACGGCCAGTCGCACGCCGATTCACGATCACACCAACCAGGTGAAGGGTTTTGGCGATGTCACCTATCTGATCAATAACGACACGCGCCTGAGTCTGATGTTCGGTTTCTCCAACAACCGCTTCGAGATTCCCGACAACCCGGGTCAGACGCCGCAGTTTGGCTATCTGGATACGGTCAACTTCGACTCCGCCAATTTAAATGAGCAGCAGAACGAGCAGGAGCGCTTTGGCGTACTGGCGTTGCAGGGCAAATTTGGCGATACCAACTACCAGGTCTCGCTGGGTGAGCGCGACAGCACCCTGCAGTATTTACCGGACGACGTCGGCGACCTGATGTTCAACGGTGTGGCCGGACAGATCAATCAAGGCGATCGTGCCTCGACACTGCAAGCCGATTTCTCGATGCCATGGGGTAGCGGTCATACGCTGCGTTACGGGCTCTATGGTGACTTTGATCAGGCTTACACCAATACCAATTCACTGGTCTTCCCGGCAAACCCGGATGGCACGCAGGCCAGCACCACGCCGTTCAATATATTCACGGGCAACAACATCACCGCCAGGACCTGGGCTGCCTACGTGCAGGACCAGTGGAACATCGGTGAGAACTGGACGGTGAACTACGGCTTGCGCGGCGACGAATATGAGGCGTTCCGCACCGAGAGCCAGCTCAGTCCACGCGTCGGTGTCGTGTGGCAGGCGACCGACAGCACGATCGTGCACGCGGGCTATTCGCGCTATTTCACGCCGCCGCAAACGGAGTTGATTTCAAGCGAAGCTATAGATGCGTTCACAAACACAACCAACGCCGTGAAGAACTACGGCAACAACACACCCTTGGCCGAGCGCTCCAATTACTTCGATGTAGGCATCTCGCAGAACCTGGGCTCCGCCTGGACGGTAGGCCTGGACACGTACTACCGCCAGGTGGATCGTCTGCAGGATGAAGGTCAGTTCGGCGCGGCGCTGATCTATTCGACCTTCAACTACGCCTTGGGTCGCGTGCAGGGCACCGAATTCAGCCTCAACTACAACGATGGTCCGTTGACGGGATATTTCAACTTTGCCTATAGCAAGGCGTTGGGCAAGGATGTCATTACCAGTCAGTACAACTTCAGTCCCGATGAACTGGCCTACATCGCCAACAACTATATCTACCTCGATCACGACCAGAAGCTGACCTCGTCCGGTGGCATCAATTACGCCCTTACCGACAACACCAAGATAGGCGCCGACTACCTGTTCGGCAGCGGTTTGCGCGAGGACGGACTGGTGCCCAACGGCCTTGCCTTGCCGGACTACTTCCAGCTCAATCTCACCCTCTCGCATGATTTCGACTTCGACAGCCTTGGCAAACTGCATACGCAACTGGCGGTTATCAACGCGCTGGATCGCACTTACGAGCTACGCAGCGGCACCGGCGTAGGCGTCGGCGCCCCGCAGTTTGGCCCGCGCCGCGGACTCTACCTCAGCCTGCAGAAGAACTTCTGACCCCACTTCCCCCTCTCCCCTGCGGGGAGAGGGCTGGGGTGAGCGTGGGTGCTCGCGGGATGGCGACGTTGTGAAACGAAGCTTCGCAAGGCCACCACAGCAAGCCTTGCTATCCTTGCATCGACGCCTCATTCGATGAATCTTCATGCAGTCCCGACTTCCCGAGCCTAGCGCCGACGAACGCGCCCATTCCGATAGATTGCTGCAACTGCTGCGCGAACAGATTGCCTCGCACGGCGCATTGCCGTTCTCCCAATACATGGAGCGTTGCTTGTACGCGCCGGGCCTGGGCTACTACAGCGCGGGCAAGATCAAGTTCGGGGAGGCCGGCGATTTCGTCACTGCGCCGGAACTGGGTGAGTTGTTTGCGCGCTGCGTAGTGAACGCGGTTCAACCGGCGTTGGCGATGCTCGGCGACGAGGCGGATTTCCTCGAGTTGGGTGGCGGCAGCGGTGCGTTCGCCGAAGCGGCGCTCAACGCGCTGGCATCCAGCGGCACGCTGCCGCGGCAGTACCTGATCCTCGAGCCCAGTGCGGATTTGCGCGAGCGTCAGCGTGAGCGACTGCAGGCGAATCTTCCCGCCGAACTGAATGCCCGCGTGCAGTGGCTGGATCGTCCGCCCGAGCAGGGCTGGCTTGGCGTGTTGTTCGCGAACGAAGTGATCGATGCGCTGCCGACCACACGCTTCACCGTGCGCGGCGGCGAAGTCTATGAGGAGTTCGTGGCGCTGGATGGTGAAGGGCGACTGCTGCGTGTCGATCGTCCCGCCGATGCGCTGGTCGCTGGCGCTGTGCGCCACGTCGAACGCGACCTGGGTGCACCGTTCGTCGATGGCTACCGTTCGGAAATCCTGCCGCAACTGCCTTATTGGATTGAGGCGGTGGCAGGTTCGCTCAGCGCGGGGTTGTTGCTGTTCGTCGATTACGGTTACGTGCGCCGCGAGTTCTATCTGCCCGAACGCGATGACGGTACGTTGATGGCGCACTATCGTCATCGCGCACACAACGATCCGCTGTATCTGCCGGGCTTGAATGACCTCACCGCGTCGGTTGATTTCACCGCGCTCGCCGAGGCCGGCAATCATGCCGGTTTTGGTGTGGCCGCCTATCTGCCGCAGGCGCAGTTTCTGATCGCTGCGGGACTGCAGGACGTTTTCGAAAGTGCGCAGGCGCAGGTGGCCGACGAACACAGTCGATACCGGCTGGCGCAGCAGGTGAAAAGACTCATGCTGCCTGACCAGATGGGCGAACGCTTCCAGGCGATGCTGCTGGCCCGTGGCCTCGACGTACTTCCGCTACCGGCCGAAATGCTGGCCGCCGATCAGGGCGGCCGGCTGTAGTCTAGTTCGCGTTCGGCGCGCTGCCGGCAGTTGCCGGCGCGGAGCTGGCCGGCGCCGGTGCCGAAGCTGCGGCAGCTGGCAACGGCAGCGGTTGTACCGGCGTCGAGTCGGTCGAACGATGAACCAGTTGACCGTGCTTGAACAGCTCGCTGACCACCTGGTAGTACGCCACCGCGTTGTCGATCAACGGCTGATTCGCCGGCGTGATCGGGGTGGCGTCGCCCGTCGTGTAATTCGGCTTGAACTGTTCCAGCTTGCGCTGCGGTTCCAGCACGGTAAGCACGTCATTGCGCAGATAGCCAAGCTTCTCGTAGGTGCCGGGGAACGCATGTTCGCGATCGGCAGGCAGCTGCAATACATCCTGGCCGAAGAAGCGCGTGCGGTAGCTGAAGTTGAGCATGCCGAGCAGGGTCGGCGGAATATCCAGCTGACCGAGCAACTGATGCACGCGCTGCGGTGGGAAATTCTTCGGCGAATAGATCCACAACGGGATGTGATAGTGGTTGATCGGCAGGCTGCTCTTGCCGGCGCTGGAGGCACAGTGATCAGCTGTGATCACGAACACGGTGTCGTCGAAATAGGACTTCGCGCGCGCGCGCGCAATGAAGTCCTTGATCGACCAGTCGGTATACGCGACCGCACCCGAGCGGGACGGTGCAATCTGCGGCACGCGACCGGCCGGGTAGGTGTACGGCCGATGATTCGAGGTGGTCATGATGTGCAGGAAGAACGGCTTGCCGGCAGCATGCGCATCGTCCATCTGCTTCAATGCGAGCGTGTACAGGTCTTCGTCGGATACGCCCCAGACATTCTGGCTGTGGATCGGAGCGTCCTTCGGAATATCGCCACGATCGATCGTGCGATAGCCGTTGTGACTGAAGAAGTAGTTCATGTTGTCGAAGTAGCCGTAGCCACCGTAGACGAAGTCCGACTGGTAGCCGCGATCGTTGAAGATGTCGGCAAGCGAAAAAAGATTCTCGTTGTTGTGTTCGCGGATCAGTGAATCGCCCGGCGTCGGTGGTACCGACAGCGATAACGCTTCCAGCCCCCGCACGGTGCGCGTGCCGTTCGCGTAGAGGTTGTCGAAAAACACACTCTGGCCGACCAGCGAATCGAGATACGGCGTGAGGTTTTCGGTGTTGCCGAACGTACCCAGGTAGTCACCGGACAAACTCTCGACGCTGATCAATATGACGTTGAGATGTTTCTCGGGCCCTGCGCGACGGATTTCGCGGGTGAGGTCATGCGGATCGTTGCTGATGAACGTGGCATCCGGCGTCTGCAGATTGTCGTGCAGGATGCGGAATGCCTGGTCCTGCGGCATCGTTTTGTAGAACTTCGCATAGTCGAGGTGGCTGCTGCGGAAGGCGGCGAAAAACTGGTAGATACCGTTGCCAGCCAGTTCATTGACGTAAGCATTGCTGGTGCGATCCTTCATGCCGCCATTCACGGCGTACAACGAAGCGACGGTCAGCACCAGCCATAGCAAGGCCAACTTGCCACGCTGCCACAGCCGGCTGCCGCTGTCGCGTGTGCGCAGGCCGCGCCGGCTCAGCGCAAATATCACCAGCGTCACGACCACCAGCATCGCGATCCAGCTGAAGATCGGATACGACTCGCGGATGTTGCCAATCACCTCGGTCGTGTAGACCAGATAGTCCACGGCGATGAAATTGAAGCGCACGCTGAACTCGTTCCAGAACACCAGCTCGCACGCTGCCACGAACAGCAGTCCAAACAGCAACAGCAGGCTCAGTACGTACATCCCCGTCTGACCGCTGCGCGCTGAATACGCGAGCGCAGGCATCGGCAGAAAGAACAGGAACAGAATAATTAGCGGCCACGACTCATGCAGTTCCACGTGCCAGCGCACAAACACCAGGCCGAGGCAGGCCGCATACAGCAGCGCCATCGCGACCAGATAGAGCAGCCATTGTCCGAGGCCCACAACGCGCGCGCGCCGCGCCGGCACCAGCCACAGAAACAGCACCATCGGCCACGCCACATAGATGAACGTGATCAGGTCGTAGCCCAGCCCCACGCCGAATGCGTACAGCAGGTTCAGTGGGTTGTGCGACACGTCATGACCGGACATCACCAGCAACGCTATCCGGGTGATGAAAGAGATCAGCAGGAACGTTATGGCCAGCCAGAGCAGCGGGCGAAAGCGCTGACGCAGGGGCGAGATCGGGGCAAATGCGCGCTGCACGGGTGACTCCAGCATGGTGTGAATGACGGGCACCCGAGTCGGGGCCATCTTCTAAACTTTATAAACAGCTTTATACAGCAGGCGTGCTTAGCGAACGGGTAGCTTTTACAGCGGCAATGGCGTCGATCCGGGCCATTTCCATCGCCTTGCCGATCGCCGGACCGGCAAGGCCCTGTTCGATAAACGCGCCAGCGTCGACAGCGGCCGACACGGCGCGCGCTTCGCGAAGAAAGGCGGCCTGCGGGTAAGGGTCACGTTCGTGACCCAATCGACCGCGCTTATCGGCTTCGCAGGCGGCCAGGAAGATATCCAGCCGCGCAGGTCGGCGCAGCGCATCCAGCGAACTCAGTAACTTCAGTACGGTGGCGGGTTTCAGTTCGAAGGCGCGGTGCGCATTCAAATGCTCGCGGCACACCTGCTCGGCCAGCGCGGCATGCTCGGTCGGTACCTTTAATCGCGCACACAACGCGCGCAGCGGTGCGACGCCGCGGTGTTCGTGGCCGACGTGGCGTGGCCATTCGTCCACCGGCGTGAGCGCCTTGCCGAGGTCGTGCGCCAGCGCGCAGAACCCGACCAGGTCGTTGCCGGGTGCGATCTGCGCCGCCGCGTCCAGCACCATCTCCAGATGCACGCCGGTGTCGATCTCGGGATGAAACTCGGCGCGCTGCGGTACGCCATAGAGCGCGTCCACTTCGGGAAACAGCACCGCCAGCGCGCCGGATTCGCGCAACACGCGCAGAAACGCGGACGGCTGCGCTTCGGTGAGAGCCTTGCGGGTTTCCGCCCATACCCGTTCGGGCACGAGATGATCCACCTCGCCATCGCGCACCATCTGCTGCATCAGCGCCATGGTCGGCGCGGCGACGGTGAAGCCCAACGGGGCGAAGCGGGCGGCGAAACGCGCTACGCGCAACACACGCACCGGATCTTCGACAAAGGCTGGCGAAACGTGCCGCAGTACGCGCGCCTCGATATCGCGCACGCCGCCATAAGGGTCGGTCAACGTACCGTGCTCGTCTTCGGCGATGGCGTTGATGGTGAGATCGCGCCGCGCCAGATCCTGTTCGAGTGTCACCGCCGCGTCGGTCTGAAAGACGAAGTCGTGATAGCCGTGGCCGGTCTTGCGTTCGATCCGCGCCAGCGCGTATTCCTCACCCGTCTGCGGATGCAGAAATACCGGAAAATCCTTGCCTACCGGCCTGTAGCCCAACGCCAATAAATCGTCCGGTCGCGCACCGACGACCACGTGATCATGATCGACCACGGCCCGCCCCAATAATTTGTCACGGACCGCGCCGCCGACGAGATAGGTTTGCATGAGGCGATTCTGCCACGCGGAGGCGGCTTATCGAGGAAGTAGGTTGGTTGAGCGCAGCGAGGCCCAACATTGGGAGCCGTCGTTGTTGGGCATCGCTGCGCTCACCCCAACCTACGGGGCTGGGCCTGGATCAATGCCACGCCGCGCGCGCCTCGTCCAGTCGTCGCTGCGATGGTGAGCCACCGAGTAAGCGCGGCAACCAGGGAGCAAACGGTTGCGGCACGATGCCGAGGGCGGCGTAGCCGTCGATCTTGCCGACGGAGTCGGTGCGCAGTGACTGGAAGTTGTCGAACGAAAACGGTTTTCCGGGAAGCAGTCCGGCAACCTGCGATTGCAGCCGACCGAGGCTGTCATGCAGCGGCATGATTGGGGTACGCAGGCCGGCGGTATCGCGGATCTGTCGAACGATTTCGCCCAGCGTGAACACGTCTGGCCCGTACAGCTCGAAGCAACGCCGCGAGCCAAGCTTGTGGTTGCTGACGCAACGCGCGATGGCTTCGGCGACATCGCCCACGAAGGTAGGCGCCATGCGTGACTTTGCGCGTGCCAACGGTAGAACCGGCATCCGCCGCAGCAAGCCGGCGAAGCGGCTGACCAGGCCGTCACCTTCGCCAAACAGCACGCTGGGCTGGTAGATCGTCCAGTCCAGCGCTGAGGCCTTCACCAGCGTCTCTGCTTCGCCGCGCGTCTTCAAATAGTGCGACAGGCCCTGGCCGGCTTTCAGCGAACTCATCTGATGCAGGCGGGTGACGTCGCTCGCATGACAGGCAGCGATGACGCGCCGGGTCAACTCCACGTGCGCGCGCTGGAACGTGTGATGACCCCGCGTGTTGAGGATGCCGATCAGGTTGATCACCGCGTCGGCACCGTCGAACTCGCGGCGCAGCACATCATCGTTGTAGACGTCGGCGCTGCGGATCTTTACCTGCGGCAGAACGCCCAGTTCGCGATGCTGTTCCCGATTGCGGCTGAGCAGCACGATGTGGTGACCATCGGCGGCCAGTCGCGGTACGAGATGGCTGCCGACGAATCCAGTGCCGCCGAGAATGACAAGTTGCTGTGCGGCCATGCGGATTGATCCTTGCGTGAAACGGGTGAATCAGGGTGAAGCAGTGTGCGTGGAGGCAGCGGCAGCAGGGGCGCTGACCGGCGCGATCACCGGGCAACTGACCGACTTGCGCGCGGTCATGGCGTTGGGCAGGCTGTACGGTTGGCCGATCGCGCTCAGGCGAGTGGTGAGTGGTACGGCTTTGCCGTTGAGGCGCCAGTCGTAGATTACGCTGAACGCCATCACCCGGGCGACGTATTCACGGGTTTCCTTGAACGGGATGGTGGCGACGAACAGATCCGGCGTCAGCGTGCCACGCGCGGTCAGCCACTGGTCGACCCGGCCGGGGCCCGCGTTGTACGCAGCACTCGCCAGCCACGGCGCGCCGTTGTAGCGCTCCGCCATCTGCGCCAGATAGCGCGTCCCCAGGGTGATATTGACGGTGGGGTCGTACAGCGTGCCGCCGCCGCCCCAGTTGAGTCCGTTGCGCTTGGCGACCAGTTCGGCGGTGCCTGGCAGCAACTGCATCAAGCCCCGCGCATCCGCGCCGGAGCGTGCGTCGCTCATCCACGCGCTTTCCGCACGCAGGATGCCGTAAGCCCACGCCGGCTCGATCCCCGATTGTTGGGCTTGCGTCACCACGCCATCCTGGGTGGCGAGCGGAAAGCGCAGTTGATATAGCCGCAATGCTTCACCACTGGTCAGCGTGAATACAGCGCGGTCGTACCAGCCGCGCTTGTTCGCGAGATCCGCGGCGAGGCGGGAAGTGTCCGGGTCAGCGCCCTGCAGCGCCTGCGTCCACTCACGCCGCGCCAGTTTTGGCAGGTCCACTGCGAACAGTTCAAAAGCGCGCAAGAGGCCGGGCTGGTTCAGCAGGGCTTGTTGGCGTTGCGTGTCGTCAGCCAGTTGCAGCGGGCAGATCGCGTACGGTTGTTCGATCCTATCGGCGGCGAGGAAGCCGAAAAATGTAGGCTCGGTCGCCAACGTGGCGAGCTGTTGTTGGGCCTCGGCGTTGCGGCCTAGCGCAGTGAGCGCGCGAGCGCGGTAATAACGCCATTCGCCGTCCTGTTTCTGGTCGTCAGTCAGCGCCTCGACCGCAGCCAGTACGGCGGGCCAGTCCTGCTCAGCCAGCGCCACCCGCACGCGCCACTCCCGACTTGCATCGGATTGTGCGGCGGGAGGTAAAGCGATCAGTCGCGCTAGCGCGTTGGCATCAAAGTCGGTGGCATGAAACAGTGCCAGGGCATGCAGAATCTGGTTGCGCTGGGACTCGCTGAAGCTGAAGCGCGGCTGCAAATTCTGCCACGCGGTATCCGCGCTGTCGGATTGCCGACGTGCCAGTCGCGTGAGTGCCAGCGTCACGGCTTGCCGGTGCCGCTGCGTATCGGGCCAGCTCGTTGCTGCTGCCAAGGCGGCCGACGGATCGCGCAAGGCCAAGGCCAGCTGTTGCGCCGTAACGCTGTCGTCTCCCGACAACCAGCCGGCAAGCTTGCTGACGGTACCGCCCTGTCCGGCATCGACGGCGAGGTCGATGCGGGTCCACAGGCGGTTGCTGGTCAGCAGTCCTTGATCATGCGCCGCGTCCAGCACCGGGTCGCAGGCACTGGGCAGGCTTGGTTTGGCCCACAGTGCGGACAGATCCTTGTCGAAATCCAGCGTGCCGCCGCCTGATAGTCGCGCCTGCAGTGCATCGCAACTGAGCGCGTCGCCGAGCCCGGGTTGGTAGAGCGCGAGAAAATCATTCCAGTCCTGCCGGCGCGCAAGCTCCAGCAGAAAGTCGCGGCGCAGGTCAGCGGCGGGAATCAGGTTCGGGTACTGCTTCAGATACGCCTCGACGCTGGCGCGGTCGATCTGCTGAATATCGTGCTCGAGTGCAGCAGCCGGCAGGTAGGGATACAACGGGTACTGTCGCAAACCCTCGGCGAGGCTGCGCCAGCCATCGCCACCCTGTTGCGCAGCGGCATAGGCTTGCTTGAATGCGGCACGCTGAGCGTCGTTGGGTGGTGTCGCTTGCGCGAGCGATGTTGCTATCAGCGAGCCGGCCGTCAGCAAGAACCAAAACAGCGGGATGCGCCGGGGTAAGGCGTAAGCAGACATGGCAATTCCTGTGGCGATCCGAACGCAGTGTAATTCATGACCTCGTATGGACTGGGCCGGAGCGATCCACGGCAGGTTGGATGCATTCATGTAGGCCGGCTTGCATGCTGCCGCGTTGCTGCAAATATCGGTGCCTCGGCGGGCGCCTGTTAAGCTGGGATCTTCGTCTTCAGCAGTCTTCGACCTCTAGGGATCCGGTATGCCGTCAGCAGCTTCGCCTATGTACCGCCGGCACGGGTTGGCATGGCTGTTGTTGCTGTCGCTGGCGCTGGCCGGGGCGTACTGGTGGTGGGCAATGGGCCGACCGGTGGCGTTGCCGGATGCGCCGTCGACACGGATCGCCTGCGTGTCGTATGCGCCCTTTCGCGGCAACGGCGAAACCCCGCTCGATCCACTCGCGTTCATCAGTCCGCAGCGCATCGACAACGACTTGCGCGCGTTGTCGCAGCGCTTCGATTGCGTGCGCACGTATTCGCAAGGGCAGGGGCTCAGTGCCGTACCGGAAATCGCCAGCCGCTATGGCATGAAAGTGCTGATGGGCATCTGGCTGAGGGGCGACGACAAGGCAAACCAGGAACAGATCCAGGCCGGCATCGCCGTCGCACGTAAATATCCGCAGGTGTTGCGCGGCGTGATCGTGGGCAACGAGGTACTGCTGCGCGGTGAATTGTCGTCCGCGCAAATAGCCGGCTATCTGCAGCAGGTGCGTGCGGCGATCAACGTGCCAGTCACTTATGCCGACGTATGGGAGTTCTGGCTGCACCATCCCGAACTGGCAACCTCGGTGGACTACATCACCATCCACATCCTGCCGTATTGGGAAGACCGGCCGGTATCGCCGGAAGGGGCGGTAAAGCATGTCGCCGAGGTCTATGCAAAGGTGCAGCAGGCGTTTCCCGGCAAGCAGGTGATGATCGGCGAAACCGGGTGGCCCAGCGCCGGCCGCGCGCGCCAGGCCGCCGATGCGAGCCTGATCAACGAGGCGCGCTATTTGCGCGAATTCCTGAATTACGCAGCGACGGTGCAGATGCCGTACAACGTGATCGAGGCGTTTGACCAACCCTGGAAGCGCGAGCAGGAAGGTACGGCCGGCGGCTACTGGGGCATTTTCGACCGCTATGCGCAGCCGAAATTTCCGATGGTGGGGCCGGTGACTGAGGAGCCGCGCTGGTGGGCTGGTTGGTTGGGCGGCGGGGCGGTAGCACTGCTACTCGTGGCGGTCGGCGGCTGGCGACGCCAGTGGCAGGGTGCGCGTGGTTGGGCAGCACTGCTGCTGATGGGTTTTTCCAGCGGCTGCGCACTAGCCTGGCAATGTCGGCAAATGTGGTTCGCCTGCCGCGATCCGTGGGAATGGTCGGTGTCGCTGAGTGCTTGCGCGCTGGCGCTGGTGACGATGCTGCTGCTGGCGCGTTGGATCGCTGCACGGCTGTCTGGCATCGCACAGCCATTGTACGCCTCGATCATTTGGCTACGACTGGGCTGGCTATGCGTGCTGGCGTACTACGGACTACTGCTGGTGTTCGATGGCCGCTACCGGGATCTGCCGCTGGGCATGATCGAACTACCTTGCGCGGGCTACGCGCTGATCGCGTGGTTGGCGGGGCGAAGCTCAGCGATGCCACGATTGGAAGAGCGTTTTCTTGCTGCGTGGCTACCGCTGCTGGCGGCGGCTGTGGTGGTACAGGAGTCGGGCCTGACACCGGTGGCTTGGCTATGGCTGGGATTGAACCTGTTGATTGCGTTGCCGGTGTTGCTCGACTGGTGGCACGTGCGACACATCTTGCGCCTGCAGACGCAACAAGCGTAGACAGCCAATCAGCAACGCGGCCGCACCGGGCTCGAAACAGTACAGCTGCAGCGCAAAGATCCCCAGCGTGGCGGCCAGCCACGCGATCCAGATCCGCTTCGACCAAAGTGCGATCAGCGTCACCGCCAAAGCGACGACGCCATACACGCTGACGTCATACGCGCGATGGAAAAAGCCGAGTATCAGCAGCTGTCGCGCATCGCACCATGGCGATGTGCCACCACTGCCGCACAGATCCGCCAATTCCCTGGATTCGATCACGTGGTAGCGCAACGCTGCCGCTGCCAGCCCGAACGCGAACAGCAGCAGCCATGGCCACGCCAAGCGCAGCCATGATGATTTTTGCGGACTCGCACTCATCGCTGTGAACCCCGTGATACGCCGGCGACGTGCGCCGGCAGACGGATTTCAGCCGCCAGTGGAAGGTGATCGGAAAATGCCTGCGGCAGCGTCCACACCTTGTCCAGCCGAATCGCAGCCGATGTCAGGATGTGGTCCAGCGCGCGCCGCGGCTTCCAACTGGGGAACGTCAGGGTGGATTGTGCCGGTGGCTGCAGACTGCATTTGCTGAACAGCTGACGCATCTCGATGCTGCCCGGTTCGGTATTCAGATCGCCCATCAGGATGGCGTGCGGAAAATCCTGCAACAGCTCGGCGATGAATCCCAGCTGGCGCGCTCGCGCCGGTGCACTCAACGACAAATGCGCGATCATCACCGCCAGCGCACTGTCGCCTTCGCCGAACTGCGCCAGCAGCGCGCCGCGCCCGGGGATGCGGCTGGGCAGCGGATAGTCCAGCACGGAATGCGGTTCGAGCCGACTGATCAAACCATTTGCGGAGTGCGCCACCCGCGCCATCGCGCGGTTCGGCTGATGGCTCCAGAACGGCATGCCGGCGGTTTCCGCAAGGTAGCGCGTCTGGTTGAGAAAGCCCGAACGCAGACTGCCCGCGTCCGCCTCCTGCAGCCCGATCACGTCAAACTGCGGCAATACCTCGGCGAGCCGGTCGAGGTTGTCCATCTTGGTGCGTCCCGGCAACACCGCGTTGATGCTGCGGGTGACGTATTCGCTGTATCGACGCACGCTGGCGCCCGCCAGGATATTGCAGCTGAGCAAACGCAGACGGCGTTCGGCAGGATCGGCTTGGAGAATCGCGGCGCGGGTCATCGCAACACACTGCTGGGGAAGGAAAGCCAACGGTCATGTAGATTCATGCACCGGCCGGCCAATGCAACCGAGCATGATCCAGCGGATATGAACGTCGCGTCAGCCGGGCAAACCACTACGCGCAAGACCAGGTGACCGGCTTATTTGCCGCTCAGTTCGCGCTTGGCCAGCCACAGAGCCACGGCAGCGAGCTCGTCCGGTGTCTGTACATTGCTGACCTTGTACTTGCCGTCGACCACGATGCTGGGGGTGCCATCCACGCCCCATTTCTGGATCAGGGCCAGATCACCCTTCATCTTTGCAGTCGTTTCGTCAGAAGTCGCGATCTTCATGAACTGGTCGCGGTTCACACCTTCGCGGGCATAGAAGTCGGCCAGCTCATCCATCGAATTGATCGGATAATTCTGGGCGAACTTGGCATCGAACAATGCCATATGAGTACGCTCGACTACGCCCATCTGCTTCGCCGCGTAGTAGGCACGCGCAAACGGCAGCCATTCGGCGCTGAACGGCGCAGGCATGAGTTTGAACACCGCTCCGGCAGGCAGTTGCTTGCGCAGCTTTTCGGCGATCGGTGCGAAATGCGCACAGTGGATGCAACCGTAGGAAAACACCTCGACGACTTCCACCTTGCCATCGTTGCTGTAACGCTGGTGCGGGCCAGGCAGCGTCACGTACTCGTTGCCCTCGGTGTACGGCGCTGGCGCGCTGGACTGCGCGGTGCAGGCCGTGGTCAACAGCAGACCGCCAAGCAGGGTTAGCACATGCAGACGGGCAAATCGCTTGAACATGAGACTTCTCTTCGGTTGAGTGGTGAAGGGGCGCGGCGGTAAGTCTTGGGCAGGGATTACTTGCCCGCGGCTTCCTTGGCGACCAGCCACTGGGTCAGTTCGATCGTTTGCGGTGCGCCGCCCGCTGAAACCACGGTGAGGCGGTATTTGCCATTGACCACGATGGTCGGCGTGCTATCCACACCGTAAGCCTTCATCAGGTCATCGGCGCGCTTCATCTGGATGTTGACGCTGAACGAGTTGGCTACGCCAATGAACTGCTTCGGATCGACACCGTACTTCGCGTAGAACTTGGCGACATCGTCCAGTGTCGGCCATGCCTCGCGCGGCTTGGGTTTGCCGGCCTGCAGGTCGTAGGTGGCCAGCTCGCCGGTTTTCCAGGCTGCGTCGAACATCGCGTCATGCGTCTTGTCGACCACGCCCAATGATTGCGCCGCATAGAACGCGCGCTGGAATAGCGGCCAGTTTTCGTCCGGACGGAACGATGCCGCCAGGTAGGTGACAACCGCATTCGACGGCAGGCTCGCGGCCAGCTGATCCATGCTGGTGTGGAACTGGTTGCAGGCCGGGCAGGCGTAGGAGAACACCTCGGTCACTTCGATCTTGTCGGGGTGGCTGGTCGGCTGCGGAGGATCGATCTTGAAGTAGTTCTTGCCCTCGACCCACTTGCCATTGTCGACAAACGGAGCCGCTGGCGGCGCCGTCGGGGCGGCAGCAGTCGTGCTGCTGGCAGCCGGTTTCGCGCTGGCCGCAGCAGCTGGTGCAGCGGTCGTCGCGGTTGCCGGAGCGGCGCTCGTAGCGGGTGTTACCGCTGCTGCTGCCGTGCTCGTGCTGACCGGTGTGGATGACGGGGCAGCAGTGTTGCCGTTGTCATGGCTGCAGGCGGCGAGCGCGAGCAGGGCGGCACACAGGATCGGCAGACGCTTCAACATGGAACACCTCGACATGACTTTCTGGATACAGAAGGGCGTAAAACCGAAAACGCCGGCCAGAGGCCGGCGCGTTATCGATCAGGGCGAAGCAGCAGCCGGTTGATTTTCCGTGCTGTGCAGGCCTTCGACGTAGCTGGCCAGTGCGGCGATGTCATCGGCACTCAGCTTCTGTGCAATCGACGGCATGATTTGCGAATGCGGGTCGTCGCCCCAGGTGGTGCCATCGTGCCAGGCCTTCAGCGTGGCCTGGATGTACTGCGCGTGCTGACTGGTCAGCTCCGGGTACATCGCGCCTGGATTGCCACGGCCATCGATGCTGTGACAAGCCATGCAAGCGGGAATGTCGCGTTTCGGATCACCCTGGCGGAACAGCTCTTCACCGTGCGCCACCAGCGCCTGATCCGCCACGCCGGGCAGCGGATTCTTGCTGGAGAAGTAGGCGCCAATGTCGTGCATGTCCTGCTCGGACAGCGGCGTGGCCATGCCGAGCATGATCGGATTCTGCCGCTTGCTGGTCTTGAAATTGGTCAGCTGATGGACGATGTATTGTTCGCTCTGGCCGGCCAGCTTCGGATATTGCGGGTCGGTCGAGTTGCCGTCCAGGCCATGGCAGGCGCCGCATGCCGCCGCCTTGCCCTGACCGGCCGTGGCGTCGCCCGGCTTGACTGCAGCGGTAGCCGCCGGCGCACTTTCGGTGGCAGGTGCCGCCGCGGTACTGGCCGCTGCTGCCGGCTTTTCCGCGGTGCTGGCGGCGGCGGGAGCGGAAGTCTTCGGCTGGGCATCTTGTGCCATCAGAACGCTGGTGGACAGCGCAAACACAAGAGCTACGGCGGATCCAAGAACAGCGGGCCGAAAACCAGCGGGCCGAAAACTCATACACTTGACTCCCAAAAGACTTCCAAATACTGCCACTGACCTCAGCCATCGGGCTGCAGCAGGCAGAAACCGAAGAATTATCCCTGTGCCACCGTACCTTGGTCAAACCATCTCATGTCGAATCCCCTGCAAGGCGCGCAATTCGTGCTCGCTGCCCATCGCATCAGCCAGCTGCCCGCCGATCAAGGCGCCGAAGTGGCCTTCGCCGGCCGCTCCAATGCCGGCAAGTCCAGTGCATTGAATGCGCTGACCGGTCACAAGGGTCTGGCGCGTACCTCCAAGACCCCGGGGCGTACTCAACAGATGGTCGCTTTCAGCCTGCCGCCACCGACCCAGATCGATGGCGAGCCACCGCTGGACGTGAGGCTGATCGATCTGCCCGGCTACGGCTACGCAAAGGTGCCGCTGGAGATGCGCGAGCACTGGAAACTGGAGATCGACGCCTATCTGCATCAGCGACGCAGCCTGCGCGGGCTGGTCCTGATCGTCGATATCCGTCACCCGCTGAAAGAGTTCGACCGGCTGATGCTCCAGTTCTGCTTCGCCACCCAGTTGCCCTGCCACCTGCTGCTGACGAAGGCCGACAAGCTGTCTCGCGGTCAGGCCACGCAGGCGCTGGCAACCCTGCTCAAGCAATTTGCCGCCGAAGGACTGCATGCGACGGCGCAAGTGTTCTCGTCTTCTGCCGGTACAGGCGTGGATGAAGCGCGGCAGGCGGTGATGACGTTGCTGCGCAAGCCGCGAGAGGGCGCGCATCAGGGGCGCGAGCGGTGAAGTTGACGCAGCCATCGAGGATGGCAGGCTGCGATTGAGCTCTGCTTTCTCCCTCCGTGAGAAAGGGCCGGGGTGAGAGCCCGGTCTTCGCAGGATAGTTGAGTTCCCGTCATCCCTGCCTTCGCAGGGATGACGAGTAGTGAGTTTCCCGCGAGCATCGGACCTCATCCCAGCCATTTTCCGACGGGAGACGGTCAGAAGCACCCCAAAGGACGGGTAAAACGCCTTGCCAGAAACTCTCAGCCCCGCGCGGCCTCCATGAACACCGCACACAACCCTTCCATTCCCGCTCGATCCTCATCATCGAAACGGTCGATGAGCGGACTATCGACATCCCACACGCCAAACAGGGTGCCGTCGGCGTTGATCAGCGGTACCACGATTTCCGATTGCGAGGCGGCATCGCAGGCGATGTGTCCGTCGAACGCATTCACATCGCGCACCAGCTGGGTTTCCCGCGTCTGCGCGGCCGTCCCGCAAACGCCGCGACCCAGTTCGATGCGGATGCATGCCGGCTTGCCCTGAAATGGGCCGACGACCAATTCAGTGCCGTCGTACAGGTAGAAGCCGGCCCAGTTCAGGTCGGGCAGGCTGTGGTAGATCAGTGCGCCGAAATTCGCCGCGTTCGCGATCATGCTGTGTTCGCCAGTGAGCAGGCCGCGGGCTTGTTGCTGCAGGTCGTCGTAGTGCTCGCGTTTGCTGGCGTAAATGTCTGGCTTCAATTCAAACATGGGTAGTTCCAGGCGCAAAGGTTCGATAGCAAAGGCACTATTATGCGCCGGGTCATCCAGAGGCGTGGTCGTGAATCAAAGCGGATACGAAAAACGGATAGAGATGGTTTGTTGCTTGTGCGGGCGTGGCCTGAAATGAGTCGCTCCGTCTTCATCGCCGGCACCGACACCGGTATCGGCAAGACCCATACGGCCTGCACATTGCTGCATGCCCTTCGTGGCGCGGGCTACAGCACGTGTGGAATGAAGCCGGTGGCCAGCGGTTGCGTGGAAACCGCAGATGGCTGGCGTAACGACGATGCGCTGGCATTGCAGGCGGCCAGTAGCGATTCGCTACTCTATGAACTGATCAATCCGATCGCGTTGCGCGATCCGTTGTCGCCGCACCTGGCCGCGGCGCATGCCGGCTTGGAGATTTCGTTGGCGCCATTGCGTGCTGCGTTCGATGTTTTGCAGGGCAGTCACCAGCGAGTAGTGGTTGAGGGTGTTGGCGGCTGGCTGGTGCCGCTGGCGCCTGGATTGTTTGCGTCGGATATCGCCAGGCAGTGGCAGCTGCCGGTGATCCTGGTGGTGGGCTTGCGATTGGGTTGTCTCAACCATGCCCTGCTCAGCGCGCGGGCGATCGAGGCGGATGGTTGCCGGTTGCTTGGCTGGATCGGCAACGGCATCGATCCGACGATGGACGCATTGGACGAGAATCTGGCGAGCTTGCGCGAGTTGCTGCCGGCGCCCTGTCTGGGCGTGCTGCCCCATGGCGTCGCGCCGGCACTGGCGGCGATTCGGCTGAACGCTGCCGTGAAGGCCTTGGACTGAGCTTCACATCCGACATGCTTGGATAGGCCGGTATTTCCGCCGCAGGAGGCCGCATGACCCGCAATCACTATTACCTTTCGATCGCCGACCTGGCCCATGCCCGTGGGAACGATCCGCGTTTTGCGTACGACGGGGCCGGTCCGAACGACTTTGCCGCCGAGCTGCAGCAATCGTTGAGCAATGACAGCCTGTTTGACCGCTGGCGCGCCGCGCAGCCCGATCCGGATGCGGTAGACACCAGCCTGGCTGCGGTCGACCCCTCCGCGCAGGTGAATGCCCAGGTTGCCGATCTGCATACCGAAGTCGACCTGATCACCGACCTGCCGATGAGCGTGGTGCGCCATCGGTTGTTCCTGTTGATCGGTGGAGCGTGGAAATTACGCGACATGCGGCCTGCCTGAGCGCTGAGAGGCCGGGCGCGGGGCGGAGGCATGACTTGTGGGCTAGGAGAAACCCCTATCGAGTGGGTAAAGTCGAGAGTTACGACTTACCGCGTCCGGCTTCGGACGCGCCAATTGGGGAAAAACCAGATGCTCCGTCTCCGCCTTATTGTGATTGCTACCACGATGGCTCTTGCCGCCTGCTCGCAGCAGCCGAATGGCGCCGCCAACTCACCCGCGCCGGCCGCCACGACCGCTCCCGTCGCCACCGCCAGCACGGCCGCACCGGCAGCAAACGCCATGACCAGCAATCCGTTCTTCACCGCCAGCACCTTGCCGTATCAGGCGCCGCCGTTCGACAAGATCCACGACGCCGACTACCAGCCGGCGATCGAAGAAGGCATGAAACAGCAGATGGCGGAGATCCAGAAGATCGCCGACAACCCGGATGCCCCCACCTTCGAAAACACCTTCGTGGCGATGGAGAAATCCGGTGCCATGTTCTATCGCGTGATGCAGGTGTTTGGTGCGGTGACCGGCGCGAACACCAACGACACGCTGCAAAAAGTGCAGGAGGATGAAGCGCCCAAGCTGGCCGCCCATCAGGATGCGATCTATCTCAACGACAAGCTGTTCCAGCGCGTACAGACGATCTACAACCAGCGCGACACACTCAAGCTCGATCCGGAATCGGCGCGCCTGGTCGAAGTGGTCTACAAGAATTTCGTGCATGCCGGCGCCAAGTTGTCCGAGGCAGACAAGGCGAAGCTGAAGGACCTCAACAAGGAAGAGTCCACGCTCAGCACCTCCTTCACCAATAAATTGCTGGCCGCCACCAAGGATGGCGCCGTGGTCGTTGACGACAAGGCCAAACTCGCGGGCCTCACCGACGCCGAACTCGCTGCCGCTGCGCAGTCGGCCAAGGATCGCAAGCTTGCCGACGGCAAATACGTGCTGGCCCTGCAGAACACCACCCAGCAGCCCCTGCTGCAGGATCTGAGCGATCGTGATACCCGCCAGGCATTGTTCCAGGCTTCCTGGAACCGCGCCGAGAAGGGTGACGCGAACGACACCCGCAAGATCATCGTGCGCCTCGCACAGATTCGCGCCGAACAGGCCAAGCTGATCGGTTTCCCGAGCTATGCGGCGTGGAAGCTGGACGACCAGATGGCGAAGACGCCGGAAACGGCGCTCAAGTTCATGGAGCAACTGGTGCCGGCCGCTACTGCCCGCGCAACGACGGAGTCGAAGGACATCCAGGCCGTGATCGATCAGCAGCACGGCACGTTCAAGGTGCAGCCGTGGGACTGGGACTTCTACGCCGAACAGGTGCGCAAGGCCAAGTACGACCTGGATGAAAGCCAGATCAAGCCGTACTTCGAGCTGGACAACGTATTGCAGAACGGCGTGTTCTACGCCGCCAATCAGCTGTACGGCCTGACTTTCAAGGAGCGCAAGGACATCCCGGTCTATCAGCCTGACGTGCGCGTGTTCGAAGTGTTCGACAAGGACGGCACGTCGCTCGCACTGTTCTATTGCGACTACTTCAAGCGCGACAACAAGGGCGGCGGCGCCTGGATGGACAACCTGGTCGCCCAGTCCAAACTGCTCGGTCAGAAGCCGGTGATCTACAACGTCGCCAACTTCGCCAAGCCAGCGGCTGGCCAGCCTGCGCTGCTGTCGATGGATGACGTGATCACCATGTTCCACGAGTTCGGCCATGGCCTGCACGGGATATTTGCCGACGAGCAGTACCCGACTCTGTCCGGCACCGCGACCGCACGAGACTTCGTCGAATTCCCGTCGCAGTTCAACGAGCACTGGGCGACCGATCCGAAAGTGTTTGCCCACTATGCGAAGAACTACAAGACCGGCGAGCCGATGCCGCAGGCTCTCGTGGACAAGCTGAAGAAGGCCGGCAAGTTCAACAGTGGCTACAACATGACCGAGCTGGTTGCCGCGGCGCTGCTTGACATGGACTGGCATACGCTCGGTGCCGATGCTCCGCTGCAGGACGCTGACACGTTCGAATCAAACGCGCTGAAGAATGACAAGATCGACCTCAGCTATGTGCCGCCGCGTTATCGCTCCAGCTACTTCCAGCACATCTGGGGCAACGGCTACGCGGCCGGTTACTATGCTTACCTGTGGACGCAGATGCTTGCCGACGATGCGTTCGCGGGCTTTGTGGAACATGGTGGTCTGACTCGCGAAAACGGTGACCATTTCCGCGCGATGATCCTGTCGCGTGGCAACACCGAGGACTTGGCGAAGATGTACAAGGACTGGCGCGGCCAGGATCCGAGCATCGAGCCGATGCTGGTCAACCGTGGCCTGAAAGACGCGCCGAAGCAGGACGCTTCGAAGAAGTAAGCGACACATTCTTACGGGCGATTGAACGCCCGGTATCGCTGACGAGGCCCGCCATGTGCGGGCCTGGTCTTTTCCGGGATCCCGCAGGTGCTCGCGTCGTGCCTGCCGTGGCCCGCACAGGCCCTGCCTGCGTGGAATAATCGAGACTCCTCCATCGGGAGTCGCGCGCATGGACAGCCAACGTTTTTTGCAGACCGCTGTAGTGTTCCTGCTCGCTACGGTCATCGCGGTGCCCTTGACCAAGCGCTTTCGGCTGGGTTCGGTACTGGGCTATCTGCTCGCTGGCGTGGCGATCGGGCCGCAGCTGCTGGGACTGGTCAGCGACACCGCGGGTGTCGCGACGATTTCCGAATTCGGCATTGTGCTGATGCTGTTCGTGATCGGCCTGGAATTGTCGCCGCAACGTCTGTGGGTGATGCGCCGTTCGGTATTCGGCACCGGCATGGCTCAGGTATTGAGCTGCAGCATGGCCATCGCCGCGATGGCGTATTACTTGTTTGGCTTGTCGGGCAATGCAGCGGCGATCGTTGGCGGAAGTCTGGCGTTATCATCCACCGCGTTTGGACTGCAGATACTGGCCGAACGCAAGGAGGCCGGTTCTGCTTACGGCCGGCAGGCATTCTCGGTATTGCTGTTTCAGGACCTGGCGGCGATCCCACTGATTGCCGCCGTGCCATTGCTGGCGTCCTCCTCGACCCCGCACGGTTTTGATCTGCTTGGCGTATTGCGCACGGTCGGAGTGATCGTGGTGGTGGTAGTCGGTGGCCGCTATCTGCTGCGACCGGTGTTTCGCTTTGTGGCGCGTACCGACTCGCTGGAAGTTTCCACCGCCACCGCATTGTTGGTGGTGATGGGGGTGGCGCTGCTGATGGAATTGGCCGGGGTCTCGGCGACGCTGGGTGCGTTTCTCGCCGGTGTACTGCTGGCCGATTCGGAATACCGGCACGAGATGGAATCGCATATCGAGCCGTTCAAGGGATTGCTGCTCGGCCTGTTCTTCATCAGCGTCGGCATGTCGATGGACCTGTCGCTGCTGTTGCATCGACCGGGACGAGTGTTTGCCCTGGTGGGGGCGTTGCTACTATTGAAGGGAGTGCTGATGTGGCCATTGGGGCGGCTTCTGGGCGGCCTCAATCGCGCCGATACGTTGCGACTTGTGGTGTTGCTGGCGTGCGGTGGCGAGTTTGCCTTCGTGGTGCTCAGGCTGGCGGCCGATCAGCTGCTGATCAGCACCGGCCTGCGTGACACGCTGGTGCTGGCGATTACGCTATCGATGGCGCTGACGCCGCTGCTCGTGGTGCTGGCAGCAAAGTTGTTGAACGTAACGCCGAAAAAGCCCACGCGCGAGTTCGACACGATCGACACCGATACGCCGCGAGTCATCATCGCGGGCTTCGGTCGGATGGGGCAGATCATCGGCCGCGTACTGCGCGCCCAGGGCATTCCGTTTGTGGCGCTGGAGCATTCGGTCGAGCAGGTGGATTTCTCGCGACGCTTCGGCACCGTCAACCTGTTTTTTGGCGACCCGACGCGTCCTGAATTATTGCGCGCGGCCCAGGCCGACAAGGCCGAAGTATTCGTGCTGGCCACCGATGATCCGGAAGTGAGTCTGCGCACTGCGAGGCTGGTCAAGCGGCAGTATCCGCATTTGAAGATCATTGCACGCGCGCGCAATCGCCAGCACGTGTTCCGCCTGATGGACATGGGCGTGGAGGGGCCCGTTCGCGAGACGTTCCATTCCAGTCTCATGATGACCCGCAAGACGCTGGAGGCGCTGGGCCTTTCGCACGAGCTGGCGGTGGATCGGGTGACGCGCTTCCGTCGTTACGACGAAGAACTGCTGATGAAGCAGTCGCTGGTGTATGACGATGAAACCAAGCTGATCCAGAGCACGATCGATGCGCTGTCCGACCTGGAACATCTATTCGAGGCTGATGCCGAGCCCGAAGCAGAACGCGAACGTCTGCGTGATGGTGGTCCACCGTTGAGCGGCGAGGATTGAACATTCGCTATCGCGCGGGATGCGGCAAGCCCGCTAGCCCACGTAGGTTGGGTGCGCGCAGCGATGCCCAACACATCGCGACGACCACCGCCACCCCGCATGTTGTCAACCAGACGTTGCCCCCAGCGTTGCTTGAAGTCATGCCCATGAATCCATGCCAAGCAGCGATCAGCCCGGTCGTGATCCGTCTCGGCCGATTCGGCGATACGATCCTGCTGCAACCGCTACTGCGTAAATTGCAGCAGCGTTACGGCCAGCCCTGCCAGTTGCTGGCGTTGGGCGACTGGACACCTGTGCTCTATTCGGCCCAGCCTGAGGTGGCTGCCGTCATCCCTTTGCGCAGCCAGTACGGGTCATTGTGGACGCAGCCGCAGCGTTGGCGCGCGGCGCTTGCATTGCGACGCTTGCGGGAGTCGCCGTTCTACATCTGCGAGCCGGATCCGCGCGCACGTACCAAGGTGCGTCCGATGCTGGCGCTGGCGGGCGTGCCAGCCAAAAACTGCCAGTTCATCCAGGACATGACGATGCTGCAGGACGAGCACTGGATTGACTGGCTGCTGCGTTTCGGCGACACCACACCAGCGGCGTTCCGCGAGATTGTTCCGCCCGTGCCTGCGCCAACTTGCATCGCGCCGCAGCTGCAGGTGACTACGGCTGAGCGGGCCGATCGTGATGCCTGGTTGCGCGCGCAGGGGATGCTTGGACGTCCGCTCGTGCTGCTGCAGCCGGCTAACCGGCGCACCATGCGCTGGAACGGTGTGCGACAAGCCGACGATGACGACAAGTCGTGGCCGCAGCAGCGGTGGGCCGAACTGGCGCGTGCAATCAGTTACCGTTTGCCACAGGCGCAAATCCTGTTTTGCGGTTCGGCCGCCGAGGCCGGTTATCTCGAGACGATTCTTGCAGGCGTCGATACTGTGTCGCTCAGGATCGCCGCTGCCGTGTTGCCGATCGGCCGTCTGAAAGCCTTGTTGGAGACAGCGCATAGCATGGTCTCGGTGGACACCGGCCCGGCTCACCTGGCGGCGGCCGTGGGCTGCCCACTGGTGGTGCTGTTTGGTTCCAGGTCGCCATCAATGTGGGCGCCACGCAGCGCCGGCGGAAGTGCCGTGGCGGTAGTCGGCGGGTCGCCGGGTCAACGGGTCGACGACCTCGACACAGCGCAGGTGATGTGCGCCTGGCGCAAGCTGCCGGCGCGCATGCTGGTGGACGCCACGCATGCTGCCGGTCTATCCGCGGCAGTCGATCAGTCGGCTGGCTGCGCGGGCTGACGCAGGGTCTGGCGCACGCTGGGAATCGTGCCCGCACGGGCCGTCAGTTCATGCGCGATATCGACATAGCCGAGTTGTCGCGCCACATCGGCGGCGGTGCGACCGAACGCGTCGACGGCATGCCGGTCGGCACCGCGCGACAGCAGTACGCGCGCCGGCGGCAACAGGGCGTGCATCGCGCAAGCATGCAGCGCGGTAACCCCGCGCTGGTCGGCATGTTCGACCTTGGCTCCCGCATCCAGCAGCAGCGGCACCAGGGCGCCGATGTGGGTGGCATCGCAATCGCTGCCGGGACGGAGTTGTGCGCCCAGCAAGAGCAGCAGCGGCGTCTTGCCTTCGCTGTCGGCCTGGTTGATTTCAGCGCCATGCTTGAGCAACCCATCGAACAACCGGCGCGCTCGCAGGCTGTCGTTGTGTTCAAACCCGAACTGCGCTGCCGCATGCAATGCGCTGCGACCGCCCACATCGACCGCGTTGACGTCGGCGCCGGCATCCAGCAGTGCCTCGGCGATTTCCGGGTAGCCCATCGCGGCTGCCACCATCAGCGCGGTGGTCTCGTTGGGCAACCGTTGATCGATGGCGACCTTGCGTTCCAGCAGCAAGCCGACGAGTGCATCGCGCCTGGCGGCAACGGCTGCTGCCAAAGGTGTAACGCCGCTGCTGGCGGCGAGGGTTGCATCGGCGCCGGCATCGAGCAGGCAGGCGGCAACATCGCGATGACCTGCACCGCAGGCACGCAACAACGCGGAGGCGCCTTGTTCGTCGCGGGTGTCCACCGCAAAACCCAGTTCAAGCAGGCGCTGCACCGTGGCGAGCGCGCCGGCCGCTGCCGCTGCCGGCAGATCATCGGCGCGCAGCGGGCGGTTCGGTCTTGCCCAGTCGCGCCAATCCAGCCAACGCTCCACGGCGGGATGCTCCAGTGCCAGTCCGAGTGGCGTTTCGCCATTCGCGTCGGCTGCTTCCGGATTCGCGCCGTAGGCGATCAAGGCGCGCACCAACGGTAGCGCCTGGGCACCATGTTCAAGCGCGGCAAACAAAGGAGTGCGACCGTCGCGATCGCGAGTGTTCGGATCGCAGCCACGCGCCAGCAACGCCTGCAGCAACTCGGGCTGCATGTTGACCACGGCCAGATGCAGGGGCGTGCGATCACGCGCATCCGGGCCAAACGGATCGGCACCGCGTTCGAGCAGGTTCAGTGGCAACGCGGCACCTTGCGCCGCGCCATTCAGGCGCGAAAGCGCCAGCGCAAGAAGGCCCGCACCAGCCGGGCTTGCGCCGGCCTGCAGTAAGTCGTCCAGCGCTTCGGTCGATGCCGGCAATTGATGCAACAGGGCGTCGAACAGACGGCGACCCATCGGGGTAGAAACGGTCGTTGCATCGGCGACCTGCGCGTCATCGGGCTGCTGCGGCGGCAGTCGCGTCTCCGCATCAAGGCCGTGTTCGAGCAACCAGCGGCGTGCGGCACCGAGGCCGGGGGTGGTCAGATCCAGATACAGCTGCGCCAGTTGCGCCTGCGGCCACTCGCGCACCCGGTCGGCAAAGCTCGACACGATCGCCCAGTGTCCAAAGCGCAGCGCGTCGAGCAGGTGTGCCGGCGTATCCGCGCCTTCCTCCAGCAGATCGCGGCTGTGACTAGCTGGCAGCGGCGTCTCCGGATCGAGCAGCGCGACCAGATCCCAACGACCCGCGGCGGCGGCGTGATCGAGTGCGCTGCGGCCATCGCTGCCAGGTGTTTTTGGCTCTGCGCCCAGTGCCAGTAGCGCGCGCACGGTTTCGCCATGCGCGTGCGGTGACTGGCAGGCCAGCGTCAGCGCATCACGGCCGTGGTTGTCGCGCACGCGCGCATCGGGCTGCGCCTCGGCCAGTAGTTGCACGATGCCGCAGGCACCTGCGCGCGCCGCTTCCATCAGCGCGGTGCTGCCGTGGTGGTCGGACAGGCTTACATCGGCGCCCGCCGCACACAACGCCCGGGCGATCTGCTCATGGCCTTCGGCGGCCGCAGTCAGCAGCGCGTGGCGATGACGTGAGTCGACCGCATTCACCGCGGCGCGATGCTTCAGCAGCAGCTTGACCCCGGTGACATCGTCGTCGGCGATACCCGTGGCCGCTACCAGCGCAGGCTCGCCATCGGCCGGTGCTGGCTTGGCACCACGCTCCAGCAGAAATTTCACCAGCGGCCAGTTGGCCGCGCGGCAGGCGACCGCCAACGGGCTGATGCCAGCCTTGTTCAGCGCGTTGATGGGTGCGGCGGCATCCAGCAGCATCGCCGCCCCGCCGGCCTCGGCACTGAGCACGGCGCCATGCAGCGGCGTGTTGCCTTCGGCGTCGACGGCTAGTGGGCTGGCGCCGTTGGTAAGCAAAGTCAGTACTGCTTCGGCGCGACCGTGCCAGCTGTCACGCGTAGCGGCGAGCAGCGGAGTGATGCCACCGCTGGCCCGGTTCACATCCGCGCCCTTGGAGATCAGTGCGCGCAGCAGGTGCGTATCGGGCAACAGCGCCGCCAGCATCAGCACCGGACGTTGATCGCGGTCCTCGGTGGTCGGCGCGGTGTTGGGATCGGCGCCGGCTTCAACCAGTGCCAGCGCACGCTCGATATCGCCGTTGCGAGTGGCGGCCAGCAGCGCTTCGGCCTGTTGCGGAGTGCCGGCCGTGCGTTCCTGCTCATTCAAAGGTGCCGTGACCAGCGATGGCGTAGGGCGCGAAGCGGGCGCACGCGAGCTATCGACGGCAACCGTGGTGACTGCGGATTTGCTGTGCTTGCCGTGTCGCCCGCACAGCAATGCGCGCAGCGTACGGTTGGCAACGATCAGGCAACCCAGCGGCATCAGCACGACGCCGTACAGCGCCAGCGCAGTAATGCGTAATTCCGAGGGCAACACGCCATACAGGCCGGACAGTGCGATCGCGCCAAATGCCAACGCCAGCATGGCCAGTGCGGCGGGAAGAAAGTGACTGAAGAAACGCTCTTCGCGCGACAGATGACGACCGAACGCGATGCTGCGCAGGGTCGCGGTGAAGATCCATGAGCCATCCCGCTGCGAGGGGTAAGCGTCGTCCCACACGAAGACCAGTCCAAACGCTGGCCACAGCCGCCACAGTGCCACCAGCGCCAGCATCAGCGCCGCGGTCAATTCCAGCACCGCGCTGAGGCTGGGCGTCTGCGTCAGCTGCAGCATCGGCCACGCGACCAGCAGAAACACCAGCACCGTATAGCCGGTGAACATCACCAGGTGCGCCGCACCGCGGCGTAAGACGGTGCGACCGTAGCGTGGCTCGGGATCGAAACCGATCGCGTGGCAGATCGCCGCCATGGTCAACGTATTGGCCAGCAACAACGGGATCAGTGTCAGCAGATGCGTGGCCAGGCCGGCAGCGGCGATGGCGAGCAATCCTGGGATGAACCAGGCGAAAGATTGCATGAAGGGAGGGCGGCGGCGCGATTTGGGCTGGGTCATGACAGCAGTATAGAAATCGTTGGGCTTGCAGACGGTAACCAAGTGTTAACAGTACGGCCCGGTACAGCACGCCCGTCGGCGTCATTCATTCGTCCCGATCGTCCCGCGTGGAGTGTTTGTAGGCTAGATGATTGGCGGAGGCCAGCGTCTCCTTCGGCGGCAGTTGCAGATGCCAACCCTGCGTGCGCAGATGTTCGAGTACCTGCACGGTGTCCTCGGTGGGCAATCTGCGTTGCTCGTCCAGCTGGACTTCCAGCACAAAGCGCAGTTCGCCCAGCAGCAACATCAACGACTCGGACAACACATCGAAATCGTCGCGCCGCGCCAGCCATAAATAGCTGTCGGTTTTGCGCAGGCTCGCATAGACAAAACATTGCATGGCAGCACCCGCCGAGGCTGATTTCTGTTGCTGGGCGGATGCCCGAAGTATGCGTGAGGGTACAGCGCCAGCCGTCACTAGAGGCGCAGGGAATGAGCCTGTCCAGTACCTCAACCGACCGAACCGTGCGCGCCGGAGCCTCCCAGGGCACTGCCACACGTCCTGTTAAAATGCTGCAAATGCACTTGCAACACCTTGTGTGAGCAGGCAAAGTGCGGCGCAGGGGCTTCAAACGCGCGTATGAATTATAACAACGCCGCCCCGGCTACATACCCGATCCGACATACGAATAAGCAGGAGCAGTCGATGCACAAGTCTTTCCGTTCCCTTGCGGGCGCTCGTCCGCTCGCGCTCGCCGCGTTGAGCGTAGCCATTGTTGGTGCGCTGGTTGCGCCAGGTGCCGCCCATGCCAGTGCCTTCCAACTCCTGGCCAACAGTGCCACGGCGATGGGTCGTGCTTATGCCGGTTCCGCTACCGCCGGTGGTGATGTCTCGGTTGTGGCCAACAACCCCGCTGCCATGAGCGACCTCGACGGCACCTATCTGCAGGCCGATATCACCGCGATCAATTTCGGTACCCAGTTCCACGGTACAGCCACCGACGCGCTGGGTCGCCCGATCAGCGGCGGCAACGGCGGCGACGCTGGTACCACCTTGCCTGTGCCGGCACTGTACTTTGCCACCAAGGTTGCCGATGGCATCCATGTGGGCGCCGCTTTCGACGTGCCGTTCGGCTTCAAGACCGATTACAACCAGAACTGGGTCGGCCGCTACAACGCCATCGAGTCGAAGTTCCAGTCGCTCGACACCACGCTGTCCGCGTCTTTCGACATCAACAGCAACTTCAGCCTTGGTGTCAGCGCGATTGCGGAGAAGACCACCGCCACGCTGTCCAACGCGATCAACTTCAATTCGGTCGGCCTGGGCCTGATTCAGCAGGCAGCAGCGGCCGGCGCTATCCCCCCGGCAGAGGCGCAGGCATTGGCTGGGCAGGTCGGCGCGATCGTGCCGCCGGGCACGGACGGTTTCGGTCAGCTCAATGGCAATGACTGGGCGTGGGGCTACCAGCTGGCTGCCGAGTGGAGGATGACTTCGCAGGACAAACTGGCGGTCGATTATCGCTCGAAGATCGCGCATCGCCTTGAAGGCACCGCGAATTTCACCGTGCCGGACAACGTTGTCGCCTTGCTCTCCAACCCGGCGGTAGCACCGCTGCTTGGCGGCGGCACGCCGTTCACGCATACCAACGGCACCGCCGATTTCACCAACCCTGCGACCGTCGGCTTCAGCTACTGGCACCAGGAAGAGAAGTGGGGCTTGGGCGCGGATGCAGACTGGACCGAGTGGGATGTGTTCAAGAACCTGACCGTGAACTACACCAACCCGGCGCAGCCGACCACGGTGCAGAACTTCGACTGGCATAACAGCTGGTACGTCTCCTTCGGTGGCGAGTACTACCTGACCGACCAGTTCACCTTGCGTGCCGGCTTGGCGTACGACCAGACCCCGACCACCGCCCAGTACCGCGAGCCGCGCGTACCTGACGAGTCGCGCAAGATTGCCTCGATCGGCGTTGGCTACAAGGCCAGCGAGCACTTCCAGTTGAATGCGTCGTACGAGCATGTGTTCGTCAACGATGCATCGATCAACGCAGCGCAGAGTGCCACCATCGATACGCTGACGGGTTACTCCGAAGACTACGGCAACGTGCTGAGCCTGTCGGCGCAGTACAAGTTCTGATCGCCGTTCTTTCGTAGCAAAGTGAAAATAAAAATCCCCGCGTAAGCGGGGATTTTTTTGTAGCCGAATCAGCTCACCTCAACCACGTTTCAACAGCATATCCAGCATGCGGCGGAAGCGTGCACCGTAGGGCGGATTCATCAGGCCGGCGCCATTGAAGCGCGCCTGCCGGAACACCGGCTTCATGTGCGAAAAAGTATGGAAGCCGGCTTCGCCGTGATAGCCGCCCATGCCCGACGCGCCCACGCCGCCGAACGGCAGGCCGTGCTGGGCGATGTGGTACAGCGTGTCGTTGACGCTGACGCCGCCAGCCACGGTGCGTGCCAACACGTTGTCGATCAGCCCCTGATCCTGCTCGAACAGGTAGAGCGCTAGCGGATGCGGATGAGCGGCAACGTAGGCGATCGCTTCGTCGATCGAGTCATACGGCAGCAGCGGCAGCAACGGGCCGAAGATTTCATCCTGCATTACGGTCATGCCGTCGTTGACGTCGCTCAGCAGCTGCGGCGGCAACAAGCGGCGTGCCGGGTCATCCGTTGAATCGCTCAGCGGATGCACCCGTGCCCCGGCGGCCAGCGCGCTGTCGCGTAACCCGACGAGGCGCTGGTACTGGCGATCGGACACGATGCTGGCGTACTGTCTGCTTTGCCCGAGCTGCGGATACATCTGTGCCGTGATGCGCTGCGCCGTGCCGATGAAATCCGCCACGCGTGCGCGCGGCAACAACACGTAGTCCGGCGCGATGCAGGTTTGTCCGGCGTTGACCAGCTTGCCGAAGACGATGCGCTCCACTGCGTTGTCGAAGCGTGCGCCGGGCCCGATGATCGCCGGTGATTTGCCACCCAGCTCGAGTGTCACCGGAGTCAGATTGGCGGACGCCGCACGCATCACATGATGACCGACCGCGGTGGATCCAGTGAACAGCAGATGGTCGAACGGCAACGCTGAAAATGCCTGCGCGACGTCGGCATCGCCATTGACGACCAGCACTTCATCGGGCTTGAAAGTCTTCGCGATGAGCTCGGCAAACAATGCGGAGAAGCGTGGCGTGAATTCACTCATTTTCACCATCGCGCGATTGCCGGCAACCAAGGCGTCGACCAACGGTCCGATCGCCAGGTACAACGGATAATTCCACGGCACGATGATGCCGATGACGCCCAGCGGCTGCGGCATCAACATGTTGCGCGCAGGCAGAAACGCGAGGCCCGCCAGCGAACGCCGTGGGCGCATCCAGCGGCAACCATGGCGCAGTGCATGGCGAATACCGGACAGGCTGGGAAAGAATTCCAGCAAGTCGGTTTCTTCCGTCGGCCGGCAACCAAAGTCGGCATTGATCGCTGTGGCGATCTCGCTGCGATGGCCCTGGAGCATTGTCTCCAGGGCCCGCAGACGGGTCGCTCGGGTATCCCAGGACGGCTGCGGATCGCGCGCCTGCGCAGTACGTATGAGTTGCAGGTTGGCGGACAGGTCGATGCTGGGTGTGTTCATGGCTACTCAGAATTTGGCGCGGAATTCCACGCCCCAAACGCGTGGTGGTGTGATCGTGGCGTAAGGGGTACCGAAGACGTTCGTACTGTCGTTGCCCTCGCTGACAACATAGCGTTTATTGAAGATGTTGTTGCCGTACAAGCCTACGCCCCAGCTGTCGCTGGGAGTATGCCAATCAAGCCGGCCATCGGTGCGCTGGGTCGATCCGCCGATCGTGAAGTACGGCGTAACCAGGCACGTGCCCTGCACCTGTGAATCCGAATTGCAGCGGGTACGGCCGGTGTAGGCGTACTGTAGATCGAATTCCAGGTCGCCGTTGTAGACATCGTGCCAGGTGTAGGCAAGTCCGGTGGTTCCCGAGAAATACGGCGTACCGGTCGGCTGGCCAGCCAGGTCGACGCCGGACGTCGAGGTGCCCTTGGTGTAGGTATCGTCGATATACGCACCGGTGAAATTGAGTCGCAACCCATCCGTCGGTTGCCATTGTGCTTCCAGTTCCAGGCCGGTCGCTTCTTGGTTGCTGCTGCTGACGATGTAGAACGGGATGCCCGAGCCGGTCGTGTTCGGATCCAGCACCGACGACTGCAGGTTGTAGTAGAGGTAATGGTAGATCGACGCGTTGAATAGCAGGTTGTATTGCGGCACCACGGTCTTGATGCCTGCTTCGTAGTTCCAGACTTTCTCCGGCGCATAAAGCGAGTCGACTTGCAGGCTGTTGTAACCGCCAGCCTTGTAGCCCTTGGTGATCGACGCGTACGCCATCACGTTGGGTGTGAATTTGTAATCGAGCACGACACGCGGGCTGAAATCGTGCCAGCTGTTGCTGGTTTGCACGGGTATGCCGACAGCGCTCGGGAAAATGATGTTGCTGCCGAATACGCCCAGTGCCTGTTGCGCTTGTGGCGGCAACAGATCGTAGATCGGCACGCCGAAAACCTGGTTGGTCTGCAGCGCCTGGACGGTCTGATCAAACGCATCGGCCTGGCGCGGCGCGTTGTACCAGGAGAACTGCTTTTCATCGAGCGTGTAGCGCAGGCCGGTGGTCAGGTCCAGTTGGTCGCTGAGATGCCAGATCAGATCGCCAAAGGCCGCGTATGACTTGGTGTTGCCGTCGTTGTTGATCTGTTCGCGCCACGGATCGCCGAGAAGGTTGAACGGAAGGCCCAATGCCTGCAGCCCCTGGCTGATTTCGGTCAGCGGTAAACCTGCGCCGTCCACGTTCTGCGCCAGCGTGTCGAGGCTGTCGGTATTCGTATTCGTCTGGCTGGTCTGGCGTGCCTGTTCGCTATAGAAGCTGACGCCGGAAACCCAGTCGAGAAGATCGGAATTGCCGGAAAGTTTGAATTCCTGGTACCAGCTGTTGTTGTGCTCGATGTTCGCGGTATCCAGATACGTCACGACGTGATTGGTGCCGTCGTTGTCTTCGTCATTGAACGTATTGAAGTGTCGCCAGGCAGTAGTGGAGGTAAAGCTTCCCCACGCAAAGGAGTGATCGATGGTCAAGGTCGAGCCGTCGAACTGACGGTTCTCGGACGCATTGATCGCATCGTTGTAGAGCGGTGAATGAAGCGGATTGATATAGGTGGACGGATCCGGCGGAAACGGCGGACGCTCGTTGGTGTCGTTCGACAGTGCAACCAGTCCGAACGCCGGTCGCGGCGGCTGGTCGAGTCGCTCGTGATCCCACGACAGCAACACGCGCGTATCCGGCGTGATGTTCCAGCGGTACACCATCCGGCTGCCCCAGTCATCATTCTTGCCGTAGTGCTGACCGTTCGCCTGGTCCTTGACCCAGCCATCACTCTGGTTGTCCAGCACACTGACGCGCAGGGCCATGTCCTTGCTGATCGGTATGTTCAGCAACGCATTTTCGTAGTGCTCGCCATCGTTGCCGATGCGCGCCACCACCTTGCCCTCGAACTTGTCGCTCGGTTCGTTGGTGACGATCGAAATCGCGCCACCCGCTGCATTGCGACCGAACAAGGTACCTTGCGGACCCTTCAGTACTTCGATTCGCTGGATGTCGTTGAAGGCAAGCAGCGCGCCACCGGATCTCGCGGCGTAGACACCATCGACATACACGCCGATCGCAGGTTCGGTACCGATGCCGAAATCGCTGGTACTGATGCCGCGCAGTTGGTAATTGGGTTGGGTCGGCTGGCTGCCGTCCACGACCAGGCCGGGAACGAACGCTGACATCTTGCTCAGATCGGTAGCGGCCAGCGTGTTGATCTGCTTGGCCGTGATGATCTGCAGCGGGATCGGCACCTGCTCCATTTCCTGCGTACGACTTTGCGCCGTGACCGTGATGTTGCCCAACTGTTTGGCTTTCTCAGGATCCGGCTTGGCCGCAGGCAACGGGGCAGTGTTTTGCGCCGTGCTATTGGACGTGGGCGTGTCCTGCGGCGAGGAGTCCGCGCCGAAGGCCGGCAGCGCAGCACATAGCAGCACGCTGGTTGTCGTACCAATAAGCAACGGCCGCAAACAAGCGGCTAGTGGTCGTTGAAGCATAGTCATCCCCATGATCCCCTTGCGTTGGTGCGGGCGGCTGCATGGCCGTCTCGGTTTTATGGTTGCTTTTAGTGAATCGCGACGCAGTTCCCTTGCTGCGATGCTATCCACGCTCTGATCAATGCCACGCCTTCCTGATGGACGGTGCTACGGCCGATTTCCGGCATCATCACGCCCGGATCGCTTGACGCCATGCGGTAAGGCAGGATCGAGTCTTCCGGTTTGCCCGGCACGATGTCGAAAAAGTGATCGCCGGTGCCGCGGCCAGCCGCGACCGGCGGCTTGCATAGACCGATATGGCGATCCTCGGCAGCACTGACATCGAGTGTCAGGCCTGTCGTGTTGGCCGCCCCTTTCGGGTTGTGGCAATGGCCGCAGTTGATATCCAGATAGGCGCGTGCGCGGCTATCGAGCGAGGCGTGCGGGTCGGCCCAATTTGCATTGCGTGGTGCCTGCGCTGCTACAGGTGCGCCGGTGAGGTAGCCCACCTTCATCAACTCATCGAGTTCGTTGCGCTCGCCGTCGGCGTAACTATAGTCGCGATTGACGTGCCGAGCCTTCAGCCCGATCGGATGGATCTTGCGGCTTATCCAGTCCTGCGCGTGGCAGCTCACGCACTGGCTTTCGTCCGGCACCACGTAGTTGAACGGCTCGCGGTCACCGTTGTCGGCGACCAGGGTCAATGGCAGCACGGCGCCAGTGCGGGCCAGTTCGGCATCGGTCTGGGCCTCATTCCACACATAGGGAATAGCCGTCCAGCCGTCCTTGCGACGAACCAGGATGCGCGTCTCGACCAGATGTACCTGCGACATGTCCAGCCCCTGGCCGGCAAAGTCGCGCGAGGTGTCGTACGTGCGTGCAACGGCTTTTGGATCGTCCTTGCCGCCCTTGGCTACAGGGTAGAAAAACGTCTTGCTGATAATGGTGCCGACGGGGAAATCGAATGTATCGGTCGGGTCATACTTCGCCGAAACGCCCGATGGCATCCACACCGTGCGCAGCTTGTGCGCGTAATCGGTGAACAAGGGTGTGTTGAGATCGTAGGGCACGACGCCTTGATTGATCGTCAGCTTGCCGTCGCGCACTTCCACCACGTGCCAGTCGCTCAACTTCGGTGGTCGGCCGTCAGCATGAAACGCCACGGGCGGCATCGCGCGCTGGCAGCCTGCCAACAGCAATAACGCCATCAACCAGGGCACATGCTTGCAAAACATCATTCTCATCGTGTCGCGCAACAGTCGAGGTATTTCAGGCCGGAAAGTTTCAAATCTTCGGTTCCGGGTTGAGCGTTACCGGCGGTAGTTTCGGCAACGTGCACTGATACGGTTTGGTGTCGGTGCTGGGGTTTTTGTAATCGTGCGGACCATCGGCATTGAGTACGCCGATGTCGCCGTTCTGCACGCACAGCCGGTCATTTGGCGGCGGCAACCCGTCGACCAGCGTCTTGGCATCGACATAGCCATCCCAAAGCACATCCGGGAAATGCCCGTTGATGCCGTACACGGCACTCTTCAAGGTTTTCAGTTTCAGGCCGTCGGGCGAATCGCCGCCGCCCTTGAAGCGGTTGTCGTAGATGAAGATGCCCTTCGGGTACGGGTTGTACTCGGGCGCGACGCCGCTTTTGTTGTAGTAATTGGTGGAGAAGTAGCTGGAGATGATAACGTTCGCGGTCTGGTTGTCGGCGATGTCGTTGTCGAAGATCTCCACCCGGTCGTTCGAATTCACCACCACGCCCGAACCGGCCGGCACGCTGGCGACGGCGGCACCCTTGGCGGCGAAGTTATCGGTGTTGTTGTCGAACACCTTGTTCTTGAACACGCGGCTGGCGTGACCAGCCTGGCTGAGATTCGGCATGTTGAACACCAAAATGCCGCCGGTGTTTTTCGTCGCGGTGTTCTCGTAGACGTCGGCGTTCACCGAATTCTCGATCTCGATGCCGGCAACGTTGTGCTCGGCATGGTTGCGACGCACCACGATGTTGTTGGACTGGCCGACGTAGATGCCCGCGTCGGAGGCGCCGATGACGGTCGAATCCTCCACCAGCACGTTCTGCGTCTTCACGGGATACAGGCCGTAGGCGCCATTGGTGGTCTTGGGGCCGTCGGTCCACTCGATCCGTACGCCGTGGATGGTGATGTTGCGACCCTGGTTGATCTTCAGCGCATCGCCCTTGGTGTCTTCGATGGCGAGGTTTTCGACGGTGAAGTCGTTCGCGTTGACCAGCAACCCTTCAGGGCCGGAAACCTGGCCTTTGAACGACAGCACGGTCTTGTCCATGCCGGCGCCGCGGATGGTCACTCCGTCCGTGCGCAGGCTGAGGCCGCGCTGCAGGTGGTAATGGCCAGCGGGGATATCGACCACGCTGCCGGGCTTGGCGTCGAGCAGCTGTTCCTGCAGCTTGCTCTCGAAGGAGGCATCGCCCTGGCTCTGTGCCTCGGGTTGCTTACCGCCGCAGGCACCCAGCAGCAGCGTTACCGCGATGACCAGACTGGTCTTGCGCATCATTGGTTTTCTCCCCTCGCACCAGGCGGCGCGGCGTCATCTCACTGTCACGCAAGCCCGACGTCGGGGGGAGGGCAGCAGGGACGGTACAGGGGGGGCAAAACGGCCAGGATGGAAGCCTGTGACGCGCCGCCGTCAGCTCAGGCTGCGCTGCGCCTGGCATCCTGGGGTGGCATGCCGGTCCAGCGCTTGAACGCGCGGCGAAATTCGCGGGGATCGCTATAGCCCAGCTCGCAGCCGATCTCGGCCACGCTGAGGTCACCGCGCAACAGTTCCCATGCTCGTTCGGCGCGGATCTGGTCGTGGATGTCGCGAAAGACCCGTCCGCTGTCAGCCAGCTTGCGCCGCAGCGAGCGCTCACTGAGGTTGAGGGTGCGTGCCACCTCGGTCAGTCGCGGGTGTTCGCTGAGGCGGCTGCGCAGCAGGCGCTCCACCGAGCAGACGATCTCGCCGTCGACGCCGCGCGTATTCTTCTGTTGCTGACACAGCGCGAGCGCCTGGCGGGAAGTCAGCGGGTTGTAGCCAGGCAGCGGCGTGGCCAGATACGCCGCATCGACCAGGATTCGATTTTGCGGGGCGCCGAAGCGCACCTCGCATTCGAACACCTCGGTGTAAGCGTCGGCCCAGGCAGGTGCGGCGTAGGTGAGCTCCAGCCGGCTCGGCACCAACTGCGGGCCCACCAATTCGCGCGCGATCGCCAACGAGCTGGCGAACAGTTCCTCACACAGGAACGGCAACAGTTCGCGCTCGCCAAACAACGGCCAGGCCTGCACAGCCACGGTCTGTTCGTCCACTGCCTCGAAGCCCACCTCGAGCAGGCTGCCGCAGATCTTGTGATTCTCGATGCCCGCCAGCATGGCTTCACCGAACGTGCGCGAGGTCATCATGGTCAGGCCGAGCAGGCCGAAGCTGCCGATGGTCTCGCTGCAGCCGACCCGCAATCCCAGCGAGGGTTCACGCACGGCTTCGAGCGCCCGTGCAAGCACGGTACGCGCCTGCCGATACGACACCTGCACACCCGGGTCGTTGATCTGGGCGCGACTAAGTGAGAGCCCGGCGAACCACGCATCGACCGGGATGCCTCGTTGCGCGGCATATTCGGCCAGATGCACCAGGACGTTCGGCGGAATATTCGCGACCAACGCTCGCGGATCATGCAGCACAGTCGACCGACGCTGCGCGCCTTCGATGCCGGTCGTTTCGTGTGACATACCTCTACCCCGGTGCCGACCCCCGTCGGCTATCCCTATGTTCTAACACGTGGTGCCGCGCCATGGTTGGCGCGGCGCACAAGCGGCTCACTGCTGGGCAAGCCAGCAGCGAATCCCGGCGATCGCTTGAGCACTGCTCCTCCCTCTGCTTGCAGGGGGAGGCTGGGAGGGGGGGCTCTACCGGAGGTCCCA
>Ga0302223_10000207_pt1 | contig 47256 bp, 70 predicted proteins | sample II_Palsa_E2_3_FD_194565 | JGI IMG/M metagenome (GOLD analysis project Ga0302223, IMG submission 194565) | Peat permafrost microbial communities from Stordalen Mire near Abisko, Sweden - II_Palsa_E2_3 | ecosystem: Environmental > Terrestrial > Soil > Palsa > Peat permafrost | place: Sweden... | reverse complement strand
ACACGACCAACCACTCCTGCCCTTTCCTTTGCTGATACTTCCTCAGCTGCCGGGACCACTTTTCCAGCTCTTTTTGATAGTTGCTCACTGCTCTGTTCAGCTCGTTGCGCCGTTTTTTCAATTTTGCTGAGTCGCGTCGCGTAGTCATTGATGCTTTTTTGGAGGCCAGGTACTTCCCGCAGCCAGTCAGAATTCTTTTGAGCATACTGTTCTACCTGTTTGGCGGACATTCCTCGGAGTTGGGAACTAACGTAGGAGCTTCCAGCCCTTTGCACAAGTCCAGAATCTCCTGTAAGTTCTTTGAGGTCCCTAACCGACTGTTGAGAAGAGAAGAACTGCTTAGGTACTCCTTGCGGATCTGCCGCAAATCTCTCCGGATCGACCCGATCAAGAGCAGTTGCTTTCCCTCCGGCTCCTGTTCCAAACTTCCTAAGACCCAAAGAGGCATCATGATATTGCTCCTGCATCATTTGTTGAAGGTTCTTTCCAGTTTGGTCTTCCCCGGCGAATTCCTTCTGCACGTCGGAGATTTTGGAGTAGAGCTTGCCAGCTACGTCTTTCGAAATGGCCGAGTAGCCTTCCACATCTTTCCCACCAATCACATCGCCTAGTTTACGGCGGACTTGGTCAAGAGCCTTAAACGAGGGATTCTGAATCGCCTCATTCACCTGTCCATACACTCGCAAGATCCCCTGATCCGTAGTCGGTCGGGGGGAGATCTTCGCATCGGTCTTGGTCTTGATGTAGTCTTTCAAGCCCCTCATTGCAGGGATTTGATCGACGGTTTCCCCAGCTTGTTCCTTGCTCTTTACTATCTCATCTCGTTGGGTTTTCAGCGCATTGTAGTCAGCTTGTCGCGCGTCGAGACCTGCTTGATGCTGGGATTTCACCGCAGTTTGCAGTTCGGAGCCGATGTCAGATAGCTCTCTCGGCTGCCCAACCACCCGCAACGCGGGCTCTGCCTGCGCCAGCACCTTCCCGGCCGTAGCCATCCGATTTCCCGAGGCTTTATTCAATTCAGCAGCGCGCTGACGAGCTTCAGCAACAATCTGATCGGCACGTTTTTTACCATCGTCCAGAACCTTCTGAGCAGCTTTAGCATCTTGGGCTCCTACATCGGTTGCACGTTGTCGGGCGTCAGCCATTACTTTGTCGCCTGCGGATTGTGCTGCTTGGATGTTAGCATCCGCCCCATGCTGGAGCATCTGATGAAGGGCGTTAGCCGGTGCCCCCGCATCCTCGATACCACGCAAAGTAGCCGCCGCCTTTGCCACGTTAGCGGGGGTATTCGCCACTCCGAGGGTTTTCGCCACGGCTCCGAAGAGGCCTTCGGCTTTGCTGGCGAGAGCCCCCACTCCTGGAGTAACCATCCCACCAGCCAAGCGGGCCGCATCAGCAACTGGTTTATTAGCACCCTTTGCTTCAGCTGTTTGCCCTGCGGTTTCGGAGACCCCTCCCGAAAGAGCACCCTCAGCCGCTGTTGCCAATCGGGCAGAGCGCGCTGCAGCTCCTGCTTCCATCAGAGCTGTCCCAATTTCCGGGCCTACGTCTGGGATGAAGTTGGCTGCATAGCCCGCGGCAGTTAGCAATTCAGGGCTTACTGCTCCAAGGGCCCCTCCCAGAGCTGTGCTAGTTCCGATAGCCTCTAAAGCAGACTTAAAAGTAGGGGAAGGAACCGGCTTTCCATCTTCAGTAGTAGGTAAATTTGGCTTAAGATTGGCGAGACCCTGCTGCACGCGTTCTTTAGCCGTGGTTGCGGGTTTTTCTTCTTTAGCTGTGCCCGAAGAAATCTGCTGTTGAAGGATCTGGAAGGCCTGCTCCTTGGTAGAACCTTCGGGGCCGGAGACGGTATACGACTTTCCCTCAGGAGAATTAAAAGTGAAATCTGGCATTCAATGCTCCTTAACTGACCAACCGGCCGGAATCGGGGGGGCTGAAGTTCCGGCACCGGCATCTTTACCACCTGGCAATGCCTCCGCATTGTTAGAAGCTGCAGCATCTTGCACCTTATTCAGCAGATCCGAGTAAGTCCCGGTCATAGCAGCCAGCTTCTTCTTCTCTTTCCCAGAGGCTGCTGCCAGGATCTGCTCCGGGGTCGGAAAAGAATCGACGGAAGCCTTCGTTGCATCCCAACCCTTCCGAACACTCTGATCTGAGGGCGGGGGAGTGTTATCCATTGTGGTTTTCACCATCTGGGCAGCTGTGGACATCTTGTAGGCTGCTTCCAGATTGGTGTCCCCCGCAGTCGGAGTTGTGAAGGTCTTGATTTCGTTGATGACCGACTGATTGGCCCCACGCCCACCGCCGAGGGTTAGGACTCGGGCGAGTTCAGTAGAGAGGCCTGCAGCCGACGTGCCGAACATTTGAACTTGCTCGGGAGTCAGCGCATTGCTACCGGTCTTTTCGATCGAGGACAAGAAATCATGGTCCGTGATGTGGGAGAACGGGCTGCTGGCAGTGCCTGTCGGGAACCGTGCCATTTGGTTCAGGTCACGCGCCACGTTAGCTGCAGCTTTGCCTGTGGCTACTGTGTTGTTTTCTTGCGTAGCCGAAATCTTATTTCCAAGTTTGACGTAGCGTGGATCGGTGGCAAGGCGTTCTCCTTTGAGTTCCCCCGTTTTATCCTTTTCATAGATAGCGCCGCCAATGTCTAAATGATCAGGACCGCTGTCTCTTCTAGCCTCAATAGAATCCCTCCGCAACCCAATCTCCATCTCACGGAATTGTGCGGTTTGCTGCATCTGTGCCCGTTTTAAATCGACATTATCCGCGTGGATTTGCCATTGCTCTTCCCGGCGAGCTTTCGTATCGGCAGCTTTCTGCAGGAACTCTGCACGGGATTTGCTGTCCATACCAGCGAGTTTTTGCTGGTTTACCCATGCCCCAAAGGCAGGAGAATTCGGGAGTGGGATTGTTGTCGGATCAACTCCAGCTGCAACAGCCTTGCGGACGAGGTCATTCCCACCTTCCCGAGTTGGGTTATTGAGGAAAGAGTCAGCAGTATTTGCCAGGTCTTCCTTCTTTAAAGATTGCTGTGCTGCGAGGTCTTTCGCTTGCTGCATGGCTTCCTGACCGGCTTCTTTCGACAAGTCGGTCATTTCTTTTGCAGAGGCCAGATCCCCCTGGGAAGCCGCCAAACCCGCAGCCTTACTATACATCTTTGCCTGATTCAATGGCAGAGCAGCGTCCGCCCCTTCCAAGTCAGTTTGCGACTTCAGAAAAGCTCCGATGTCTTGCTTAGTCTTCATCTGCTGCTGCATCTGCTGCGTTTGCATCTGAGCTTGCTGAGCCTCAGTTTTCAACAGATCTGTTTGGGCTTGTTTTTGCTCGAATTGCTGGCCGTAGATAAGATCACGACCGTAAGCCAATCCAAGACCCTGGAGGAAACCGCCGATTGCCATAGTAGTTCCCCTTGGTTAGACGCCGAAGCCGTAGCTGACGCCAGCTGAAGGGTCGGTAACTCCACTAGAAAATCCGTAGGAGTTGGAACCCGCACCGAAACCGGAAGTGTCAGAGGCGAATGGATTGCCCCCGGAATAACTGCCAGAGTTAAAACCGTTGATACCAGAAGTGACCGCACTCCCCACAGCATTACCAACAGTCCCGGCAGCTTGCTGATTCAAGGTATTTTGCCCCTGAAGGATCTGACCAGCAGTTCCAGGAGAACCTACGTTAGCACCAGAAAGCTGTGCAAGGAGCAATTCCTGGTTATTTAGCTGAGTGGCAGCGTAGTTCTGGGAGTTGGTACTTAGAGCCTGCAGTACATTCCCGCTATTTACCATACCGTTTGCAGCCGCGCTGCCCTCAACCGCTTTGTTGCTTTGATCTAGGCCAAATTGATAGCCAGGTTGGCTGGTAATCGAAGAGGGGTTGTTAATCAAATTCGACAGCATTCCTTGATACTGGCCCCGTTGGGAGGCAAAAGGATCTGCCGCATTGGCAGCACTAGAAGCTCCGGAGCTGCCACCACTAAAGGCTGAAGTAGCTGCCGCACCAGCGACAGACCCGACAGCTGCTGCTGCAATTCCCCAAGGCACTATGCACCTCCAAATGGTTTATCCAGTTTCACGCAGACAATCATTGTAATGCGTTCGACTGGAGATTCATTAATTACCCAATGCTGCTCCTGGTTATGGAACCAGTAAAGATCCCCAGGAGCTGTGATGTGTTGCCCTTCTTCATAGCAAAAGGCTTGTTGGGGGTGTGCAGCGACTTGCAGAGCGAATTTGTCATATTCGAGAGCATGCCAGCCACGATCTACATGAGGCTTCACGCTACGCCCCGGAGGGATTCGCGTGATGAGAATGCCGCCGAGAGCGTCCCCCCGAACGAGGTTGAGGATAGCACGAGCGTCGGCCTTGGCTTGTGGGAGAAGGTCAGCAGCTTCTAGCCATACGCTGGTGTGGGGTTGTCCGCCGTAGCCAGATTCTCCCGCCCCGTAGCGGACCCAGATATCGTCAGCTTCATGGTGGGGACTGGAAGGGTCTTCCGTGCGCGCTCGATTCTGATTCCACAGTTGAGGCTGCCGCTGGAGTTCCAGCAGCAAAGGAATCACATTCAACCCACGGGCGATGGTTAGGATATTTTTCATTCGGAGACCAGAGCCTTTTCAATCAAGTGGACATCTCGCATTTCATCCGGGATTGCGTGGATGCAGAGCCAAAGCACATCGGGCGTGAGTGCGGTGACTTTGTGGTTTTTCCTGGCGGCGATACGGATACCAGTCGGGCCAGTGTAGGTTGTCTTTTCCCCTTCAACTTCCACTTCCACCATCCCGGAGGCTAGGTAGCTCAGATGGTCAAAGGAGTGCTGGTGCTGTTCAATATACGCACCGACTCTCCCTGCCACCCACTCTTTGGCGAATACTCCACCAGCAATATAAGTTGTGTTTTTCACCGGGATTAACAATTAGTAAAGTATGAGGGAAACTCGCCAATCATCTGGACAACACATCCATATCCATACGGCACTCGTAAAGCCGCAGCGGAGTGTTATCTTGATGGAACATCTTCCATATTCTACGACGGCTGCGACCACAGTTACGAAGTTGATTGCGAGGCCCATTGAGGTCCATCTGTCTTGGGGTGCTGAAAGTCTGGTAGTCGTTGTCGCTGAAGGAAATTCCAATTGAAGTGTTGATGGAATCTGCCATCTGCGTCATGAAGTTGATCCGTTTGTAATTGGAGGTGTTCCAATCGTAGGGAGGGGTGATGCAGGTGACATTCAAGGCCCCTGTTGCATCGGTGTATAGGGTAGGAAGCATGAGCATCTGACGGCCCGTTGACACATCCTGCAACGAATCTCCTACGAACCCTCCAGAACTGCCTTCTTCTTTCTGGTAGAACCGACCTGTAAAGTATTGTTCTACTCCCCCAACCACAGAAGACCAGGTAGACCACAATTGAGTTGTTACGTCATAGGCCAGGGAGATGTTCAATGCTGGGATAGTCAGCACATAGAAAATATGTCCGGCGATTTGAATCCCGAAAGCCCACATCGTTGAAAGGACTGTCACGGAATTCTGATTAAGAATCTTTTCAATGAAGGGAGTGCTGATCGGGACCATCTGCAGCCCCTGAAAAGTCTGCACCGTTCGACCATACTTCGCCGTATTCGCTACCCAAAATGAAATGTCATTCTGTTCTACTACGGTAGCTCCGTTGAAACAGCCGGTGGTGAAAGAGGCATTAAGAACAGGTTGGAGCGCAATCCCGGACCCGTTAGGAGCCGCGTTAGCATCCCAAAAGACCTGAGTCCCTTGATCATAGAATCCAATGATGTAGTTGAGATGCCGAAGGACCGTCATTCCCGCATTGTAAGTTACATCAGCTTGTACAAAATCCAAAGCAGGCCAGGTTGTCGGGTCATTGATAGCGCTCCCAATCACCTGCCCATCCACACGTATCACGTAGTACACACCATCTAAATAGGCAATGCCCTGTGCTACGGCAGTTCCAGTGTAATTGGCATCCGTAACTTTCGTAAAAGTAGCCCCATTAAAAGTCCACAGATTTCCTGATTGATCCTGAATTACTGTTGCCGGGGCTCCGGCTTCCTCGGAACTTAAAGAAACAAAAGGCTGATAGGGGATTAAAGCACTAGGAATGGGAATTCCAGCCCCAGAACTGGCCGATGAGGAATATGCGGTATTGTTAACAATGAAGAAATTGGCTCCGAAGTGGGAGAATTGGCCTTGCGCAGTCCCCGTGATAGAAGCTCCTGAATAGTACTCAGTTCCAGGCCTCTTTATAATGGTTCCTTTGCCATTTTCAGTAGCTTCAGTAAAACAATTAACCATTTTTGCGTCAGTGGTTAGAGTTCCGTCACGTGTACCTATGGGATGTGCCCAGGTTACGGGGAGGTCTTGCAGATCGTTTTCTGTCCGCATTATCGACTCCGCTCGGAGGGGGTCAGGAAGACACTGGCTTGTTCTTGCCCAAACTCAGCATTCCAGAATTTTTCCTTAAATCCGGTAGCTTTCTGGTTGACTTCTAGGCGTTCGTTAGGAGGCATGCTGTAGTCAAGGGAGATTTCATCAGTAAGACACCAGAGCAGCATACGGTAGGCTTCCTGAGGAAAGGCGAGATTGTTCGTGAGCGCCCCCACGTCCTGCATTTGCAGTTGTGTTACTACGTGAATAGTGTGGGTGTTATCTGAGGGGACATCATAAAGAGTGAGAATCCCCGCCCCTAATTGGGGGTTGTACCACACTTGATTAGGGATTCCAGGAGCAAATTTCTGTCCAAGGGTATTCCAATCATACCGGGAGGTCATGACGAGGGTGACGCTATTTCCGGACTGGTCAACGATATACTGATCGAGAATCCGCAGTGGGAGAGTGCTGCCCGTAATAGTTGACAGGTTGTAAGTCGCCTGCCCGACAACCGTAGGAAAGGCAATATCCTGCAGACACCAGAGGGGCATCCCATCCAGGGCCATCTCCTTAACCATTATCTCAAGAGCCTGCAGGACATTCGCAAGATCCTGTGCCGGTATGGTTTCATACTCGTCAAAAGCTCCCGTTTTGTTCAAGGCTGCCGTCACCAACTGTTGAGCGGTGAGTGCAAAGTTATAGGTTCCGCTGTAGGTTGGCATCGCAATTCCTTAATCTTTTTTATACTTCCGATTCGTTTTGACACCTGCCGAAGCCACGCGAGCGTGCATAGCACGGCTCATAGCGGCTACCCCACCTTTGACCTGATGTGCTGAAGGCTTTTGGTGAGCAGGTTTGTGCTTTGGCTTAGTTTTCGTCATCATTTAACTCCTACCCCAATCCCACCAGTTTTGATAAGCTCCAGCACCACACTGAAGACATTAACAGCATCGGGAGTCGCTGCCCAGCCTGTGGTTTGCAGCCAGATACTGCCATCGGTCGGGGATTGGTTGTTGGTCAGCCCCCCGAAGTCATAAAAAGACATCCGACCACGACCGGCAATCGGGAGAATAGCGGCCCCCGGACCGGCCCCTGCAGCAAGCCCCCAGGAAAGAATAATCTCCAGATTTGCCCCAATCGAGTAGTCAATATGCTCGATCTTCAGCAAAGGGAAAGGTAGAGACTGGAAAATATGCATCATGTTTGCAGGAATTGCCACCTGCACCGGAGCTACATCTGACGTATCGAGAACTCCAGTAATCTTTACCACTGCATTACGAGGGCCGTCGATGATCGTTTGGATGGTTACTGAATTTGCCATGACGGCCTCTTAATTAGTTGGGGGTGACTTCTTGGACGGCCACGAAGAAGTTGACAGTCAAGACGCGGGCCACGGCAGTGGTCGGGATTGCCCCTTGAGATGTGTAAAGAGCTGCTGTCGGCAGGAAAAGCCCGGTGAGGGCGCCATTGAGCTGGTTGTAAGCTGCGACAACCGGGCCATTAGCTACCGTGCCGATGGGGGTGGAAGGGACAGTGCCGGTGATGGGTTCCGCCCCAGTTGTCGGATTGTAATAACCGAAGACATTACCGAGGGTGTCGATTTCAATTCCGAGTTCGACGGAAGTTCCAGCAACGAGAGCTAGGTTTGCTGGGAACGGGACTGTGGTGGTGCCAGAACCATTCTTGACAATCAGAGACAGAGCGCCGGTCGTTACGGTCGACTGGATGTAGACACCTTGGGGGCTGGAGGCTGCCGAAGCGACGAAGCCCACTTGCAAAGTCCCCAAGAGAGAGTCGATCGACCCTTGCCACTTGAAGAACATCCGTCCGAGGTTGTTGGCGACTGTGGGGACTTGGAAAACGGCTTGGGTAGTGGCATAGGCTCCGAGAGTATTAGCCGCCGCGCCGGTCGTGAGGGTAGCGGAACCACCAACACCGGTTGCGGTAGCCATTACAGCAGAACCTCCCGCCGTGAGAGCGGTCAGATCGCCATTGTTGATGTATTCGAGAGCGATAACGCGGGCCCAGGTCGGATCGGGGACTCCCGAATTACCCATGGTCTGACGATAGGCGGCATTGGTGAAGCCGTAGGGCATTCTAGTCGTGCGTGAGAGTTTTGCAGGCATGCTGTTCTCCAAATAAGGAAGGGGAGCTGTCGAGAGTGTAGCCTAGGGCTAACTTCAATAGCTCCCCTGAGGGGTAGTTTCCTACCGGGATTACAAATTAGTAATCACGGGGGAAAATTAGGCTGCGTTGCTGCCGAACAGACCACGCGGATTAGCCCACAGGAAGGTATAACGTTCGTAGGCACCTACTTTGTAGTTCCGGGTATCTGCGTCATTGTCTTCCCAGATCTCCAACGGCTCACGCTCTTGCCAGATCATGCCATCTTGAATGCCGGTGGTGATGAACCACGGATCGGCTGCCGTCAGGTACGGATTGCTGACACGACCGCCGGACAAATACCCTTCGGTATTGATCGGGTTGATATCGTTGTTGTTGTTTCCGACAGCCTTGGCGGTTTTCAAAATCCGATCAGCATTCATGATGTTGTTCGGATGGACAATCAGCTTGTCCCCAGACAACGGCTCGATATACCCGCGATCGTCTTTCGACTGCATCATCAAGATCAGCATGTCTTCAACAGCTGCTTGCGAAAGCGCCGCATCGATAGCCATCTTATTCTGCCAGGTGCCTGCCGAGAAGTTCGGATGGGCCGTGTTCAGCAGGGAAACCCCATCACCGCCAAGATATGCGGAGTTGAAGGCCCGATTGAACACATTCGTGGCATTGATGTTTTTCGTTTCACGGAAGGCCCGACGAAGGCGCTCAACACGGCCCTGGGTCAGCTTCACGTAGAGGTTATCCTTCAACTCTTCGTGAGTGACAATGATCCCCAGACCGTACGCTACGTTCGTGCCACGGGTGATGAAACCCTGTTGCATCGTGTCGTAGCTGATTGGCTGGCTTTCCGGCTTGAACACCGCAAGGCCCAGGCCAACGCTCTGCACGTACTCTTCGTAGTTCTTATCCGATTCGTACTTGCGGAACATCATGGGGGCAAACTCCGGGGCACCCGGAGCTGCCGAATCCCACCAGCTTTTTACCCCTTCCCATAGTCCCTTGGGGTAGGAGCCTGTATTGACAATACCTGGCATGGTAATTCTCCTTAATTAGCGATTACGAATTAAACGCCGGCAGTGTTGCCTTGGAATTCGTGTTGGTTGAAGATCACATCCCAGGTCGCATTAGCGCCGAACGCGTTATTCGGAATCTGGGAGAGGCCGAAGAGCTTGACGGTTAGCGCAGCGGTGGTTGCGAAGGAACTCGACAGGAGAACCGTTGCGGAGTTCTGCGAAGGGGCCGTTGGGTTGGTCACAGTGAAGGATGCATTGAGGCCCACACTTGCCGCGACCAGGTTGGCCGTGGTGATGCCGTCATCCTGGATCTGGAAAACCACCTTCGGATCGTCCACCACCAGCACGTAGTATGCTTTGGTTTTCGTAGCCGGGATGTTCTGGATCGTCAGGTCGATGTTCGTGCCGACCAGCGAAGGGTTGTTCGGGTTTGCTGTGAGGCAACCGATCACCACGCCACGAACCACGCCCGTACCTGTGGTGTTCTTCGTGACTGCCGGAATACCGTTGGCATCAGCACCAACTGCGGCCGTCAGCACGACATCGCCAGGATTATACTGGTTAGTATCAGAAGCAGGGATGTAATACATGTTCCCGCCTCCGCTCCACGCTGCGCCATTCATATAGCGAGCGGGAACGAAGCCACGGGGTTGGGTAAAATTCGCCATCATGGTCTCCCTAGAAGTTAGGGTTTGTTGAGAGGGGCCGACCCAGCCCCAAGTTGCGGATTACTCGCTAGAACGACCGCGCTCTTTTGCGGCTTGCCCCAGCTCGTATTCTCTCTTGTAGCCAGTATCGATTTCAGTTCTCAGATTCCTGAGGCTGCGGAGGCCAGCGCGTTGGTCTGGATCTTCTGCCTGCCTGCGGATGTCTGCGTCCCACTTATCTGCAGCCCGATACCGGCGCGATTCGATTTCAGCCCAAAGATCCTCAGGACACTTCAACAGGTAAGCCCGAAGAGCCTGCCCATCGCTGCGAGTCCCTTTCACGAATCGGGAAATCACACTGCTAATTTCCTCATCCGGGACGATCTTTGCTTGCCTTGCATATAACTCGTCTTGTGTGACGAAATCAAAACCTTGATGAAGCTTGTGTTCGATTGCTCCGTCCTCGTCGTTGACCCAAGCCAACTTGTGGCCGGGGATTTCTCCGTGAACGTGCAACTGGAGGGTGAGACCTCCCAAATCATTCTCCCGCTCGCGGGGGGCTGTGCCATCCTCTCGGGATTCCCGGAGAGAGCGGCCTTGGCGACGGGCTTGTAAGAGTCGGTTGGTGTCCGTGTCGGGGGATTTTTGGAATGCCCCGGCTGCGGTCTTGGTTTCATTATCCACGAGAATACCTCAAAGAGAAAGGAAAGGAGAAGTGCTGAGAAAGGGGGAGTTACTTTTTCTTTTCAGCGGTTCGATGGATGTGGGGGGAGTCGTCGAAATAGTTCTTGAGGAAAGTCGCTTCGGTTGTCCAGCCCTGGCGAATGCCTACCTTCATCAATTCTCGGTCGGCTTCAGGCAGATCATTGACCGTGTACTTTTGGCCCCCAGAACCACCACCGCCACCAGATTCCGTCATATTCCCTCGTCGTGTCGGATCGCTCCGGCCTTCATCAAACTTTAATGGGAAGGCTTCTTTCATCTTCTCTGTGATGAGGTCGAGGAAGGGCCGACCGCGTTTGGTTTCTCCATTAGCCATCAACTCATTGGCAAGAGCAAAGCCATATTCACGCATAGGGCGAGATTCGCGGAACCAGCTATTGCCATCTTCGATCCAGGCTGTGACCGTGGGGTCACTGGTGGTTCCGTCCTCATTGACTACCGGAGGGCGGTTGGCTGCTTGAGGATCTTTAGATTGCTTGGTGTCTTCAATCTGCTTTTTGACGTTCGCTCGTTCGTCTGTGAGGATTTCAATGCGGTCGTCAAGAGCATCAGCAGTGGCATCATCGCCGTCCCGAATAGCTGCGCGTTGCTGGTTCTTGAGGTCGCGGAGCAGGGAGCCGATTTCAGCATCTCGGGACTCGATTTGCCGCTGTTGAAATTCGGAGAATTGTTTTGCGGTGCCCTTAAATTCAGCAAGTTCCCGTTTGACTTGAGCAAGCTCGTCCTGCAGTCGGTTGTTGTAGCGAGCACCATCTGCCAGGAAGGTTGCAGCGTCCTTCCAACCACCTTCAGGGCCTTTGTACTTGTGCTTCGGCTGCCAGCCCTTGCGGGAGGCTTCGAGTTCCTGCTCGCGGGCAACTGCGGTATCGTGGTCGGAACCTCCACCACCCTCCCCACCCTCCCCGGTCTGTTCTTCGTGCAGTTGGCGGAATAATTTTCTCAAAGCAAGGCTCATTGCTATAACTCCAGTAGTGGAAATTCTATTTAGTGTAGACCTTTAAGATTCCGAAGAACACCTTCGATCTGCTCTATGGACTTTTCAACATGACGTTCTCCAGTGGGGGCACCACGGCGAAGTTCATACAATCGTTCTACTTGCCGTTGGATAAGTTCTATCCGGGACTCATTTGTTATTTTCATTCTATGAATATCCGCGACAGCATGTAAAATTTCTGTGGCACTTTTGATGTCATTTGTATTTTGTGAAACTTCAGCTTGTGTGAGGTTTTGTATGTTCATTGCTATAACTCCAGTTATGGAACTACGGTTATTTACCGGGATTACAAATTATTAATCCCGGAGGAAAACGACTTCTGAGGGGCTGAGTCCGGTTTGCAATTTATTCTGCAGATCTGGGAAGAGGAAAAGAAGCTCTTTGATGATCGCAGTGTGCAAAGCCACTTGAACTTTGTTCGAAGAGACCTCTTTAATTTCATCTTCGGTGAGCCCGAGGTCACACACGAACACCTTCCAGTTGATCTGGTAACTCATACTTCCTTCTTCGGCAGTGGGCTGATGATATCCAGGTCAGCGACAAACCTGTAAGTTTTACCATCAATCGGGGATTCGTGCATTTTGCCAACATACTGCCCAACCAGCACACGATCGCCAACCTCACAATAGTCTGTAGACTTATCCGACCACGCATCCGGCCCAATCTCTAGCACAGTGCAAACCTGCGCGCGGTTGGCTTCAGCTACAACAGTCTTTTCGATGAAGACAATCCCACCAGCGGATTTCTTTTCGACTTCCTCAGTCTCCAGCAAGATACGGTGTCCCGTCGCTCGAAACCCGGATTTGTTATCTGGATTGGGGCCTTTGTTGGTAGTGCGCCAGCCGGGTTGGAGATACTCTGCCATTACCCTCTCCTATTCTTTTCCGCAACCATCTCCCGAGCCTCATCAGCGCTCGATTCTAGATTCTGCAGCAATTCATCAATAGTTTTGACCTGAGCCAGCCCTACAGCATTCAACTGCAGGGTCATCTGCCCCTCGTCACCTGTGTAGGCACGCCTCGCCCACGCCTCCATTATCTCCTGTCGATCATCCCGCAGGCTATTCAGAAATGTTTGCGTGATGGGATTTTGCAGCCATCCGAGGAAATCCTCAGGGCCGTAGTCTTGGGGGAGTTTCAAGTTGCCGCTCCATCATTAGTCGGTTGGGTTTGGGGAAGGTTTTCACGATCGGCAGCTTCCTGCGCTGTCAGCCGATCATGCACGTCCATCATCATTTTATGATACGACCCTTCCACATCGGAGCCAGTTTTTGCTTTCTTCAAGGCCAGATCGGCCCCTTTAAGGATAGTGTCGTTGTGCAACTTGAGGGCTCCGATCCGAGCGTTGAGCAAGCCAATCTGCTCTTTCGTCCCTTCCCCGTCTGCAGATGCGAATTTCTCTGCAGCTTGTGCACGCAATTCCAGGATCTTCGCTCTGTTGAGGGCAACAGTCTGCTGCAACTTCGCCACTTCCAACAGCATATCGTCGTGATGCTCCTGCTTTTCCTGCTCCAGCTTCGCCATTGCAATCTGCGTCTTCGGATCAACCGGGGGTTTGACGGCACGCGGGCCTTGCGGATCAGGGAATATCTCTTCCACATCCCATTCGTTAGCCTCCAGCCACATGCGAGAGACCACTGCCTTGTCCCAGAGGGCTCCCAGGGGGGTCATAGCTGCCTGCGCGAGCTTATCAGCTTTCTCTTTCCTCTGCGACATGCTGACTACAGTCGGGTCGGCTGAAGGAAACACCCGGAAGTTGCCCTGCCGGTAGTCGTCAGCTTGCAAAATTGCATCCGGGCCTTGCGTGAGTTCCCAGAACCTAGGAGAATGCTGGAAGAAAGTCTGATTGAGCTTGTAATGAATGGTCAGTTCGTGGCGGAAGGAGCGATACATCCGGTTGTGGATGCCGGAGAAGAGCATCATGCCTTGTTCAACAGTCACTTGGGAGGTAGTTGCCGGGGTGTTCTGCCCAGGAGAAACCCCGGTCATGATGTCCGTGGCCGAGCTGATCTTTTCCCCATACTGAATAAGCACACCCAATAACTGAAATAGAACATCACTAGGAGCATTCACCGGGAGGGGGAAAATAGACTTACGCAAATCATCCCCAGTCGAATCAACATGTTTCCATTCAAACGGATCGAAGCTAGTTTTTCCTGCTTTCATCCTAGCCCCACGTGCCATCCAGCCACCAGCAGTGGTTTGCATTGTCCCACAATCAATCAGTTGGTTGATGATGGTGGAGACGGCCTCATTAACAGGCCCGAGCAGAGCTCCAAGCCCTAATCCATAGAACCCACCATCGGGGGATGGCACAAAGGTGTATTTAGTAAAGAACTGCACCGGGTCGATTCGGATGACCGTGTTCTCTTTGCTGTTACGAACGGCGACAGCACGTCTTTCCAAAAGGGAGGCTTGTGCAGCATCTGTTGCAAGGTTTGCCAGAGTTTCAAATTGGCGTTGACGCGCGTCTAACCGCCTGTGGATAGAACCATCATCATAAAAGCGAGCAACAATACGGTACAAGTGGCCAGTATCTTCTCGTACGCTGATAATATAGGGCTCCCGATAGCCGTCACCATCAAGATCCAACCAGCAATACTGCTCCAGCACTCGAACATCTTCGGATTCGGCATTCGGGGAGAGGCCTTGGACTTCTCTGGCGGCACGTTCCAGCATGTTGACCATGATCTGGTCAGGAGATGACGCGTGGGTGTTTTCTTCCTTGATAAAGATCTTCCGATGAATCCTCTCCATCAGCTTGTTCTCATCCATGTTAATCACATGGGTGTAGCGCTGAGCCGTGAGCAGGTTCTTGCAGTTGTAATCAACTACGAAGTTCTGTGCCGGGACGAACTCGCTGCAGTTGATCCCAGAAACTGCGTCGTAACTGGTTTTCTTAAAAGCCGATCCGAGCAAGCTAGCCGCGAATTTCGTCTGCTCATCCATATCCGCCCATGCCGGGTCATCATCAGTCAGCTGGATATTAATATGCCGACTAATCCGTTTTGCCCTGGCCATCTTCTTTCCTTCAGGATCTTCCCCTTGAATTCGGAAGTTAGCCAGATTACTGCCTTTGGTAAGGATGGAGATTCGCGCGAGGAATTGCAATGCTCCGACAGTCACCAACGGAAACTTCACATTGCTCGCATTTGTCCAGGGGAAATTCTTCATCTCCTTCACCTGCAGGGCGATCTTCATAGCCTCTGCATGTTGCTCAGACCATTGAGTGCGGCTGGAGATGTCTTTCACATAACCCCCAACGACCCAGCGACCGAGAGCCTTCCGCGTGTCCTCATCCAGCTTTTCTGCCAAATTCGGACTGTTCAAAATCTCATCCAGATCAAATCGCTGTTTGATTTCTGGCTCTGCGGGCATGCTGACCGAATCTTGCTGCGCAATTGTTGCTGACATAGCGGTTAATATCCTGTAGTTGCGTTTCGGCCTTGATGCCCAGGCGGATCGGTGCGGGCTGCTTCCAGCTCTTCCTCGGTCATGAAGTCTTCTTCAGTCATCATAGGTAGAGAGTCGAAGCCTCGGGACAAGATAGCAGAGCTGTCGAATTGGTCATCAAGGATCGAGTCGGAGTAGCCAGTGAACCGCAGGCATTCGTGTTCGTAGTCGGGATACCATTCGGCTTGCTTATCGAATTTGCAGGTAGCCGCTTTCATACGCTTCTGCCAGGATCGTCCGCGAGTGGCTTTGTCCTTAACCGAGGGAAGAGGGACGATATTGAGGAAGATGTTTTTGATCCGCATGTCCTGCAGAAGGATCGGCTCGATCGCTTTCCAGATCACACCATCTTCGACAAACCACACATCAGGATGGATCTGTTCTTCATACTCCAGCATTTTGTCAATGATTTCATCTGTCCCCCATCGGCCCTTGTCCTGATGGAAGAAGTTGAGAGTGTTGTTTACCGTCCTGCCCGCGAATGTGAACGAGCTGCGGTTTGCTTTAGCAGCCTTACTAATAGCAAAATCGACCCCAGCAGCAATCTGCACGTCCGCATCGAAGTCCTCTTCTTCCATCGGGTTGAAGTATTCTTTCTTGAGGTAGCCGTCCGTGTTGTCATAAGGATCGTTGAGGTATTCTTGGGAATAGCCAGAAGAGTCGTTATCGTCGATGTATCGCTGGCGGATTGCCTGGAGGTCGGATTCGGTGAACTGCTCCGGCCAGAGGATTTCGGAGAAATCATCATAGGCTTTGTGAGCCTTGTAGAATTTTACCTGCCAGCTCTTGTTCTCGCGGGTTTGCTTGTGGAAGCGGGCTAGTAATGAATCCTCATGCAGGATGGTCCCATGCACTCGAATCTTACCGCCTCTCCGCAGTGCCGGCATGGCAGCACGATTGAACCATTTTCTAAACTTTTCCCGTCGTTCTTTATTTTCAACTTGTTCATCATCTTCAAGATCATCGCAGACGATAAGACCTGGTCGCATACCGCGCCACTTACGCCCTCGCAGTTTCTGCCCCGACCCCCGAGCAAGTATTCGGAACTGGTGTCCATCATTGAATTCAACGATGATTTCAGTTTTGCTGTTGGTGATGAATCCTTTGATTCCGAAGTCGGTGATGAGTTCTTCATTTTCAGTTAGCTCCCGGCTGATGTCGCCCAAGTGTTCAATTGCCAATTCCTCATTAGTGGAAATGAGGATGACGTAGGATTCTACCCGGAACAGGCACGTCGCTAGGATAAAGACATGGGTGAGTGCGGAGGATTTGGCGTGACCGCGCGGGGCGATGACAGAGGCCTGCAGGGCATTCGAGCTATACAACTCCCAACCTTCCCGGTGGAATTGAGGGGTCGGTTTAGGCTCGTCAAAGCCTGAGTAGAGATAGGTTACAGCAAAGCCCTCAATGAGTTCGGCATTGAGTTCTGTTCTCTTGAGAGTTGTCTGCAGACTATTCGCCATTCGGGATTTCCTTCACTTCCACATCCACGGTGTTGGACGCTTCCGCTTCTTTTCGCTTTTGCATAGCCGCCATGATGCGCTCCGCGACCTTCTCTGAAGAGTTCTGGGGGATGTCTTCAGGAGAGATTGGCTTTTCTACCTTCTGCCCCACGCCCAGTGCCTTGATCCCGAGTTCGGCGATCTTAACTACAGTCATGTCAGGGAGAGCCTTGCCCGCTTCGAGCTTTTCCTGGAGGACAGTCAGAGAGCGAATGGTTAGGCCACGAAAGCGCTCTTCAAGAGTCATTGCATATTCGGGATTGAGTACCTGCGAGCGATGTGGATCGAGAGCGGTTTGAAAAGACTGGGAGGCAAGCACCTGCGCCACCCACGACTGCGGACGGCCGAAAATCTCTCCGAGCTGCTTCGGGCTGTAGTCAGGATTGTTGAGGATGATGTCAACCATCAGTTCTGGCGAGTAGCGAAGAGCGGAAGAGGCTGTAGGAGGGCTTGTAGATGCAAGTGTATTCGCATCAGCCATCTGTTGAATAGCTATTGCAAATTCGTCGGACATCACAGCCCCTTCAGGCCGGTTGCAGCAATGCCAAGAGCATCAAGAGCAAATGATGCAGAAGCGTCGGGTCCATCGAGAACCTCCTGGATTCGGTCTATTGCTTTGACGGTGATGCCAGACAGGCGATCTTCGATAGAACGACGGATAGCTGGATCGACCAACAAGGCCTTCCGCTCCGCGATTCGGGACTGAAAGCTATCTGCACATCGGATGTGGGAAATCCACGCTTCCGAGTAATCGAAGATCGTGGCAAGTTCCTTATTCGTGACTGTCGGCTCAGCAATAATCAGATCAATCATCGCTTCATGGGTATATTTCAGTTTCATTGCATCCCTCCAGGGGCTAATTTAACGTGAAGATAACATATTCGCACGCTACGCGCGAAGCCCCCGTGAGGTCAGCCAGCAACAACTAGGGACAGAACAACAATTCAGCGGATTTTCTACATAAATTAACAATTAGTAATCCCGGAAGGAAACCCACCTACAGCCTCGCACGCACCGCAATCGACTACCCCCTCTCGCAAACTGGCTCGCGGGTAAGGGAATAAATTATGAGAAAAACCCCTACTAAGAGAAAAAACTAACAGTAGGATGCTAGGAATTGTTATCAGTAATCGAGAGAATTGAAAAATTTCAGAAAAAATAGGATGGTGTCTTGCAAATTTTCACACCTCCTTCGGAATTTCCCCCTCCCTACCCCTCGCGCACTCCCCATTTGACATAATCACCAATTATCAACATTTGGCAGCCCGCAGCCCGATAGTGACCACTCACATACATCTAAAGCGATAGCTCTAACACACGGCCTCACATCGATGGCTGACCATGAGAGCTAGCGTGCTATGCTAATGACGGTAGTGAGTGGGAGGGGCTAGCGATTAGGTGTCACGCGTACCGTAGCTCCATGGCTGATTCATCTCCTCATTCCTCTAATATGTATTGTCAGTCGTGCGAGTTGTTCACATACGAAATGGCTTACCCGCGAGTCAGTTAGGTGAGATGGTAGTCGATTACATCCGATAGTCAGCCACGTAGAACCTGATAGATAAATATCATCGCGTTGAGGCTTGGAAAATGGTCTATATTTCTAACCGTAGTACCGCAGCATGCAACGCCCGAAATGCGGTATGCAACCAACCGGAGATTGAAATGAGCAACGGCGTAATCACTAGTGATGAGTTGATGGCAATGTTCCCGGAACTCGGATTCGAACTGCCCTGCGAGTTCGTGATTGATGATGGCTCGTTCGGGGTATCCATGCGGGGGTTCTACACGCCGTCTGAACTTAAAATGATGTGCAAGCAATGTGAACATGCCAACACGGTGTTTGATCGGTGCCCGCGTACGAAAGAAGCACGTGACGCATTGATCACGGCAAATGAGCGGGCAAAGGAGCTGAACTATATGTTTAGTGTGTTAAGTAAAAATCACATCGCACATATCAACTATGCATCGGATGTGATTGAAGTTAGAGACGAACGTAATACGGGTAAAGGGCAGACTTATTGGGCCACGGTGGAAATCCGGGATGAGAAGGAGCTGGATCAATTTCTGTACGGTAACAATTAAAAGGAGATAGAAATGTTCGCAATCGGGTCTCTGGTTCGGGTTGTGTGTAGTGCGCATGAGGCAAACGACGCGTGCGGTTATGTCGTGCTCGCGGAATCTGACGAGACGGGTGAGCGGTATCTCGTAAATTTCAGGACGACTTTCGGTGAGTATGCAGATTGGATTCACGGCGACCTGTTGGTAGAGGGGAAATAGCATGCAACATCAATTCATCGCTTGGGTAGACGGGGTTTACTACATCACCCGTCCGGTTGTTCACGTAACGAAGGGGGCGTCATGAGAAAGTACCAAATCACCGTGCTCGCCGCACCTATCGCGGGCAGTGGTATTACGACTCACGAGTATAGGGCTGAAGCGGCGGAGCAAGCTGTAAAGGATTTCTGGGCCGATGTAGAGGCATTCGGATTGGACGTGTCCGCTGTTATTAGTGTGGTGGGGGTGCTGTCATGAAACAAATTCTTTTCGGCGTAGTTCTCCTAGTCGTATGTGGAGTCGCCAATGTCTACGCATCCAACGCATCCGCCAATCACGGGCACCACGGCGGTGGCAATAGCGGCGCACTAGGATCGGCTGCGCACGGCTCGCAATCGGGAGCTAGTAGCAATGGCGGGGGGAATGGTGGCAATGGTGGCGCGGGGGATTGCGACTTCGCGCATTATGTGTTGTGTGGGAAGGGGAATTGAGATGTTCTACGCTGAATTCGGGGTGACTGTCTACGCGACCCACCGCTCGTTACACCTCGCTATCCGCCATCGGTGTTACGAGGTGTGGTGCAATGTGAGGTTCCTGCATTGCGTGAGCTATGATGATGTAGTGTGGTGTTAGGCTGAGAGTGCGAGTTTCCACCCGCGATTGCTAATTAGTAAAGTATGGGGGAAACCCCGATAGGAGGCTGTATGGACGAGCAATCGAATTGGGAGTACTGGAAAGGGGAGTGGAAATTGTGTCGTGATGACACCCTCGAAACTCTCCACGGCATCTATACATTCGTCATGGTCATGGCAATGCTTGTCGGTGTCATAGCGTGTTTGAAATTTGTGTGGTATCTGGTATGAAACACCACTCCCACTCAATCGGATGGCGGCGCGCGAATCGGCACGACATCCCGCTATGGAAAGAATTTCTCGCACTCGGAGCATGCTACGTGTTGTGCATCGGGCTGGTCGTGACCGTAGTCATCATGATGTGCAAATAGTTGTAGAGAGTGCTTGCAACTCTCAGTCTTTTGCTCTAATGTATCTCCATGCGACGGGATAATGTACCTCGCAAAACGGTAGTGGGACCGAATCCCTCATCTGCTTAAAAGAGGCTCAATCATGGCAATCGTATCCAGCAAGAAGTCCACAATCTCCGCTGACGTCTACCTCCCGAAAATGACGCTTACACTCAACTTCTCAAACGGGAAAGAGATTGTCGTAGATGCCAACGTACTCAATGACGACATCCGCAACATGGCAATTCTCCACGGGCTGAAGCAAAAACTCGTAGATGCTGCAGCGATCTCTCGGAACCTCGACACCGGCGCATCGGCCAGCGTGGATGACAAGTACCTCGCGGTGAAGAAAATCGCTGATCGGCTCGCCTCGCCGGACGGCAAGTGGAATGAGAACCGGGCGAGCGGTGAGGGCACCACATCCACAGCGGGCGTGAACAACATCCTGCTCCGCGCTCTCATGAAAATGACTGGACGTGACGAGTTGTATGTTCGTGATTACCTCTCGGCAAAGACCAAAGAGCAGCGCGCCGCGCTTCGCAAAAACCCTCGTGTGGTGCAAATTATGGCGGAACTGCAGGCCGCTACGGTCGTGAATGGCGTCAACACGGACGATCTGCTCAATGAGTTGGGCATGGAGCCGCAGCCGGATGAAAACGCGGGGGATGGTTCGGGGATTGAAGCGGACATCGCAGAGCAACCCACTCCGGTTGCCGCGAAACTCAACGCACGCACGAGCAAGAAGAAGCTCGTTTCCATCTCCGAATAGCCCAAGCACCGATCCCACGCCCATAGTTCTGCATTGCGGAGCTATCCGCGTGGGATTAAAATAAACCTGCCCCCGGCGGGGATGGAGTCGAAAATGAATTCGAATGTGAGTGAGGGGGTTGTGGTGTTCATTCGCTACATCACCTACAAAAAACATTGTGCTAGGGAATGCACGCAACCTGTTAGCTATGCGGCATGGATGTGGCTGCGGGGGCTGATCGACGTGCGGCCCTACTAGGAGATTGCCTATGTTCCTAATCCGTTTCATCGTTGCCATAATAATGTTTTTCTCTGGCCTTTTCTGGCTATTACAACACGGGTATTTCTAAGGGGAAATCGGGGGGCCGATAGTTTCACGTGAAACAAACTGGAGGCTCACATGCACCAATATCAAGTGATTGTGGAAACGAGCGGTCATCGGTTGTTTGAGACCAATTGGGTGACGGGTAGGGATAGCGTAGAGCCGTTAGCGATGTTGCTCGCGTCCCTCTTCCCCGAACCGACCTACCGCGTATCGGTGATGCATCGTATGGTGGATTTGACAGCAACGGAATGGGGTGAGTTTGTAGTCGCGGCTCACTCTTAATTTAGGAATATCCCACCGGGATTACTAATTTGTAATTTCGGTGGGAAATTGGAGGCTCAGATGGCAGAAGAACGACACATAGCAACGATGGAACAATGGCAACGTCCGGTCTCCCCGGCAATCACGGAACAACTCTGCAAAACCGTAGCCGATCACGAAACCCGGCACAAATCCCTACGAGAGGTGTGTGAGAATCGCTACCAGCTCGCTCTCGCATCCACCCCTAACAGCATGTCCGATCAGGAGAAATTCCTATGGCGGATGGGGTTTGCTGAAGGCATGTCGGTGGTATTGGAATACATCAAATCGGCCGGACCTGCGCCGCGTTAGCTATTCCGATATCTCGCTATCAACCAACTCACGGCCCCGCTCTAGGGGCCGATTTACTTGCTGGTTTCATTAACTAGGGTAAACCTGCTACCATCCGAGGAAATGCCGGGACCATCGATCATGTTCTCGGGACCATCCGCCATTTTCGGGAGTTTTCAGGTATGCCACGCTCAACACAATTGAAGGATTTCGGCCCAGAATTCGAGGAAGTTCTACGTCGCGTAGACAAAGCTATGCATGAAGGTAGGGCCGAATTCTCGATTGACTTTGCCGAACAGAAGATTGCCCACTCCCTTCGCTTTCGAATTCTCAAATATTTTAAAGCTCTGCGTTCGTGTGGGGACCGCCCGGACCTCGTGCCTATGTGCGAACACCTCTCTATGCGCGTAGCCGGTTGCACGCTCCATTTCTACCGTCGCGGTGACGATAAGGACGCTGCGGCCCTCCGAGATGCCCTAGGAATCGACCGACAAACGCCAATCAACCATCCCTCAACCCTAGATAGCAATCTCGAATTGCTACGGCAAATCCGCAAAACGAAGGACTAACGGCAGGCGGTTGACATCCGAATTGCTCTGCTCTATAGTTGACCCCATCGAATCAACGAACAACCGGCAACCGGGCCGACTCCCGGAACAACCAACCTGGAGTAAGTAACAATGACGGAACATGTTGAAGTGGGCACGACAGCAACCACGAAGGCAAAGCGCGAAGTGAAAACCATCGTCATGACGGATGGTCGTGAGGTGGAGTTTGCAGGCAAGCGCCGACTGCTCAAGACCGCAGATATTTCGGAAGATGGCTTCGACGTGACGATCCGCCTGGATTTCGTAAATGGCGAAACGCGCAGCCTGAAGCTCGCAGCGAACAAGCCCCTCTTCGCGAAGTTTGCCGCTCATGGCATGCTGCAAAAGCTCGGTGATGAAGTCGCAGGTCTGGAAGATGTGGAAGACATGGTGATCGCCGAAGAAGAACTCATCGCGCGACTGGAAGCTGGTGAGTGGGGTGCGGAGCGCACGAAGAGCGAAAGCTCGGCAATGGCTGGTCTTTCGGTTCTCGCGAAAGCTCTGGTTGAAGTCTCCGGCAAGACCGCAGAACAGGTTAAGAGCTACCTGAAGAGCAAGACCAATTCGGAGAAGCTGGCCCTGCGCGCTAATCCGACGATCAAGCCGATCATTGAGAAGCTGGAAGCCGCGAAGAAGCAAAAGCCGAAGGGTGAGGCGGTGGACACGGATGCGTTGCTGGAAGAACTGGGTGGTGGTGACGAGTAAGATCCGCGAAAGCGGAGGCAGCGGGCCGTAGCTGATAAAAGGACGGCTAGGTGGTAACTCCCGAATGTAGTGCGACCCAGACTTCGCGACCTGGGACGGGCCGACGAAACCCTTGGACACGTACCTCGGCCCCCTAATTTGCAGTAATAGGGAAAGAATTGAGCCTCCTTTCCATCCGCCTTACTGCTCCAAAAGCCCCTTTCGCCCCCGCGTCAGGGGCTTTTCCTATTTCCCACCGCTATTACTAATTAGTACTTTCTGCGGGAAACTCTCTAGAAAACTGGATTGCAATTTCCACATACAAAACTCATAATAAAAACTCATTCGGAGGCTCACTCATGACAATCGATTCGGCTATAGACGAATTCGCAGACCTCGATTCCCTTCTCGGGGAATCCGTAGACCTGCAAAAGAAGCAGCGCGAACAAAAACAAGGCATCAAAGCCTCCCGCAAGGGGGCAGTCCTCCCCAAAACGGCCAGCTGGATGACCGGGCCGGAAGTAGAAGCCCACTATAAGGACGTCCAGAAGATCAAGGACCGTGCGGAAGGCTGGTCCAACATCTCCGCAGTACTCTTAATCCATTCCCAAGTGTGTTCCACCTGCCATTCAGAGCACCAACGCGTGGAAGGTGTCTTCATCAAGAAAGAACACCTTCGCTTGCGGGCGATCAGCTACCTCACCCCTAAGGACTCTTTCGAACTCTCCCGACTTTCTAGGGAGGTGGAAATCCGCCCGCAGTATGTTTCTATGTGCCCGGCTTGCTACGAATCGCAGGGCTGGTCTGGTATCCCTATTTCTCTTAAGGAGTAGCCCGCATGGGACGCCCCCGTAAAACCTCCGCTCCGCAACGTGTCGGCATTGTCCTGCCGGACCACCTCGTAGCGCGTATCGACTCCTACCTAACCTCCGAGGTGGAGAACCGAATCCCTCATGGGGTGAAATCAGCTTTCTTTGAGCAATTGGTTCGAGAATACTTCCAAAAGCTGGATGGGACTTTTTCGGAGATTGAAGAATCGCTGGAGATGGTGAAATGACGGACGAAAAGACTGCCGCTCCCGCGAAATCGTGCGGCGACGCCGAGCAAGCAGACGAGGCGGTGACTGATGACGTATTTGGCTGGCTCGAAACAGAAGTCACCGCAATTTCGTGCCGCTATCACGGCGACCCGTCATATGACCATGACGCTTACTGGATGCGAGATCGCGTCGTGAAGCTGATCGGGGAAGCTCGCAACTTGTTCGTCGAAGCGATGCGCGGCGAGGACGCCGCAAAGGGGGCGATAGGGGAGCGGGAAGCTTTTGAGGCGGCTCTGTATGTCGCCGAGCAGCGCTTACGCAAGATCAGCGAACTGATGGCCGAGGGGCACGACTTCATCGACAAAGGCCGCACCGTCGAAATTTGGGCGGATCAAGCCCGCGCCGCCCTCACCGCCGGAAAGGTGGTGCAAGCGGAGAAGAAGTCATGAAAGTCACCACAGCCGAATATGCCTCTATAATCAAAGACTCTCGAACAGTCGCCCGTAACCGGCTAGAGGCAATGGTTAAGCGCGGCCAGGCAAAGAAATCAATTCGCCCCAATGTTGTTGTTTTTAATCTCTTGGGGGCGAAGGTGAAACATGCTGATGTGATTGAATATGAACTTTTAACTGAAGAGAACTTGGAGGTGGTGAAATGAGAACTGAAATCTTAAATCAGATCGAAAAAGAAAGAGAGAGGCAGGATCTTAAATGGGGAGGCCCTGCCCATGACGATAGGCACGATGAGCGAGACTGGCTTCATTATTTGGAACATCAGCTGTTTGGTTATGTGAGAGCCTCCACTATTTGGGAAGGTAGGGCTAGATTACTCAAACTTGCCGCTCTCACTGTCGCAGTTATAGAATCCATTGACCGGCAGGAGAAAAAATGATCCCCCTCGAACGACGTGATGCTGCAGTTTCCTGCTGGCTCAAGCCTTCCGACCTCGGCAAAACCCCGCATGGAGCAATGGATTTCCGAAACTGCTCCATGTGGTCAGTCACAGAACACAAGCCCCAACCGAACACTGTGGTTTACATCTCTGGGCCTGTGACCGATATTGAAGACAACAATCGCCCGCAATTTCTCTTTGCACAGCAGATGCTCCTATCCGCTGGCTGTTCCATCTTCAACCCGATCCACATTGAAGGACCGATTGACCCCTTGCGGGGAGATGCTATGCACCAGTACTACATGCATTTCTGCGTCCGCGCTCTCCCCGAATGTGATGCAATTTTTCTGCTCCCGGATTGGCAGAACTCAAAAGGAGCTAAGTGGGAAAAGAAAATTGCAGATATGTTGGGGTTGAGTGTTTATTACGCACCGGTACTGGAGGAATCGAAATGAAAATAGAGAGAGAATTTTCTCCAATCACGCTAACTCTCGAAACTGAGCTGGACAGAAACTTACTTCTCTGGATGGCAGAATTTGCAATGCAGACTGTGCGAGCAGAGAGGGACCCCGAAGTCAAGGATTGGTTGAAGCATCTTACTAAATTTTTGTAATCCTTCCACCACCGCAAGCGGTGACAGTTAACTTTTAAGGCTCACTTTTCATGAATCATGAAGAAATCCTCCAAGCAGGGGCGGACTCGTCCCTCTACCAGCAAGAAGCCCCGTTCCAATTCATCTCGGAACAGCTCAAAGCAATCGAAGAACTCCTTACCTTCATCAGCAGCCCCCTCCTCACCAATTGGTGTTTCTGCTTCCGTGGATATGCAGGCACAGGGAAAACCTCTTGCATGCGGGAGGTCGTCCGCCGAATTGGGGCGTCTAATGTGCGAATTTCTTACACTGCTCCAACAAACAAGGCAGCGAAAGTCCTTCGCGAGGTCGTGGGCCAAGCCTGCACGATCTATTCGCTGCTCGGATTACGAGTAGACAAGAATGGGGAGACTAAGCAAATTGCCCATGGGAAGCCAGTGGACTTGTCAGATACTGATGTGATTGTGGTCGATGAAGCCTCCATGGTCAACGAGCATCTCTTCGGACTCTTGGGCGACATCGCTGACAAGTTCGACCTGAAGGTAGTCTTTATGGGAGACCCGGCGCAGCTACCCCCTGTAAAGGAATCCGAATCCCTAGCCCTACGTGGTGATCTGGGCGTGCAACTCACCCGAGTAATGCGACATGACAACCAAATTCTCTCCCTCGTTTCTGATATTCGTCAGGTCATCTTCAGCCCGTCTCCGTGCGTCAGCATCAAATCAGACAACGACGGGCAGGAAGGGGTCTGGAAGCTTTCCAAGATGGACTTCAAAAAGCAGATCTTCGCTGCAGCTGCTCGGGGGGAATTCGCGGATGGTCGCACTACAAAGGTTATTAGCTGGAGAAACGTCAAAGTTGACGAGTACAACCAGATTGCGCGAACAGCTATCTTCGGAGCCGAGGCACAACCAGGATTCTTTCTGGTCGGTGATCGCGTGGTGGCAGCTGGTCCTTGTGAGCGCAATGATGAGTTGCTTCTGCATACCGACGACGAGGCGATAGTTGAAGGGGTGATTGAGTGTAAGCATCCGCTGGAGCCGAAGTATCACGCGTTGGAGCTGAAAGTCCGGCGGGAGGATAACCAAGTCGTCCGGTTGCTGGTAATCCATCCGATAAGCAAACAGCAGCATGATAACGACTGCCAGCTGCTTGCGCATGAGGCGCAGGCAAATCCAAAGCTGTGGAGAAGGTTTTGGGATCTGAAAGACCTTTTTATGGATGTCAGATTCGCTTACGCAATTACCGCTCATAGGTCACAGGGCAGTACATATAGAAATGTTCTCGTAGACTACTCCGATGTCTTATATAATCGCAATCGGAGGGAGGCTTTTCAGTGTTTATACGTGAGTTGCTCTAGAGCACAGAAAAAACTGTATTTGGGAGGTTGATATGGGAGGTAAAACTCCGTGGAGAGAGCTGCATAGAAAAGCCTATGATTGCTGGGTAAATATGAGGCAGCGATGCAACAATCCAAAGTGTCCTGTCTATCCCTATTACGGGGGCCGGGGTATTTCAGTTCACCCAGATTGGGATCTATTCCCCCAGTTTTTAGCTGATATGGGTGATCCGGCCGAAGGTCTAACTTTAGAAAGGCTTGATAACAGTAAAGGTTACGCAAAGAGTAATTGCCATTGGGCAACTATGGCAGAACAGAACGACAATAAAAGAGTTCAAAAAGTAAGGAACGATAGTGTTTCAGGTGTTAAAGGTGTAAGCATAAGAAAAGATGGGTACATTATAGCTATGACGCCCCAAAAATTCGGCTCCAAGCTCTTGTATACAGGCCGGGATTTGGAAGCTGCTATAGCTGCCAGAAAGAATTGGGAATTAACTCAAACTAAAACTGAATAGACATGGGTTTCCCCCATAGATTACTATTTGTTAATCCCGGTAGAAAACCAATTTGAGGAACTTTATGGCATCCGAATTGATTAACGAGCAAATCCAGGATTGGCGAGCCCGCGCAGCTCTCGGCCAGCTCTCAATCGAAGAAATGAAGCTTGCAATCGAGGCAATCCGCAAGGAGCGCGCGCAGCTGGAAGCTCCGAAACCGAAGGCGCGCGCTGCGTCGGGAGCTGCCAAAGCCCCGAAGAAGCAAAAACCGGAGGATGTGAACTCCGATGATCTGCTGAAGGAATTGGGTATTTAACCGTAGTACAACTACAGAGGCTCAAAATGCAGCAATCTCAACAAATGTTCATTCACGTAGATGAGCAAATGTACTACGACAGTGAAAAAGACAAATACGAAACGAAAATAGTCTATTCAGCTTCAACTGCTGATATGACTGAATATGGTTGGGTGATGCTTCCAGAACCTCAAACTTTTACTTTCGAGGTGCCAGATAGTTTTGACTTCAAGGCAGGTAAAGCAAAAGCTGTTCAGGTAGAAATGCAGATAGTGCGGGCAGAGTTTCAGAAAAAGATTACAGAATTGCAATCGGTGTACAACAGTCTTCTGGCGATTGAGGGCTAGGATATGCAAAAATTCCGCCCCATGTTCCCGAATGCTCTGGACTCTACTTTAATTGCGGCCTTCAGAGCATGCCCCCAGAAATTTTTCCTGAGCTATATTGAGCACTGGAAACCGGTAGCTAAGTCTGTGCATTTGGTCGCCGGTGGTGCATTCGCCTCAGCCATCGAAGCAGCCCGCGAAGCTTTCTACGTCGATGGCAAGTCTGACTCTGATGCTGAAGCGATCGGCATGACAGCTCTTATCAAGAGCTACGGGGATTTTGATTGCCCACCAGAATCGGCAAAATCCCTCGAACGCATGCTCGGAGCTTTCGAATTTTATCTCTTCAACTACCCATTAGGGGGCGATGGTGCGGAGCCGATTACTCTACCCAGCGGTCGCAAAGGCATCGAATTCTCGTTCGCAGAACCACTCAAAATCAACCATCCTGTTACTGGGAATCCCTTACTCTATACGGGACGTTCCGACATGGTTGCTAATCGACACGGAACAGGCATCTGGAACTACGACGAAAAAACCACGTCGGCGCTAGGTGCTACATTCGCCCGTCAGTGGGAGACGCGATCACAGTTTACAGGCTATAACTGGGCGTTGATGCAACAGAGTATAAAACCTCAGGGGACTATTGTTCGGGGTGTCTCAATTCTAAAGACAAAATACGACACGATGGAGGTTCCCACGTACCGATCCCCTCATGAGATTGCCCTGTGGGAAAAGCAAACCCTGCGAGATATCCGCAGGATGATTCAATGTTGGGAAGAAGGATACTGGGATTATGACCTCGACGGAGCTTGTACAGAATATGGCGGCTGCCAATTTCAGCGAATTTGTAAATCCAGTACGCCTGACGAATGGCTGCCAGCCCATTTCGTGCAAAGAGTGTGGGACCCCTTAGAGCGTGCCGAAATATCTGTTGCTGACTACGAAGCCAACTGGGGATTCACGCGTCCAGAAGGTGCTCCACCTGCCCCTCAATTGCCCGGCGTGTTCGCAGGCGACTCGAAGGCTCTCGGAGATGAGTTGCGCGGACTTCTCGGGTAGTTGTTATGGCTTATATCCGCCACTTTTGGGTCTCTGGGGATTATTTGGGATCTTCTGAGGACTCCCTCCGATTCGTTCACGCTGAAGCCCAGCAGCCGCAGCCCTACGCAATGTTCTGCCCTACGTGCGGAGAAATATGGGCGAGGATGCCGGTGGACGGCTCAACGCGGGAATGGCGGATCATCGGCGGGCATTGCGAGCAACACCCCGGCCCGTCCCGTTACGTGATCCCCGGTTCTTTGATTTTAAATTGGGAACCGGAGCTAACTGCGATCCTACCAGAGGATGTCATCCGAAGGGAATTTGAATTGCACCTACGATTGTGGGATAAGGAGATGGCCAATGGCCGAGAACTGGAAAAAACCTGAAGAAGATAACATGTCGATCGGGGAGTTGGCAGAGTGGCTGCAAAACCTCCCTGATTGCCTGCAGCATCTTCCAGTAACAGCAGTCTGTGGGGAGTTGTTGGTCTCCCTCCACCCACGCCGGTTTTTCTTCACCGATGGGGAGAGGTACTACTCCGATAAGATCCTAGAAGGGATGAAAACCTTCAACGGGATTTCACTTGAAATTGACGCGAATCCGAACCTATGACAACTATTGGCGAAATTGTGACAGCGGCAACGGCTCCTGATGAAATTGCACTATCGGGAGTTAATGTGTTGCTGATGGGTCCGGCGGGCACAGGGAAAACCCACAGTATCGGCACGCTGGTCGAAGCATCCCCAAAGCTGCAAGTTTTCTATCTCGGTCTTGAGCCGGGCTTGGAAACCTTGCAGGGATTTTGGAAGGATAAGGGAAAGCCTGTCCCGGAGAATTTCCATTGGCATCAATTGGCTGCTGCTAAAGCCTCCTTCACCGACCTTCTGGAAAATGCTAAACGGGTCAACACTATGTCATTGGAGACTCTGGCAAAAGCTAACGATCCAAACCGTAGTAAGCATAATCGATTTATCCATATGCTGGAGATTTTGAATAACTTCGTAGACGATCGGACGGGGAAAAACTACGGGGCTGTGGATGAGTGGGGCACAGATAAGGTCCTCGTAATTGATGGGATGGCAGGGCTCGCCCACATGGCCATGTCTTTGGTAGTTGGTAATAAACCTGTCCGTAACATCAGCGATTGGGGCATAGCTCAACAGCAGATCGAACAAATCATCCGACTATGGACAGACGCATGCAAGTGCCATTTTGTCTTAATTGCCCACGTAGAACGCGAGAAGGATGAAGTATTGGGGGGTATCAAATTGATGGTATCCACGTTAGGAGCAAAACTAGCCCCGAAGTTGCCCCCAATGTTCAGTGATTGCATCTTGACCGAACGTTCTGGGACTTCCTGGACTTGGAACACAGGATCGGCACAAGCGGACGTAAAAACTAGAAATCTACCAGTTTCAGAAAAACTGGCTGCGGATTTCAAACCCATCATTGAGAAGTGGCAAAAACGAGGTGGGGTGATTTAACTTGTCAGTGTATTTCCCCCCGCGATTACAAATTAGTAATTTCGGTAAATAACTCCTACTACAGACTCTGACACTCTGCAAAAACTTTGTTGATACATAAATTTTACCTGGTATACTGACATAAACTACGGCAAAATAGGTAAAATTATGATGGATCATTCAACACGGTCTAGATTTCTGCGGTATATACCAATTGGAGGTGCAGATGAATGTTGGGAATGGAAAGCTTCTTGCACTACCGGCGGTTATGGGCAGTTCGGTTTTGATGGGAAAAATCACCTAGCCCACAGACTTCAGTATGAAGAGGTTTTCGGAGAAATTCCAAAAGGGCTAGTTATAAGGCATAAATGCCACAACCGAAAATGCGTGAATCCTAACCATCTTTTATCAGGAACTCAAAAAGATAATATTCAAGATGCTGTAGCAGAGGGTAGAATGTCTATTGGTTCTAGAAATGGAAGATCTTTACTCACAGAAAGGGAGGTCTTAGAGATTAGAGAATTGCACCATTCAAGGATGGTTTCTTTACGAACCTTAGCTGATAAGTATGGTGTAAGTAATGGCGCAATACAAAATATCGTATATCGTCGTAGTTGGCAGTACCTGTAAAAAGAACCGAGGCCGATGCCAAAGTTTTCCATTTAATTTTTAGGAGAAATACCTTGTTCGACGCAGATAGCTTCCTTAATTCCGCAGTCTCCGGCGCAAACTCCACGAAAGTTGTCCCGTGCCCGATTGGCGAATATCCCGCAGTGATCGACAAAATCTCTGCACGTCAGTGGCAATCCAAAGACGGCACAAAAACGGGCGTAGCCTTGGATGTTAGCTGGTCAGTCGAAGACGACTCTGCCAAAGTAACTACCGGTCGGGATATCGTCAACGTCCGACAAGGCATCATGCTGGACCTCACCCCGGACGGTGCGGTTGACACGGCGGAAGGCAAGAACGTCGCCCTCGGTCGTTTGCGTGCGGCAGTCGGCCTCAACGATCCGTCGGTTGAATTCGCATTTAATCAGCTGCCGGGCCATATGGCTAAGGTGAAAGTCTCGCAACGCCCGGATGACCGCGACCCGGAGATTGTCTACGCGCAGGTGGATGCTGTAACGAGCTTGGGCTAAACGGCTCCCCACCGACAATCCGCCCTTCGGGGCGGTTCTTCCTGAATATAACAAGCAAGGCTCAGAAATGTCGATTAAACCTACCATCGGCCGTCAGGTTTGGTTCTACCCAGACGCCCGTGACATCGAAAATGGAGTTGATTTTCGTTTTCAGCCACTAGCAGCGACTGTAGTATACGTCCACAATGATTTGTTCCTTAATCTCCAGGTATTGGATGCTGTGGGGCAATCTTGGCTGTTTGAAGATATCCCCCTGTTTCAAACCGATAAACCCTGGGATTATACCGGGCGTTGCTGCCAATGGACGCCCTATCAGCGCCAACAAGCTGCTGTGTATTCCTGTGCTGAGGGCGAAAAACCGGCAGATGCTAGAAACCACCAAACAAACTGGACTTTGTAACCATGCTCGCCCTCTTCATCGCCGTGTTTGTGCTAGTGAAGCTTGACGCGCAATGGCCGTGGTGGGCAATTTTCGCCATGGTCGTGTTTTGCACAGCTGTCATGGCGTTAACTAAGCAAGGGTAATTAACACCTACCCAAACCCCAAGGGAGCCTCTGCGCTCCCTTTTCCACTGAAACCCTCCACACGAACTAGGACTCCCTAGTATGCAAGCTCAACTAATCAAAACATCTGATGTCATCATTGACCCTAACCGGCAGCGCAGGGAATTCAACTCGCAAGACCTAGCCGAACTAGCGGCGGGCGTTCGTATGCACGGCCTCATGCATGCGATTGTTCTCCGGGAGCGTGATGGCGCTATGGTTCTCGTCGCGGGAGAACGCCGAATGCGTGCCGTGGCTGAGGTGCGAATGCTCGGCGGCGAGGTCCGCTATAATGAGGAGGTGATACCTGATGGATTCCTACCCTACGTTACCCTCGGCCAGCTCTCGCCACTCGAAGCAGAGCAGGCGGAACTTGATGAGAACTTGCAGCGAAAAGACCTCACATGGCAAGAGCGATCTGCCGCCCTCGCCCGTCTTCATAATCTTAGAAGTAAGCAAGCTCAAGCTGAGGGCCGCGTCCATACTGTTGCTGATACGGCAGTTGAGGTCAAGGGTCGCTCTGACGGGAACTTCCAAAACACAGTCCGAAAGGACATCATCGTCAGCAACTACCTCCACATCCCTGAGGTAGCCAAAGCCCGCACGGCTGACGAGGGGTTTAAAATCCTCAAAAAGATGGAAGAAGCGAAGAAGCATAAGGAACTTGCCAAGCAAATCGGTTCTACCCTCACGCACGAATCCCATAAGATTTTCAACACGAACTGCATCTCATGGATGCTTTCCACTGACCCGGAGCAATTTGATGTTATTCTCACAGACCCACCTTACGGGATGGGAGCAGATGAATTCGGTGATAGCGCTGGAAAGATGGGTGGAATTGAACACCACTACAGAGATGATTACGAATCTTGGCGATCTCTCATGGCAGAATGGGCACCGTTGGCCTACAGGGTGGCAAAACAGGAGGCTCACGCTTATGTCTTCTGCGATCTCGACAATTTTCACGAACTCAAGAGAATTATGCAAGGAGCCGGTTGGTGGGTCACCCGTACTCCGTTTATCTGCACCAAGCCCAACTCTGGTCGCGTCCCCCACCCCGAACACGGCCCCCGTCGCCAATGGGAGATGATCCTCTATGCTATCAAGGGCAAGAAGAAAACACTTGGAATCTATCCAGATGTTATCACGACCTTTGCGGATCCAAATACTTCCCACGGGGCTCAGAAACCAGTGGCTCTGTACAGCGATTTGCTCAAAAGAAGCTGTCGACCAGGAGATAGAGTCCTCGATAGCTTCGCTGGCAGCGGCACCATATTTCCTGCTGCACATGCTGCCAAGATACTAGCGACAGGCATCGAACTCAATCAGCAATATTACGGAATTTGTCTCCAAAGATTGCAAGGATTGGGAAGCATTGATCCTGCAGAGCAAGGCAAGGCCTTGATGGCGGAACTAAACCAGCTTAAGGAGTAGCACATGCCCCTCGAATCAGCGAAAACTCGGCTCTGGAAGTGGGAGCCGGAGAAGGTAATCATCGGAACGCATGATGACGCGGTGATGATCCTGCCGGAGGATTGGGCACCACAACAATTCCATATCCGATTGATTGCGTGTCGTAACCTCTGCAAGCGCACGCTGCAAAAACATTGCACAATGAATGAACCAAAATAATTAGGAGTTGGTCATATGGCTCAAATGACGGTAAGTGCAAGTGGACCTCTGAACGCGAAGATAATGGTTGTCGGAGACTACCCAACGGAGCAGGATCTTCGTCGTGGGGAGCCCTTCATCGGGGGCGGGGGATTTGAACTCACCAAGATGCTGCAAGAGGCAGGCATCCGTCGTGATGATTGCTACATGACCCTCGTCATGAAATCTCGCTGCTACCCCAATGAACTGCACATTATAGAAAAGAAAAAGGACCGCCAGCCGAGTCACATCTACTTTCAGGGGCAGTTCATCACGCAGAAGCTCTATGATGCGTGCATGGCGATTCGTGATGAGGTGGAGCGCGTCAAACCCAACGTGATTTGCACCGTTGGGGATTTGGCATTGTTCGCGTTGACTGGCCAAACATCCAGCTACAACTACCGTAGCTCGATCATGGATTCGTTGTTGACACCAGGGTATAAGGTCATCCCGACGTTGAAGGTGGATTTGATCCATCTGCAATACGCTCGCAGACCCTGGATGGTTCACGATTTCAAGAGGGTGAAGAAGGATTCACTGACTCCGGGGCTTTTTCACCGTGATTACTCTCGATTAATCGCAGTAGATAATTCGGCTGAGTGGTTTCAATTGATGTGCGAGCGTTTGGAATGGCTGCACGATAGAATAGATTTGAGTGAAGGTGACTTTCCAGTATCTTGCGATATCGAAACACGTTCGGGACATATCACTTGTCTGTCTTTCGCGTGGGAACCGACCAAAGGACTGTGCGTACAATTGAGCCCTCTCAGAAATCCTGAAGGATTTTGGGACCCCAAACAAGAGTCAGAACTTGTTCATAGAATTTGTGCAATCCTCACACATCCGAAAGTTCTTCTGGTCGGCCAAAACTTCAACTACGATCTCCAATACATCCACCGTCATTGGAGCATTCTCCCCACGAACGTAGCTGACACAATGCTCATGCAGCATTCCTGCTTTAGCAGCTTGCCAAAGAACCTCGGGTTTCTCTCCTCAATGTACTGCGACGACCACCTCTACTGGAAGGATGACCGCACCGACTGGAAAGAAGGTGAGGACGGTGAGGACGAGATGAAGTATTGGGAGTATTGCGCGACAGACAGCTGCCGCACTCTCGCTGTCTATCATGTCCTCAAGTCTGTCTTAAAAGGCATGGGACTTGAATCCGTCAACTCCTTCCAGCAATCCCTACGACCGAAAGTTCTCAAGTCAATGATCCGTGGTGTGCGGGTGGATCAACAAAAACGGTCCGACCTATCACTCACTCTCATGCGAGAGGCGGAAACCCGCAAACATTGGATGCGTGAGGTACTAGGCTATGAAATCAACTACCGCTCTCCCATGCAAATGCAGGATTTCTTTTATAGGCAGATGGGCCTTAAAAAGATTACTTCTCGAACCAGGGGAGTCACAACAAATGATGCGGCTCTTCAGTCTCTTGGAGCCCGTGAGCCAATTTTGTGGCCTGTCATACGCAAGATCTCTGAACTTCGCTCTTTGGGAGTGTTCCATTCCACTTTCGTGCTGGCTCCCCTCGACGCGGATCGCAGAATGCGTTGCTCCTTCAACATTGCCGGTACGGAAACCTACCGCTTTTCATCCAGCAAGAACGCATTCGGCAGCGGGATGAACATGCAGAATATCCCCAAAGGCGGGGAGACTGCAGATGCTGGGCTAGAACTACCGAACATTCGAAATATTTTCATCCCGGATGAAGGCCACACCTTCTTCGACATCGATCTCGATAGTGCCGACCTCCGAATTGTTACCTGGGAATCCGGCTGCGAATGGATGAAAGAAAACTTCAAAGCTGGCCGCAAGCCCTATGTGGAAGTGATGAAGGAATACTACCATGACCAAAGTATGTCGAAGAACTCGCACCCACGCGAGTATGCGATGTTTAAATCCCTGTGTCACGGGACAAACTATCTCGGCACAGCGGAAGGTATTGCTCCTAGGATCGGGCTCAATGTACATGAAACTGAGCGTATCCAAAAATGGTACTTTGGATTATGTCCTGAGATTGCCAAGTGGCAAAGTGATATCAAAAAACAGGTTTCCTCACGACGATACGTGGAGAACGCTTTTGGCTATCGGAATTACTTTTTCGACAAAATCGAAGGGACTATCTTTAACCAGGCTATCGCTTGGATACCGCAGTCATCTGTCGCTTGTCTCATTAATCGCGCATATGTGGCTATCGACGATGCCTACGGTGATTGGATTCAGATCTTACTACAAGTCCACGATTCGCTCGCGGGGCAGTTTCCGACTTCTAGGAAAGACGAGGCATTAGAACTGATTCGCAATGCGGCATCAATTGCAATACCATATGAAGATCCCCTCTACATTCCGGTGGGGGTGGTGTCCAGTGAAAAATCTTGGGGAGAGTGTGGCTAATGTACTCCTATTTCGTTTTCCTCTCAATGAATGACGGCACCTTCATCCAGCTAAATGTCTGCTCCGGGCTCGAACCAGAACAAGTCGCAGTATGGCTTGCCGAATTCTTCAAAGCTGTAGACGCTCGGCTGAAAGCCTTACACAAACCAGAAAGGACCAAAGATGCCTTTAGATTTCGCATACTACTCGATCCAGCTCATAATGATGATGTTATATGACCAAGCCGGGGTAAGCCCTTAGAAGGGTTTAAATTATCAGGTGAGTTCCCGGGCCGCTGTGACAACTCCCCTATCTAAATAAAAAGCCACCTCAGTTTCAGGTGGCTTATTTCTTACCGGGATTACTTTTTATTAATCTACGCACAAAACCCATCTTCCAGCTACTTTCCCCAATGCGACCAACCAAACGCCCGCACGCCTAGCCACACAATAAACCGCCTCCATAGAGGAACCCCCGTAATCGCGGATGCCTCATAGAGAATCGCATCGGCTTGGACACGTGTACACGGGTGTGTGGTGTACAGAAAATCATGCACCGCCGATGCCTCCGAACTCGTATCCCCACACAACTCATACACCACGGGGATGCGGGGCACAGAGGCAAAGTCTGTAACAAACCCTACCGGCACCGTGATTTCCTTCCCTAGCACGTCCGTGTAATAAACCAGTGGAGCAGTCAGCCTCCACCGGCCATCATCGAACTCGCTAGCTGGTTCCACCTCCAGCTTAGTCCGAAAAGCGGCCCTCATTTTGAGAGTGCTGCCGTGATGGAAGCAACCAGCGACGCGCGAGCATCGTCATCGATCTTTTGAATCACCGCCCACTGCTCCGGGGTAAACGTCGTCGTGCCTGCTGCATTCGCCGCTTGAATCATCGCGGAAATCTGCTGCGCATTGGCGATTGCTGTTGCGGCCGCATTTGTAGCAGCCAACAACAACGAGAGAGCTTCAGCTACTGAACCCATGACAGTACTCCTTACTTAAGTGGGGTGGCGGACAACTTCGGCAGAAGGGCTTGGGCCTGCGTCAACAACTCAGTTGCGGTGGTCAAATACCCCACAATTCCGGTCGTGTTTGTCGGTGCGGAGACTGCCACCAACTCACCAGCATCCAAGGCTGCCCGAGCTTTATCCGTCAGATCAAGCACTTGCTGACCTTGAGCAGTCGTAATGGTCCCTGCAGTCAATGCAGCAGCAGCCGAAGAACGAATAGCAGCCACAGTGCCGTAAGAGTAAGCAAGTCCTTGCGAGGGGCTCGTTGCCGGAGTCAATCCCAACGACGAACAGCCTGCCAATACAACAAACAACATACCTACTAGAAGCTTCTTCATATTTCCTCCTAGGGAGTGGTGGTAACAACGGTCGAGACAGGCGCTGCGGCAGCCACTGGAGCTGATTTCTTTGCAAGCAACTCTGCCAATTGTTCAGCAACTGCTGCCGGCGTGACCCCAGTATCTTTCGCTCGAAAAACATTCACTGCGAACAGATCCACGATCTTGTAGAGCTTCGCATACATCGTTCCCGGGACCGGCGTGGGAGTTATAGCAGCAACAGCCGAAGCGGCAACTACTACATGACTCGGGTCCGATTGCAGCCAGTCCAGAACTGCCATACCGAATTGCAGAGTATTCATACTTGCTCCTGTGAATATTGTGAAACTCCTGTGGACATCATAGTAGCCAATCGTTGCGCACGTGCGGGTGTTTGATCGGCCCATTTAGAATTGAGCATGCCAGAAGCAGCTGCCGAATACTGCCCCTGTCGAATAAAAATTAAAGTATTCCTAAATCCCAACAACCCCCCGATCCCCATCTGAAAGCACATATTAGCAAGTACCCTCTGTCGAACGTTGTTGAGATCAGTCCACCATTGCAGGTTATTGTCGAGGGAAGTGAAAACAGTCTGCAGATCTTCAGTCAGCAGTTGATTTACTTCATCATCATTCAGTGGGTAGGCCCAAACATCTGGCAATGGAGCAGCCTGCAAATTGTGACCAACTCCAACAGTAGGAATCCCGAGACTGTCATTATATGGCTCATATCTGACCCCCTCATCAATTCGCAACTCTGAAATCAACAGCGCCAAATTAGTCGGGTCCATCATCAATCTCCATTTTCTTTTTCAGTAGCAGCCAGGCCTTCACCCCCAGAAACCATATCTGCCCCACGATGTAAATCAGTGTGGCCAACTTAATCCATGTATCCAAATGATTCCCCAAAGTCAGCCAAACCGTCACACCCGCCGGGGGGGATACTTGGGCCGTGGCCACCATCAGATGTTTTTTGAGTTCATTCACGTTTAGCATCCAGTGCCCCGATGGGTTATTTATGCATATTACTTTTTATTAAAGTCTGTCGAAAACCCAAGTTCAATCTGCCCCAAAAATCAACATACTCACTGACCCGGGATCAACTGCAGCATTCGCAGTATTCGTGCAAGTAATCGTAACACTGTTTGTTGCTTCGGCTGACGCTTCACTAAATCCAGCTGTATTCGTAGTCACCCCATAGCAATTTGTGGCATTGACCATTGGGATTGCATACGTAACCACATACACCCCAACCCCGGTACGTACTACCGTGGAGATATTACTCGATTGCTGGATCGTGACCACTCCCGCCACCACGGCAAACCTCACCCAAGCAGCGGCTGACTGTAGCGAGGTCTTCGCAGTTCCTTTTGCCGTGTAAGTGGCCGCGTTCACGTCATTAAGCCAACTACTAACAATCGGATTGTTCTGATTGTAGTCTTGAAATTGTGTTGAAGCCATTACGGAGACCCTCCACCTATTGTATTTCCAGATCCGGCGTTAACTATATTTGTCCCATTACCGAAGTATGCATTAGACTGCACGTTATTCCCTGTAGATCCAGATCCCAATTGAATCCCGTCGCTTTTCATCTGATTAAAGGAATTCCCTGTAATAACATTTGGCCAGTTATTTATAGTCCCTGAAATCACTAGCCCATTGTTTCCGGCTGGGGATCCATTAGCGGGCTCGAAAGTGTTGTTTGCGATGACATTGTTCCCCGCAAAAGACATGAAAATACCATTTGCACTATTTGGAACCAGGAAAATATTTCCAAATATCTGAGCACTTTCAACGCCAGTGGAAAGGAAAATCCCATTTCCAGAGACATTAAACTGATTTCCATACACCAGCAATTCATCTAATCCCGCTTGCGAGGCTGGTGTTAAAATCCCGTCCACACCCCCGGTGAAATTGCTCTGTGCGACCGTCACTCCTTGAACCCACTGCGCGTACTCAATTCCGATATTGATGTAATTGAAAGTACATCCCTGAAATTGATAAACCACCCCCAACGCAGTAGATGTTCCTTGCAGCAAAACCCCTACAGTTCCAGCAGATGGCCCTACCCAAACATCATTAGTGAAATTAACATTAGAGACTGAAGAAACCAACACTCCCGTTGACCATCCATCTGTGACTACATACCCATCAGCTCCTCGGAAGGTCACCCCAGTGACATCGGACAAAGCGCTATTTGCGGGATTTGAAACCGTTGACACACCCTGACTAAAAAACAATCCTGTGTTTGACGAAGCGGCAATTGCCGAAGCAATTGTCATATCCCTAACATGGGCTGAGTTATAGGGCCCCTGAAAGATAATCGTCAGCAAACTTGCGGAGGGTTTATTAAAAGTCAGGTTTGTAAGGTCAGCTCCTGCCCCTTTAATAGTGATCGACCCCCCAGTAGAACTCGGAAATGTATAAGAAATCGAATTCGTAAAAGCATAATTTCCTGGAGGAAAGTACACACAAACCTTTCCTGAGGTCTGTGCCGCTACCACTGCATTAAACGCAGTAGAATTATCCCCCATACCTGTATTAATCCCCGCGTAATCCATAATCGAGGGGCAATCTTTGCTTTGTGCAACAAAGGCCGTTGTAACTAGTTGGGTCGTGTTGGTGCCGAAGCTAGCTGTAGGGGCTGCAGGGATTCCCGTGAAAGTCGGGGAATTGATTGGCGCTAATCCGGCCAACCCTGACAGGGGAACGAAATTCCCCGTTACAAAAGCAGTTGTAGCTAACTTGGTAGTGCTGTCCCCGATCCCAGGGGTGGGACCGGTCGGAGACAATGTAAAAGTAGACTGCCCCGCGAAATTCGAGGTCCCTGCCACGGTCAAATTGTTAACCGGGAAGGTTTGCCCAAAAGCCGCTGAGACACAAACTCCCAGCAACAGACCTGCAATTAGTTTTTTCATACCGAAACTCCAGCAGCATCTACCCAGACAGAGGGTGAAAGTTGGCTAGCCCAGACCATAAATCCCAGGGTAGTGTCGAAATAAGGCTGCCCTACAAATGTAGGAGTGGGCCGGGAGGTGGTCGGCCCCGAGGGAGTTCCCCCAATCGCTAAAAAAGAAGCCAACACCGACAGTGGAATATCTGCTGTCTGGCCTGTAACCACCCCCGTTACTGTATCCGTCGGCTGAAGTGTTCGGCCGTTTAATGGATATGATCCTTGCTCTGCCATGGCAGACTCCTGTTAACGACGACGACGGGCACCAATAAACCCATAGGCGCTCATAGTGCTGACAGTGAAATTAGACTGTGCCACTAAGTATACAGTAGTGGTAGAGGCAAGACTCAATCGGATAGTCGGGATGGCTCCGCCGGCTGTGGTTGTAACTCCTGCGGCAAAGCCCGGGGAGAAGAACACAGAACCGGAAGTGTTGGTTGCGGAAGTAGTGCTCGCAGAGCCTCCAAAGAGCTGTACAACTGTAGTTGCCCCGACATTGAAATCGACAGCTCCAAAGACATCCCAATCTCCCGCCGTCAGGGAAATTGAAGTCACATTAGCAGGCGTTCCAGAGGTTAGACTAACAGCGGAGCCGGAGGCCACAGTGCTGGATATGTACTCCCCCACACTCCCCGCATTGGCGTTGTTGTTGGTAGTGGTGCCGACGATACCTGCGGTTTGGGAGGGGGTAATAGTACTGCTGGCGGTTATTGTAGTACCGGCTATTGCATTCCCGTTTACGAACAAATTAAAAGTATTGCCCGTACCATTCAACGTTCCATAAATAACACCGCCCGTAAATTGCGTAAAACCGTTCGGATTTGTATTTGCAGTTGCCCCTGCACCGGCATCAATTATGCCACTGTTGGCCGCGTTCATACCCGAACCGCTAGCCCCAGATGCAGTTACTCCAACGACATTGACATAGCCGCCATCGTTCGATTGAACTCCATTTGTTCCGCCAGTGATGGTCGAGCTATTACCTTCAATATTGCCGCCCTCGTTTGCATAGAGTCCGTAGGTATTGCTGTTCAGGGTCATGTTGTGCGCCCAAGCCGCACCGCCATTTTGCGCTGCGGCTCCCGCCACGTTATTTCCTGTTGCCGTCCCCCCATCAAAATGACCACTTCCCCCGACTTCGGCGAGAAATCCAAAGCCTAAATTATTTCCCGCAGTCGTATCACACGTATTAGTGGATGTGGCATTTTCAATGTCTACACTACCCGACCAGCGGGCCAGCACCCCAGCATCTCCAGCTTCTGTTATTGTCAAACCCGTAGGAGAGCTGATACTTGCCCCCTGATCCGACAATACCCCATAGTACATTTTATTGATAACGACGTGTGCCCCAATCTGAGTCCCGGAACCTGTGCCGTAAGCATCGAAAGCTGCCCCGTACACATTAGTGTTCCAACTACAGTGGGAAACCCAACCGGCAGTCCCATTGATTGTAAAACCGTCGATCAGATGGATACGTTGCCCACGGTAAAACTGAAATCCCATCCCATTGTTGGCATTGTTTACGTTAATGACGACACTTGCCGGGGTTGTCGTGTTCCCAATGATGGAAACTTGATCCCCCTGGGGCACTGCGCATTCGATATTCGACCAGGAATACGTGCCATTAGCTACCTGAATCGTTACGCTGGCATTTGTATTAATTACCACCGTACCGAGGTAATTGCAGGCGGCCTGAATGGTTGAAAATTGGGAAGGAACATTGAGCGTCGTGTTTGCTGAGATTATCGGCGCTGCCCCAATACCAGCTGAAGTATCTACAGGCCACACATCGGTTTTGCCGTCAGTCTGAAGAAGGACTGAGGTGGAGTTAGTAATTCCTTGTGGCAACACATAACCGCTACCGGTTGTACCATCCGCTCCGTTGCTTAGAAACACCGTGACCGTAAAAGCACCAGTCGTATTGTTGACGAAGGAAGGACGACGGGAAGCTGTGTTGAAGGTGCCGTTCGCGATAATGAACGTGACATTGCTGGTCAGCACGCCGGTCAGAATGACATTTCGGTCCCCCGGCGGAATCGGGGTAGCCATAATCTGAGCCCCGTTGGAGTAACCCGTACCGCCATAGAGGACTTGGGCTGCCGTAACGGAACCCCCCGCCCCTATAGAAGTAATTCTAATAGTAGCATCGGCATTGCCTCCGGCGAGGGTAATCAAATCCCCAACGGCATAGCCAGTCCCGGGAGCTGCAATAGTTAGAATTGACCCGATCACCCCACCAGACGCGAATACGACAGGTTGGAACCCGCTGCCCAGGGTGGCTTGGTTGTACGTACCGCCGGCAATAGTAAGTGGAACCGTCGTGGTCGAACGGATGATCTGTTGATTGACAAAGGCATCTGTCGCAAACAACGTGGAGTTGTCATTCGTGGACTGCGTGACCGAATTGCCAACGACCGTACCGGAGAAGGTAGCTCCGGTTAGAGGGGCGTACAGGAGGAACTGCGAGTTGAGTTCCTGTGCAGTTAGCAGCTGCCCCGGAGTGAATTGTGCACTGGCAAGAGCAGACCAGAGCAATCCGCACACAAGAAGGAGTCTTTTCATAGGAGGATGCTCTCGTTTAGGTAGAAATCAATGTTGAGGCGCGCGCCGTAGCCACCCGGGGGAGGGGGGAATTCGGCAGAGGGCGTGTTGGGTGGGTAAATTGGATAGCCATTCGTATCGAGAATTGGGCAACCGTAGGTATCCTGGATAGCCCAACCACGATACTGGACGATGGACGGGTAGAAAGCAGTGTTCACGTAGGAAGGGGTAGCACATCCGGGAATGGCGAATCCGGGAATGGCGTTGGTTCCCTGTAGGGTGCAGTATTCGACATACGGGAATTCCGTGTTGTCACAGAGGGGTGGCTGGTAGGGGCGAGACCATGGGACGGATTGGTTGTCCTTCACCCCACGCAGGAAATCCTGGGGATTGCGAATCTCTTTGTGATGCTTGCAGACATACAACCCATTCCACGTGAACATGGCGTTCTTGGATTTACCTTTCGCGCCGCATAGGTCGCAATAGTAATTCCAGTTTCCGTCGGAATAGTAATCTGCTTTTCCTTGCCCCACTTTGAACTCCGTTTCCTACCGTGATTAACAATTAGTAAAACCGGGGGAAAACTAGACCACGGTTCCTGCCCCATTCACCCAAACTACCGGATTTAATGACTTACACCAGATCGGCGCTCCGATAGTCGTATCGAAGAGATGCTGCCCGATCAGAGGATTCACCGGCCTTTTCGCTGTCGTTGCCGTGGCATTGAAATTCCACATTACAGTAGCCTGCAGCTGCTGCAGCCATTTCGCATCAGTCCCTGCAGGAGGAACCGGTGGCAACACGTATGCGTTAGTTCCGGCCATGGCAAGCTCCTAGTAGATCCAGCTAGTGCAGTAGCCATACTTCTGCAGAACGGGGAGTTGCGCTTCGAGGCGGTCCCCAATGTCGGTTCGATACATGGGAGAATTCGGCATCTCAATAGACTCCAAATTCTTGTAAGCCTTTTCCGTTGCCTGTTTTACCGATTTCCCACAACCCGTGACAACGCACACTTCCGTTCCAGCTGTTACCAGCATGGGGATTTTTTTCCCCTTCTCATCGAATCCCTCCCCCAATTTCATATGCACAGGGTGGAAGTTATAGCGAATCTTATCAACACCCCAAACAGGAAATCCCTGTAGCTTGTCGAGGCTGGCTTTCATATAGGGAAAATCCGGCATTGCGACGAGTATTCCTGCAGCAATATCTGGATCTGGTTGGAATGTGTCACGCCCCTCAACAAGATCTTTCATCCACCCGACCACATCCGAATAGAGAATTTGTTGGATATTGAAAATCGGCCATCCTTTTCTGCAAGTAAATTCCAGGGGATTGAGTTTTCCCTTCCTAGAACCTTCTGTTCCAACCATTACAGCCACATCAATATAACCGGTATACCCGCATCGAATCAATTCGGCTTCTACAGGTAAGAGCAATTCCCTAGCGAGTTTAGATTCTTCCGCCCGCACGTACTTCATTACCGTGCCCATTTCACCAGTATTGGGACCTTTCTCTCCATTCATTAGTTTTTTGTGCTCGAAGTTCTCTAGGAAGTAGGAGGCAAACCCATTTCGACCTACCCAACCACCTACAGCTACCTCAATTCCCGGACAGAATTCCTGAAAAATGAAAGAGCATTTCTTTTTGATTGTCCTCTTCCAGTATTCCAGCATGAAAATCATATCTTTTGCTGATTTCGACACATAGGAAAGCTCTTTCCCCACGTCAGCACAGGGTTTGCACACAAACCGCTCATCCCAATGCTCTTTTTGATATGCAATAGCCTGATCAAAATTGGTGAATTTCACGTCCGGGAGGCATTCAATTCCACATTTAGTAAGAATCTCCACCCCTTTTGTTCTGTCCAATTCCCAAGAGGCTCCTTCAAGATTCGCCCCAAAAATGGGAAATCCCCGATTGCGCCACCCTTCGAGTTCCTTCATATACTTACTGCAGTCGGAAACTAGAATCAAATCCGCCCAATTCATAGAGCCGGAGATTGTCGGGACTTTATTAAATAGCCCATCCCCTAGAGGATCACGCTCATTATTGTCCTGAGGGCCTAGGAAATAGCGAACGTCATGCCCCTGCGCCAGGCAGCGAAGTGCAAAATCCACATAGTGGCCGTAGGGATCGATGAGGAAGAGTTTCACTACCTAGTTCCTATTATAAGTAAGCGCCGCGGTACGCGGGGACAACCTGTCGGAAATTCAATTGACCACTTCCTATTACAGCATCCCGAGCGGAGCGAGAGTCCCTACAATGTGTGGGCTGAGCACTGCTTACTTCAGTAGTAAGTACGTGCGCGCGCGAAGTAGCAACTACTATAAAGGGAGGAGCTACTGAAGGGAAGGGCTGAGGGGGAATGGAGTAGCGACGTGAGGGGCACGGCGTACCGCCGGGATTTCGTACCGGGATTACTAATTAGTAATTCCCGCCGAAAACCGAAAAACTAGACTGAATTGAGAGAGCAATCGACTACTAGAAAATTGACCTCCGTTTGGCTGGAGCGCAAAACCGGAGAACCGACCCTAGCTACAGAACGACCGCCCGGGGGGCGCTCTTATTATGACGTCGTCAATACAACCTGTCAATAGGGTTTTCCCCTAGGTTTTAGTTTCCCCCGTACTTTACTTTTTATTAATCGCGGAGGAAAACTACCCCACAGTCGCCAGAATCTTCCTCTCACATTCCAAATCCCGCAGCGCTCTAGAGATTGCCGTTCCCTCCTCCAAATAAACAGCGTGGGGATCGGCGCGAAACCTGGCTTCAAATTTCTTATTGGCTTTTTCAATACAGGCCCGAATCGCTTTTAAACGCAGGTCTCTCGGAAATTCCATTTGCAGCAAGCAAAGCCTCTGTTTAATGGTAAGTTCATATTTCCCTTGAATGGAAGACAGAAAATGCTTCGCTAATCCTTTCTGGTTTTCGGTTCCCACCAGCAGCCTTTCCACATGCTTGAGACTTATCTCCCTGTCCCCTTCTGGGTTGTAGTAATAGGTGACATCATAAGCAATATCCGCCGGAACTGGTATACGAATCAGATGACGTTTGTGGATAATGCGGGGCATGGAAGCTCTCACCAAAGTTGCCTATGTTGATGAGAATACTAGACTTAATAGTTACTGAAGTAAAGGGGGAGCTGTGATGGAGTATCGGCGGGGTTTTGTTTATGGGAATGCCGAAAATCTCGAAATCCCGCCCCCGCCATGCGGTTTTCAACCCCCGGTTGATGCTATGGCGTGTCCGCAAATCCCACGAGCCGTAGGCGAGGGTAGAACACTTCCCCACAAATCACTAATTATGCCGCCAGCGAATTTCCCTCTGAAATTACTATTTATTAATCCCGGAGGGAAACGACTAACCACCAGAGTTTTCATTAAAAATATAAACGGGCAGAATTATAAATTCTCGAAAACTCCCATCGTGCGAATATCTAGCAAGCCAGTCAACAGCATCAGCTTCTGATTCAAATCGAGTTTCCCAAATTTCGGTGTCGATGTCTTGTTTATACTGAATTCTAGCAACGCAATATTTCTTAATCATTCCCTTTCACCCCCGATATAGTTGCTGCCAGACGACCCAATCGCCGCGTAAATGTGACGCTGCACTAGCGTGACCGGAGGTTTCCCTGCGTAGGCTTTCATAAGTGACTTTACATCACTATCTAGAGCCTTCAGCCGCTCCGGGCTGATCATCTTCCCATCCTGCAGCATCGGTTTCAGCCTTTCATTCCATTGCTTTTGCAGAGTCGCTGGAGTCATCTCCGCTGTAATCTGCCTCACACTCCCTTCCAGTTGCTGCTTCCCTTGGGGGGTTTGACTGGCAATCCTCGCAGCCAGCCGGGTCTGCTCCGGCTTCCCATTTAAAAGAAGCTCACGAACCGCCTCTGGCCGCTCCCCGCCAGTGAGAATCGCCTTAAGCCCAGCTGCCGGAGCTGCCGCAGCTTTCGTAGCCTCCGTTGCAGCTTTCCCCCCTTCATCCAGTATTCGTTGCTGGTTCTTAACCGATTGCTCCGACATATCCGCAACACGACCAACCACTCCTGCCCTTTCCTTTGCTGCTACTTCCTCAGCTGCCGGGACCACTTTTCCAGCTCTTTTTGATAGTTGCTCACTGCTCTGTTCAGCTCGTTGCGCCGTTTTTTCAATTTTGCTGAGTCGCGTCGCGTAGTCATT